>Ga0247823_10002145_pt1 | contig 16342 bp, 14 predicted proteins | sample 13C_PalmiticAcid_2_FD_192426 | JGI IMG/M metagenome (GOLD analysis project Ga0247823, IMG submission 192426) | Soil microbial communities from agricultural site in Penn Yan, New York, United States - 13C_PalmiticAcid_Day30 | ecosystem: Environmental > Terrestrial > Soil > Agricultural land...
TTCTCGGACGGCGCGGGCTCGGGGGTTGCGGGGATCGGGGGTTCGACGGGCATGAAGCTTCTCCTTGTCCGCGGTTGAACGCCGCGGGGCAGGGCGCGGTTGCTTCGCGGCTTGCTCCGCGGCACACGACTGCTATAGAGCCCGCCGACCGGCGGTGCCCCTGCGGGCGTGGCGGAACTGGTAGACGCGCCAGATTTAGGTTCTGGTATCGAAAGGTGTGGGGGTTCGAGTCCCTTCGCCCGCACCAGGCACCGTCGCTCTCTGATCAGCGTCCCGGCGCCGCGATCTCATTCTTTTTGGAAGCTGAACTGATGCAGACTGTCGAGACGTTGAACGAGGGCCTCAAGCGCGCCTACACGCTCAAGATCACCGCCAAGGATATCGACAAGAAGGTCGATGCCGAAGTGAAGCGGGTCGCGCCGCAGGTCCGCATGCCCGGCTTCCGCCCCGGCAAGGTCCCCGCCAATCTGGTGCGCAAGATGCACGGCGAGGCGATCGCGCAGGACGCGCTCAACAACTCGATCCAGGAAGGCGTGCAGAAGCTGCTCGTCGACCACAAGCTGCGCCCGGCGATGCAGCCCGCGGTGAGCCTCGAGGGCGATTATGCGCCCGGCAAGGACGCCGAGATCAAGATCGAGCTCGAAGTGCTTCCCGACGTCCCGACGCCATCGATCGAGGGCCTCAAGCTCGAGCGTCTGACTGTTCCGGCCGATGACGCCGCGATCGACGAGCAACTGGCCCAGCTCGCCAGCAACCAGAAGGGCTGGGACGATGCTCCGGCCAAGCACAAGGCCGCGACCGGCGACCAGGTGACGATGGATTTCGTCGGCAAGACTGCCGACGGGGTCGCCTTCGAGGGCGGCACCGGCGAGGGCATGGCGGTCGAGATCGGCTCGGGCCGTCTGATCCCGGGCTTCGAGGATCAGCTGATCGGCGTCAAGACCGGCGACGAGAAGCAGATCTCGGTCACTTTCCCCGAGGATTACGGCTCGAAGGATCTCGCCGGCAAGCCCGCGACCTTCGACCTCAAGATCACTGCGGTGAAGACCGCGGGCGAGACGAAGATCGATGACGATTTCGCCAAGGCGCTCGGCCTGCAGGACCTCGAGCAGCTCAAGGGCCTGCTCAAGGGCCAGATCGAGCAGCAGCTCAACGGCCTGACCCGCACCTATATGAAGCGCAAGCTGCTCGACCAGCTCGCCGCGGGCCATGATTTCCCGGTGCCGCCGTCGATGGTCGACGCCGAGTTCCAGCAGATCTGGCACCAGCTGGTCCATGAGACCGAACATGAGGCCGATCCGGCTGCGGCGCTCGCCGAGCTCGAAGCCGAGCGCGACGATTATTTCAAGATCGCCGAGCGCCGCGTGCGCCTGGGCCTGCTCCTCTCCGAGATCGGCACCGCCAATGGCGTCGAGGTCTCGCAGCAGGAAATGAGCCGCCTGATCGCGCAGGCTGCGCAGCAATACGGCCCCGAGGATCGCCAGCGCTTCATGCAATATGTCCAGCAGGAGCCGATGGCGGCCGCCCAGCTGCGCGCCCCGCTCTTCGAGGACAAGGTCGTCGACTTCCTGTTCGACAAGGCCGAGATCAGCGATCGCGAAGTGACTCGCGAGGAGCTCGAGGCCGCGATCGAGAGCGACGAGGGCTTCGACACCGGCACGCACCATCACGATCACGACAACCACAAGCCCAAGGCCAAGAAGGCTGCCGCCAAGAAGCCGGCGGCGGACGACGACGCCAAGCCGGCGAAGAAGGCCAAGGCTGAGCCCAAGGCCGAGGAAGAAGCGGCCGAGGCACCGGCCAAGAAGGCCGCCAAGCCGAAGAAGCTCGAAGCGGCCGACATCGAGCCCGCAGCCCCCGGCGACGAACTCGTCGAGGCCGAGCCGGTGAAGAAGGCGGCGACCAAGAAGGCCCCCGCCGCGAAGGCCGAAACCGCGGAGGCTCCGGCCAAGCCCGCCAAGAAGGCGCCGGCGAAGAAGAAGGCCGACTGAGCCTTCGGCCTCGAAAAGCATTGGGCCCGTCGCTCCATCCCGGAGCGGCGGGCCTTGCTTTTGTCAGGCGAAAACTTCGGCCAGTTCTCCGGCGCCGAGCTTGGTCTGCGCATCGGCGATGCCGCGGATCATGATGATCGCGACCACTGCCACGGCGATGTCGAACACGGCCTGTATGCCGTACGGCGTAACGCCCGAGTCCGGCGATCTCGACATGAATGCGGTGATATAGCCTGCGAAGCCGGTGAGCAGCCACAGCGCCCACCAGGTCGCGACGAGCGAGTTGCCCTCTGAATAATCGCTATGGCCATGGCTTGCGTTCCAGAGCTCGCGCATTCCCTGGAAAGGCTTGAACAGGCACGCCACCGGCACCGCGAACCACCAGATTCGCGCCGCCGGGGAGAATTCCAGATCGTGATATCCCGCCTCGACCAGATTTCTGCCGGCCACATAGATCCAGCGGCCGAATACGACGAAGGTCAGGAGCTTGAACATCACCGTCGCCATGTCGACCTGCGAAGCGATGGGCGTGACGTTCTCGGTATAGCCGTCGGGAAATAGTATCGCGGCCAGTAATATGATCGGCGTCGTGAGCGCGTCGATCACCACCATCGCGGCGACCGCGAGCGTCAGTCCGCGAAGATCACGTATTCCCATTGCTTTCCCCCCTGCGATGCCGGAATGATCGCGGCGGCGATGGGGAAAAGTCAAAGAACAAATATGTCGAACGGTGCCGACCTGGTCCTTGGGGCGGGACGATGAACCCGAGGATCGCAGTGCTGCTGCCCTGCTACAACGAGGAAGCGGCGATCGCGCAGACCGTCGCGAGCTTCCGCGCGGCGTTCCCCGCAGCGGCCATCCATGTCTACGACAATAACAGCCGCGATCGCACGATCGAAGTCGCGCGCGAAGCCGGCGCAATCGTCCGCAGCGAGCGGATGCAGGGCAAGGGCAATGTCGTCCGGCGGATGTTCGCCGATGTCGATGCCGACATCTATGTGATGGCCGATGGCGACGCGACTTACGACGCGAGCGTCGCGCCGTTGATGGTCGACCGGCTGGTCCAGGAAGGCCTCGACATGATCGTGGGCACGCGCGTCCACGAGGCGGCGGAGGCCTATCGCCGCGGCCATGTCCTAGGCAATCGCGCGATGACCGGGCTCTTGGCACAATTGTTCGGGCGCAGTTTCACCGACATCTTCTCGGGCTATCGGGTGTTCTCGCGGCGCTTCGTGAAGAGCTTCCCGGTGCTTTCCTCCGGCTTCGAGATCGAGACAGAGATCAGCGTCCACGCGCTCGAGCTCAAAATGCCGGTCGGCGAAGTCGAGACCCGCTATTTCGCGCGGCCCGAGGGATCTGCGTCCAAGCTCAACACCTATCGCGACGGCTTCCGGATCGCGAAGACGATCGCCGTGCTCTACCGGATCGAGCGGCCGATGCTGTTCTTCGGCTTCATTGCCACGGTGTTCGCGATGATGGCGGTGCTGCTCGCGGTGCCGTTGGTCATCACGTATTTGAACACCGGGCTGGTGCCGCGTTTCCCGACCGCTATCCTCGCCACTGGCATGATGATCCTCGCGTTCCTCAATCTGTTCACCGGGCTGATCCTCGACACGGTGGTGCGGGGAAGGCGCGAGATGCGGCGGCTCGCCTATCTGGCGCAGCCTGGACCGTTCAGCGACTGACGAACCCGGGCTTCTCGATGCTCGCCGGCTCCGCGCGACCGCCAGCTAGTCGATGTAGAAGGTTTCTATCACGCAGGTGCCGCTCGACGCGGTGTAGAACAGGCCTATCGGCTTTCTCGCCATCTTGGCGGTGAGCACCAGGGCGTAGAATTTGTTCACATCGTCGGTCGACGCGTTGCCCAAAGTCATTTTGCCTGTCGTGCAATTGCTCGCCCCGGTGAAAAACACCGCGACGGTGTGGCTCGATGTGAAGACTTCCAGTCGCCAGGCGGCCGGGACTTCGACCAGCGTGTCGGCAAACGCCGCCGAAGGGCTGATCAAGCAAACCAGTCCGACTAAAATCGCTGCGATTCTGCGCATGTTCCCCCTCGATGCCCGGTGCCGTCAGCCTGGAATGATGCGTGAGCCCCCGCATTCTTGCACGTGAATTCGTGTAGCCATCGAGACGCTGCAAGCGAGATGAGAATTGTCCGGCCTGGCCTTGGCGGTTCAGGAGGCGACGAGTCCCAGCCGGATCAGACTCTCGGCGCTGGCGACGATCGCTTCCTCGTTCGATCGCGGCGTCCAGCCCAGCACGCGGCGTGCCTTCTCGTTGCTGGCGCTGGCCTTGATCCCCAGCCGCGGCACGGCTTCGCGCGCCAGCGGATTGAAGATCGCCAGCAGGCGGATCAGCCAATCGGGAAGCTGACGCTTCGGCACCCTGGCGGCGGCGGGGCCGAGCCGTTCGCGCAGCACCATCGCCATCTCGTGAAACGACATCGCCTCGCCGGCGACCGCCAGGAAGCGTTCGCCCGCCGCGGCGGGATCGGTCATCGCGCGAAGATGCAATTCGGCGACGTCGCGAACGTCGACCGCGCCGAGATAGAGCCGCGGCGTCCCCGGCATCTTGCCGTCGAGCATCGACTGGACGAGGAAGATCGAAGTCGACAGATCGCCGTTCAGCGCCGGACCGAAGACGCCGACCGGATTGACCACCGCCAGTTCCATGCCGTTGCCTTCACGGGCAGTGAACTCCCAGGCCGCACGCTCGGCGAGAGTCTTGGACTTCATATAGGGCTGGACCGCCGGCCCATCCGTGTCGGTCCAGTCTTCCTCGGTATAGGGCGTGTCGCTCTGGCCGTGGCCATAGCCGATCGCCGCGAAGGAAGAGGTGGCCACGACTCGCTTCACGCCGGCATCGCGCGCGGCACGCAGCACCCGGAGCGTGCCTTCGCGCGCGGGGCGGATCAGTTCGTTCTCGTCCCTGGGCTGTGCAGGCGGGAAGGGCGAGGCGACATGGTGGACATAGTCGCAACCCACCACCGCTTCGGCCCAGCCCGCGTCCTGTTCGAGATCGGCGGCGAAGAAAGAGAGGCGGTCGCCGGCGTCGATGCCCGCCGCCGCGAGCGTCGCCCGCACCTCGGCTTCGCGCGACAAATTGCGGACGGTGGTACGCACCCGGTGCCCCGCCGCCAGTAGCTTGAGGATCACATGGCTTCCGACGAAGCCCGAGCCACCTGTCACGAGGACCGTATATGTCGCCATCGTAACGATGTGGGTGCAGGAAGCTGCAGGTTCAATGCCGCGGCTTCGCTGCGTTCCCCCCTTGCGCCGCGCAGCCCGAGCGCCGATGTTGGGCGTCTGGGCAACCATCCAAGAGAAAATCCCGCATGCATCCGCTTTCCGGTCAGATGACCATTGATCCCGTTACCGGCGGTCTCGTTCCCATCGTTATCGAACAGTCGAGCCGCGGCGAGCGCAGCTTCGACATTTTCTCGCGACTGCTGCGCGAGCGCATCATTTTCGTCACCGGTGGCGTCGAGGACCATATGGCCTCGCTGATCACCGCCCAGTTGCTCTTCCTCGAATCCGAGAATCCGAAGAAGGACATCTGGATGTACATCAACTCGCCGGGTGGCGTGGTCACCGCGGGCATGGCGATCCACGACACGATGCAATATATCCGTCCGCGCGTCGGCACGGTGTGCATCGGTCAGGCCGCATCGATGGGCAGCTTCCTGCTCGCCTCGGGCGAGCCCGGACTTCGCGTCGCGCTGACCAATGCGCGAATCATGCTGCATCAGCCCTCGGGCGGCGCGCAGGGCATGGCTTCGGACATCGAGATCCAGGCTAAGGAGATTCTCCGTATTCGCGCGCGGATGAATGCGCTCTATGCCAAATATACCGGGCAGCCGATCGAGCGGATCGAGCAGGTCATGGACCGCGACAGCTTCTTCGAGGCCGATGAGGCCAAGGCGTTCGGCGTGGTCGACGAAGTGTACGACAAGCGGCCGCAGCCGACCGACGACGCAGCAGCTGCTTAAGATTATTGGATTATAAGCCGTCCGTGGGCGAGCCCCACGGATGGCGAGAACCGCTTGCTGTGGGCGGATTATGGATTGCCGGACGGGAACCCGCGTGTAGGATGGCGGGTAGTGGCTACGCGTCCGGCGCGTAAAGGATGGATTGAATGACCAAGCTCAGCGGCGGCGACTCCAAGAGCACGCTTTATTGCTCGTTCTGCGGCAAATCGCAGCACGAGGTGCGCAAGCTCATCGCCGGACCGACGGTGTTCATCTGCGACGAGTGCGTCGAGCTCTGCAACGACATCATCCGCGAAGAGACCAAGTCGGCCCTCGTCAGCAAGAAGGACGGCGGCGTCCCGACGCCGCAGGAAATCTGCGACGTGCTCGACGATTACGTAATCGGCCAGAAGCAGGCCAAGCGCGTGCTCTCGGTGGCGGTGCACAACCATTACAAGCGGCTCAACCACGGCGCCAAGGGTGCCGATGTCGAGCTTGCCAAGTCGAACATCCTGCTCGTCGGCCCCACCGGCTGCGGCAAGACCTTGCTCGCCCAGACGCTGGCACGCATCCTCGACGTGCCGTTCACCATGGCCGATGCGACGACGCTCACCGAAGCCGGCTATGTCGGCGAGGATGTCGAGAACATCATCCTCAAGCTGCTCCAGGCCTCGGACTATAATGTCGAGCGGGCGCAGCGCGGGATCGTCTATATCGACGAGATCGACAAGATCAGCCGCAAGGCCGAGAATCCCTCGATCACTCGCGACGTTTCGGGCGAGGGCGTCCAGCAGGCGTTGCTCAAGCTGATGGAGGGCACCACTGCCAGCGTTCCTCCGCAGGGCGGACGCAAGCATCCGCAGCAGGAATTCCTCCAGGTCGACACGACCAACATCCTGTTCATCTGCGGCGGCGCGTTCAGCGGTCTCGAGAAGATCATCGGCGATCGCCTCCAGGGCAAGTCGATCGGCTTCGGCGCCTATGTCGCGGCTCCGGAAGAGCGCCGCACCGGCGAAGTGCTGCGCCAGACCGAGCCCGAGGATCTGCTCAAGTTCGGTCTGATCCCCGAATTCGTCGGCCGTCTCCCGGTGATCGCGACGCTCGAGGACCTCGACATCGACGCTCTGGTCAAGATCCTGACCGAGCCGAAGAACGCTTTGGTCAAACAATATCAGAAGCTGTTCGACATGGAGGGCGTCAAGCTCAGCTTCAACGACGACGCGCTGATCGCGGTTGCCAAGAAGGCGATCGACCGCAAGACCGGCGCGCGCGGGCTTCGCTCGATCCTCGAGGCGATCCTGCTCGACACGATGTTCGACCTGCCCGGCATGGACGGCGTCGACGAGGTGATGATCGACAAGGACGTGGTCGAGGGCCGCAAGGATCCGGTCCGGATCTACGCCAAGAAGGAAAAGACCGGCAGCGCCGCCTGACCTTTTCTGTTGCCAAAACACTGCACAAGCGGCTGGAAAGGGTTCTTTCCGGCCGTTTTTGTATGCCCGCTGATTGACCGACTCGCTCGCGAGGCGCACCCTCTCCCGCAGTAAAGACGAGATGGAGAGGTGACGTATGTCCGATATTGCCATCCTCGACGACGACGAGCGAGAGTATCATTCGCCGTTCGACCTGGCGCTCAACCCTGCCGCCCTCGAGACCTTCAAATGGCTGGTACTTGGCCACGTCTTGTACGTGATCGGGCTGGCGCTGGTGGTCTACTTCCATATCCCCAACGGAGCGGTGTGGATTACGCCGCTGTTCGGGCTGCCGTTCGTCTGGCACGAACGTCATCACCGCGCGGGCGTGAAAGCATTGGTATTCTTCGGCGGCTTCACGTTGATGCATTATGTCGCGCTGATGACGGTGAGCGGGATCAGCGGCGACGGCGTCGGCTTTCTGCGCGGCTTCGTCGGCGGTGCGGTCGGTGGCGGTGGCTGCCTGTTGCTCTGTGCGATCTTCGGGCTGCTGCGCAAGGGCTCGAGCCTGACCTTCGAGGCGTTCGGCACGGTCCTGCTCGGGGCGGTCGGCAGCTTCTGTCTGTTCTTGTACCTCACCACCGGCGCGTCCGGTGCGTCGATCGCGAGCGACGTGGTCCAGCCGCTCAAGATCTACACGCCGTGGCAGATCGCCTTTGCCTATGTGCTCGCCCGGGTGCTCCGCCCGCTGAGCTAGCGGCGGCCCGGCGCGCGTCGCGCGGCGGGGCCGTTCAGTTCCCGCCACGGGATCACCGCCCATTCGGGCGCGTCGCAGGCGCGCGCTACTCGCGCGAAATAGGCGGCGACGAACAGACCTTCCGGCGTGAGATAGGCCGCGGGAAAGCTCCACACGCCGGAGTCGTCATAGCCGCAGCCGTCGTCGTCGGCCGCCGTCATCTCTTTGGAATGATGGCGCTTGAGGAGCGCGACCAGCCCTTCGGCGAACGCGCCGCCGCGATAGCTGTACCAGGCGTCGGACCGCTCGGGCGGGACGGGCGTCCTGCCGAAGCGGAGCAGGTCGTCCAACGCGAGTTCGGCGCCGGAGCGCGCGTCGAAGATGACGCCCTGCACGCCGAAATCGGGATGCGCCGCGCCGGCGCAGCCCCAACTCGTCCGCCACGCATAGCTGACATAGGTGGCGTCCAGATAGACGGACCCCGCCTCGTCCATGTCTATGCCGGCGCCGCCATCATAACCCGGGCAGCCGAACCAGTTGCGGATATGCTGCCATTGCGCCGCCGTGAGCGCAGCGTTGATCCTGTGCAGGGCCGGAACGGCATAGCCCGATTCGATACGGAACAGGCGGGTGCCGGACAGCCGCTCGCTGTACCAGCGAAGGGAGCGCGTACCGATGCGCTCGATAGGGCCGGCCTCGAGGTGCAGCCCGGCAAGCTGCAGGCGATCATAGCCGTCGAGATCCGCGGGAGCGCCCATGGGCGCGGGGGGCGGCGCGGCAGGCACGAGCGCGACGGGAAGCTTCTTTCCCCTGGCGGTGGTCAGTGTTCCTGCCCAGCCCGACCCCGCACGCTTCAGGGAGAGCTTATCGCCGGTAAGCCGTGCGTCGAGCGTGAGCTCGTCGGTCTCGCGTTCACCTTCAAAGGCGATGTCGAGGCGAGTGCTGCGATAGAAATAGCGCCCGCTGGGTGCGCCGTCGCCCTGATCGAGCCCGAGCACGATCGGCGCGCTGCCGGCCTTGCCTTCATATAGCTGCGCCGAAGCCGTGCCGGGGAGTACCAGCGCCGCCAAAGCGGCGAGGGCATGGAAGCGCCGCGTCACTGCCCCCGGCGCGGGTCGCGTTGCGCCGCCTCGACCGCTTCGGAGCGCTTGAGGATGCGCGACGCGGGGTCCAGCACGACATGCGCGTCGCCGGGCACCGCGATGCTGCCGGTGCCGCCGGGCATTGCCAGCGTCTCAACCTTGCCGTCGATCTGGATCTCGATCGGGAGCGGGAAGGGTTTGTCCTTCGGCGTCTTCCACTTGAGCGTCAGCCGGTCGCCCGCGCGCGTCTGGATCAACTCGGGGAGGGCCGCTTCGCGCAGATAGACGTCGAAGAACCAGGTCATGTCCTTGCCGGTGACCTGATTGACGATCGCGATATATTCGGGGGTGGTCGCGAAGCGCGGCTGAAAATTGCCCGGCTTCGGATCGGAGCGGCCATAAACGAGCCGGGTCGTCACTTCCTTGAAGGCCTTGTCGCCGATCAGGTTCCGGAGCGTGTGGAGCACCCAGGCGCCCTTGACGTAGATGTCGCCGCCGGGGCCGCCTTTGTCCTCCTCATAGACCTCTTCCTCGGTCATGATCCGGCCGGATACGATCGGCGCCTTGTTCTCGATCTGGTTGCGGAACACTTCCATCATGCTCGCATAGCGCGCCTCGCCCTCGCGCCAGCGGCCATAGAGCGGCTGCATGTATTGGCCATAGCCTTCGTGGAGCCAGTAATCGTCCCAATTCGCCGCCGACATCTGGTTGCCGAACCATTCGTGCGCGAGTTCGTGCTGGAACAGCCAGTCGAAGCCGTCGGGGGTCTTGCGGTAATTATTGCCGTACGCGTTGATCGTCTGGTGCTCCATGCCGAGATGCGGCGTCTCGACCACGCCGAGCTTCTCGTCGGACCACGGATAGGGGCCGACATTGGCCTCGAAGAAATCGAGCGTCGGCGCGAATTCGGCGAACAGCCCTGCAGCGCCGGCCTCGCGGCCCGGCAGATGCCAGTAATATAGCGGGATGGTTCCGCCGAAGCGGCTGGCATAGCTGCCCTTGATCTCGACATAGGGCGCGATGTTGAGCGCCACCGAATAGGGATTGGGGCTGCGCGCGCGCCAGTGCCATACCGTGCGGCCGTCGGGCAGCGTGTCGACTTTCTGCAATACCCCGTTCGAAGGCGCCGAGAGCCCCTTGGGGGCGGTGATGTGGAGGTCGACCCTGCCGGGCTCGCCCGAAGGGAAATCGAGGCATGGCCAGAACAGGTCGCAGCCATAGCCCTCCGCGGTGGTAGCGATCCACGGCTTGCCCTCAGGCGTCTTGCCCCAGACGATGCCGTCGTCCCATGGCGCGCGCACCGCGACGTGCGGCGTGCCGCCATAAGCGATCCGCAATATTGCGCGGCTGCCGGCGGCGAGCGGAGCGGGCAGGGTGATTGCGAGCCGGCCCTCGGGATTGGCCCAGCTCGTGCGGGGCAGCGGCTTGCCGTCGACGCTGATCGCGCTGACCGGCAGATTCTTGTCGAGATCGATCAGCAGCCGCCGCTGCGGCGCGGAGGTGCTCAGCGTGAGCGTGGCGATGCCTTGCAGCTTCTGCGTGTCGGGAAACACTTCGATCGCGAGGTCGACATGCTCGAGTCCCAACGCCGCGCGCTCGGGCTCGAGCGGGCCGCCCGAGGCTTCGGTGATGGCGGTGATCGGCGGCTCGCCCGGCTTGACCTGCGCGAGCGCAGGGGCGGCGCCCAGCGCGAGCATCGAGGCGGCGAGCAGCAAACGGGTGGTGATAGGAACCTCCATCAGGCGAGCGACGGGCAATGTCTTGATCTGGTGGGCAATGCCAGTCCACAGCCAATCAATCCATGGCGATTGATGCGGCTGGCGCGCGCCCCATATATAGTGGAGAACAGGGGCCGCTCGGGCCCAGGAGTATTCATGAAGCAGTCCTATCCCGTCCTGCCGCTTCGCGACATCGTCGTCTTCCCGCATATGATCGTGCCGCTGTTCGTCGGCCGCGACAAGTCGGTCGCCGCGCTCGAAGCCGCGATGGCCGACGACAAGGAGATCTTCCTCGTCGCGCAGCTCGATCCTGCCGAGGACGATCCCGGCCGCGTGGATCTGTACGACACTGGCGTTTCGGCCGAGGTGCTCCAGCTGCTCAAGCTCCCCGACGGCACCGTGCGCGTGCTCGTGGCGGGCAAGGAGCGCGGAACGCTCGACACGGTCGACGAATCGGGCGCGTTCCTCACCGCGACGGTGAGTCCGGTCGAGGAAGCCGCAGTCGAGGGTGCCGAACTCCAGGCACTGATGCGCTCGGTAGTCGACCAGTTCGAGAATTACGCCAAGCTCAACCGCAAGCTGCCCGCCGAGACCGCGGTCCAGCTCGCCGAGCTCGACGATTCGTCGCGCCTGGCCGACGCGGTCGCCGCCAATATCGCGGTCAAGGTCGCCGACAAGCAGTCCTTGCTCGTCGAGAAGAATCCCCAAAAGCGCCTCGAGATGGTGTTCGCCTTCATGGAAGGCGAGCTCGGCGTGCTGCAGGTCGAGAAGAAGATCCGCAGCCGCGTCAAGCGCCAGATGGAGAAGACCCAGCGCGAATATTATCTCAACGAGCAGTTGAAGGCGATCCAGCGCGAGCTGGGCAACGAGGGCGACGAAGGCGATGGCGACGAGGTCGCCGAGCTGACCCAGAAGATCGCGACGCTCAAGCTCAGCAAGGAAGCGCGCACCAAGGCGACCTCGGAGCTCAAGAAGCTCAAGACGATGGCGCCGATGTCGGCCGAGGCCACGGTGGTGCGCAACTATCTCGACGTGCTGCTGGGGCTCCCCTGGGGCAAGAAGTCCAAGCTCAAGAAGGACATCGCCGAGGCGCAGGGCGTGCTTGACGAGGACCATTATGCGCTCGAGAAGGTCAAGGACCGGATCGTCGAATATCTCGCGGTGCAGGCACGCACCAACAAGCTGAAGGGGCCGATCCTGTGCCTCGTCGGGCCTCCCGGCGTCGGCAAGACCAGCCTCGGCAAGAGCATCGCCAAGGCGACCGGGCGCGAGTTCATCCGTCAGTCGCTGGGCGGCGTGCGCGACGAAGCCGAGATTCGCGGCCATCGCCGCACCTATATCGGTTCGCTGCCGGGCAAGATCGTCACCAATCTGCGAAAGGCGGGGGCGAGCAATCCGCTGTTCCTGCTCGACGAGATCGACAAGCTGGGCCAGGATTTCCGCGGCGATCCCGCGAGCGCGCTGCTCGAGGTGCTGGACCCGGAGCAGAACAACAAGTTCAATGACCATTATCTGGAGATCGACATCGATCTCTCGGACGTGATGTTCGTGTGCACGGCGAATTCGCTCAACCTGCCGCAGCCCTTGCTCGACCGCATGGAGATCATCCGGCTCGAAGGCTATACCGAGGACGAGAAGGTCGAGATCGCCGAGCGCCATCTGATCGAGAAGCAGATCGAGGCGCACGGGCTCAAGGAAGGCGAGTTCGCGCTCACCACCGAGGGGCTGCGCGCGCTGATCCAGAAATACACCCGCGAGGCCGGGGTCCGCACGCTCGAGCGCGAGATCGCCAAGCTGGCGCGCAAGGCGCTGCGGAAAATCCTCGAAGGCAAGGAAACCAGCGTCACGATCACGCCGGACAATCTCCACGAATATGCCGGGGTGCAGAAATATCGCCACGGGCTGGGCGAGGAAGAGAATCAGATCGGTGCGGTCACCGGGCTCGCCTGGACCGAGGTCGGCGGCGAATTGCTGACGATCGAGAGCGTCACCGTGCAGGGCAAGGGGGCGATCAAGACCACCGGCAAGCTGGGCGACGTGATGAAGGAATCGGTCGAGGCCGCGTTCAGCTTCGTCAAGGCACGGTCGCCGAGCTATGGCATCAAGCCCAGCTTGTTCGCGCGCAAGGACGTCCATGTCCACTTGCCCGAAGGTGCGGTTCCCAAGGACGGTCCTTCGGCTGGCATCGGGCTGGTGACGGCGATCGTCTCGACGATGACCGGCGTGCCGGTGCGTCGCGATATCGCGATGACCGGCGAGGTCACGCTGCGCGGCCGGGTGCTGCCCATCGGCGGGTTGAAGGAGAAATTGCTCGCGGCGCTGCGCGGCGGTATCAAGACCGTGTTGATCCCGCAGGAGAACGAGAAGGATCTCGCCGAAATCCCCGCGAACATCCGCGAGGGCCTCGAGATCATTCCCGTAAGTCATGTCGACGAAGTACTGCGGCGCGCGCTGACCGAGCCGCTCACGGCGATCGACTGGACCGATGCCGACGAGCTGGCGGCGCAGCCGCCAGCGCATGTGCCGGGGATCGGTGACGCCGTTCATCATTGAGTCCGCATAACTTTTGCGGCTAAATCCGCCGTCGAGGGTTTGACAGCGGCGGCGGTCGCGTGCTGACTGGCGCACTCGGCTTGCCGCCGCGACTCAATTTTCGACGCACTCACTCAGGGGGAATCCACCAGCATGAACAAGCAAGAGCTGATCGGGACGGTCGCAGAGACCTCCGGCCTCGGTAAGGGCGACGCCACCAAGGCCGTTGAGGCAGTGTTCGACGCGATCTCGACCGCGCTCAAGAAGGGCGACGAGGTTCGTCTGGTCGGCTTCGGCACCTTCTCGGTCAGCAAGCGCAAGGCCTCCACTGGCCGCAACCCGCGCACCGGCGAGGAGATGACGATCAAGGCCTCGAACCAGCCCAAGTTCAAGGCGGGCAAAGGTCTCAAGGATTCGGTCAACTGATCTGGCGGAAAGCGGGGCCTCGGGGCTGGACAAGCGCACCCCGCACCGCCTAAAGGCCCGCTTCCCGTTTCCGCTTGAGGGCAAGCTCCTCGGGCGATTGGGCGCGTAGCTCAGTGGTAGAGCACTGTGTTCACACCGCAGGGGTCGCAAGTTCAATCCTTGCCGCGCCCACCATGTAGAGAAGCCCGCCGGTCACATGATCGGCGGGCTTTTTCATGGTTATTTGATCCCCGCCGCGCGTTCTTTCGCCAGCCGCTCGTCGAGCGCTGCCGAGGCCTTGTCGGCATAAGCGCGACAGGCATCCGGATCGATGAACGGATTGGGTTTAGATCCCTGGTCGAAGCGGCGGCGCTTCTCGTCGCCGCCCGAAGGGCTCGGGTGTGCGCTGATCAGAATGTCGCACGGCATGCGGCGCATCGCGGCGAAGGTCCGGCGGAACGAGGCGACCAGCCATGCATGGGCCGGGTCGGAGAAACGATATGCTTCGGGGGCAACCGGGTTGAAACTCGCGGCGAACACGATCGTGCGGCATTGGCGGCCTTCGCAGCTTCGCCACGTCCAGCTCGTGCTCCCGCGCGTGTGCCCCGGCGTGGCGCGGGCAGTGACCGTCACCGCGCCCAGCCGCAGCCGTTCGCCGTCGCGCACGGTGCGGAGCCGCCGGACGGCGGGGAAGGGTGTCAGCCAGCTTATCTGCGCATCCGACGGGTCGGTGCCGCCGCGCAGCACGGTCGCGGCCGCGGTGCCTGCCACCACGGTGGCGCCGCTGTCCCGGGCGAGCGCCGCGATGCCGCCGGCATGATCGAAATGCGGCTCGGTGCTGAGGATGTACTTCACGTCCTCCACGCGAAAGCCAAGCTTGCGGATGTTCGCCTCGATCGCCCGCACGCCCTGCGGCACCGCGCCGTCGATCAGGATCAGCCCCGCGCCGGTGTCGATCAGTCCAACACTGAGACCCTCGAAGCCGACCAGATGGAAATTGCCGAACACGCGGATCGGCGCCTGCGGTCCCAGCCATTTCGCCGCGCTCTCGGGCGCGATCGGGCGGAGCAGGGGATCGTCGGTCTGTTGTGCCGATGCGGCCGACGACAATAGCAGGGCGGTGAGAGCGGCTCGAATGGATGGCATCATGATCTCCTCTTGCCCCGGAATGACCGCAGCAGGGCAAGCCGCGCAAACCACCATTTCTCGCGAGAGCCATTAGCCTGGCTCATGGCGCGCAGGGTTGATGCTGCGGTGCAGCGCATCTAAGCCGCGATCCTTCAGGTGAAGGGACAGGGCATGTTGTGGGCGGGCGCGACGATTGCGGCGGCAGCGTTTCAGGTCGGCCGCAACGCGCTCCAGCGCGGGATGATGTCGCGCACCGGTCCGTGGGGCGCGACCTTGGTCCGCTTCCTGTTCGGGCTGCCTTTTTCGCTGGTTTTCGTGGCGGTCGCGTTCGGCTTTGCTCCGGAGGTCGCGCCGCGTTTCGGGGCCGCTTTCTGGTGGCCGGCGCTCACCGGGGCGCTCGCGCAGGTGCTCGCGACCGCGGCGTTGCTGCTGGCGATGCATTATGCAGGTTTCGCGATCGGGACGGCGCTCCAGCAAAGCTCGGTGCCGCTCGCCGCAATTGCGGGACTGCTCGTGTTCGGCGACAATCTTTCGCCGCTCGGCTGGTCGGGTGTGGCGCTTACGACGCTGGGGCTGGCGATCCTCGTCTGGCCGCGCCGGACCGGGGGCGAGGAGAGGCCGGTACTGGGCGTGGCGCTCGGCGTCGCGTCGGGACTGCTCTTCGGGTTTGCGCTAAATGCGTTCCGCCATGCCGGGCTGCGGCTCGAGCCGGACCATCCGTTCTTCGCCGCGGTGACGAGCGTCGCGATCGTACAGACCGTGCAGGCTGGCGTGCTGATCCTCTATTTGCTCTGGCGGGATCGCCCCGCGCTCCTCGCGGTGATCACCGGCTGGCGTGAATCGCTGGGAGCGGGGCTGTTCGGCGCGCTCGCGTCCTCGGGGTGGTTCTTCGCGCTCAACCTCGCGCCGGCGGCAGCGGTCCGCGCCTTGGGCGTGATCGAGATGCCGATCGCCGCGCTCACCGGACACCGGCTGTTCCGCGAGGGTCTCAGCCTCCGTCAGATGTTCGGCGTGCTCGTCGTGACGATCGGCGTGGCAATGACGGCACGCTTCTGACCGCCCCGGTTCAAGGTTGTTGCGAACCTGCAACGGCGTAACCGGAATGTCATACAAGTGTCTCCCAAGAGTCTCTGAAATCTCGCGGACGAGTCACGCAAGCCTCCTAGCGCAGCGTTCGTGATCGGCAGGGGGAACCGAGTCGATCCCGCCCATTCTCGCCCACGCGCAACCCGGCAATCCGCCGGAACGGAGACTTTATGGCCAGCTTCCATCGCCTCAGCCTCGTCCTTCTGACCAGCTGTGCTGCACTCAGCCTCGCGGCATGCGACGGGGCGAGCAGCGTTGCCTCGCCCGGCGAAGGCGCTTTCCCGC
>Ga0247823_10002146_pt1 | contig 16342 bp, 15 predicted proteins | sample 13C_PalmiticAcid_2_FD_192426 | JGI IMG/M metagenome (GOLD analysis project Ga0247823, IMG submission 192426) | Soil microbial communities from agricultural site in Penn Yan, New York, United States - 13C_PalmiticAcid_Day30 | ecosystem: Environmental > Terrestrial > Soil > Agricultural land...
AGCCAGAGGTTTGTCGGGGTCGACGAACAGGTAGGCGACCAGCCCCACGAGACCCGTGACTCCTACGACGCCTAGCGACAACATCCAGGACTTGGTGCTGTCGAAAATCACCGCCGACAACAGGGGCGATGCGCCGGCGGTAAGGTTTCCGGCAAGGAGCGTCGCCCCTGTGATGATCGGCGTACGCGACCCGCCGATATCCTGAACCGAACTCCAGAACACGACCTGGCAGAGTCCCAACGCGACCGCGGCTATTACCGGAATCGCAACCACCAACCAGTCGCTGGTCATGAGCGGGGTCAAAACTCCGCACAGCGACGCAGTGGCAATGGCACCGGCACCCAAGGGAATGTGGGCCCGGCGAAGCGTCGAACATCTGGCACGCAAAAGCGGCAGCAACTGGCCACCGATGACGACGCCCACGCACAAACCGGCCGATACGGCTCCGGAGATGACGCCGGCCATCCCCACCCCCATTTCGCGGCCCTTGATAAGATAGGTCGGCAGCCAAAGGAGATAGAGCGAAAAGAGCATGCCCATTGCCATATACACCAAGACAAGGGGGGCCGCCGATTGAAGCCAGTCGCGCGCGCTCAGGCGATGTGCTGGCGCTGTCCGCGCGCTGCCCGAATTCCCCGACTGGCCATCGTCATAGACTTTCGCGCCCAGGATAGCGAAGGCGACACCGATCGCGGCGGCCACGAAGAAGACCGGACGCCAGCCAAAATGTACGGTCAGGTAGCCGGCTATCGGCGCGCCCACGATCGGTCCGATGTAAAGCGCAGCCAGCAGCACCGAGTTCGCGCGGGGGCGCTCGGCGTCCGAGAACAGGTTGTTGATGCCCGTGATTGCAGCCGGCCAGTCTCCCGACTGTCCGGCGCCGAGCAACGCGCGTGTCACGACGAGCATCAGGAAGCCGCCTGCCAACGGCGTCAGCGCGGTCATCGCCGACCATAGCAGAACCGCGCCAAGCAGCGCGGTCCTTGGTCCATATCGATGGATGATGAGCCCGGCTGGAATCTGCATCGCCGCATAGCTCCAGTGGAATATGCTGAAAAGCAGCCCGAGCTGCGTCAGCGTAAGCTCATAATGATCTTGAAGCGCAGGAGCGGTGACTGTCAGCACCGCGCGGTCCATGCCCATGATGAACGTTGCCGGGGCCAGAAAAAGCAGAAGCATGCGCCATGCGCCGGGAAGCGACGTCGAACGGCTAACGGTTGGTGCAGGTGCGATAGCCACGGCTTATATCCTCTCAAAAGACCGACACGCTCCGGAAGCAGAGCCAGCGTGATTTCATTGTACGATAGACAAGAGAAAATTCTTGTGCAAGGCGTAGTTGCAGTGGGCAGATCGATCGTCGCGCCGGAAGCGGGGACCCGCCCTGACCGGAGCGATAGCACATCACCATGGACGCACTGGACGTGCAGAAAGGAGCAACAAGAAATGCCTAATCGATACGATATCGGCGACTCCCCCTCTCCGATCAGCAGCGAGGTCGTAGAGCTCCTCTCGCGATGCGAAACGGCGACGATCGGTCACTGGCGCCAATGGGGCTTCTGCGACCGAAGAATCCAGTCCGTCCTGCCGGGCCGCACCGTCGTCGGCCGGGCTATTACCGTGGCGCTGCCGGGTCCATGCTCGACACTTCTTCATTACGCGATTGATGCAATTGCTCACGGCGACATTCTGATCGTCGACAGGCTTGGCGACGACCGTTACGCCTGTTGGGGTGGCGGCGTTTCGATTGCGGTCAAGACGGCCGGTGGCATTGCCGGGGTTATTGACGGCCCATGCACCGATATCGATGAGATCGCGCATTATGACCTGCCCGTCTGGTCCAGGGGATGCGCACCCATCACAACCGGAAAGCACGACCTCGGCGGGCGCCTCAATCGCCCTGTGAGCGTCGGCGGCGCCGTCGTGCATCCCGGCGACTATGTTCTGTGCGATGGCTCGGGGGTCCTGGTGCTTCCGCCTCATGAAGCCGAAGCCGAAGCGCGGCGCGCGCTCGAGGTCCAGGAAAAGGGAGCGATCAGCAGGCAGCGCGTGATCGATGGGACGCCGATGTCGGAAGTCTATGGGGCTCGCGCCGTCGTCGAACGGGCTCTGGCGGAGGGCCAGGCCTGATCGCGCGGCCGCGATCATTGCAGTCCCCAGTGCAACAAATCGTCGGGTCGGGACCGTTGTAGATCTCGTTGATCGCCGACGCCGCCTTAATAGGTCGTCGCCGACACGCTCGCGTCTGTATTAATTCCGGCCGGTGAAAAAATGCGCGGATCGCGCAATTGCGCCGGCACTCCGGCAAAAGCTCAGCGGCGAAGAAAAATAAGCGCGATCCATGTTCGGGGGAACCCGTGCCATGGGTGTGCTGAACTTAGGTGTGCTGAACTTAGGTGTGCTGCACTGCAGGCCGCGTAGGCTTCTGCCCTGCCTACGGCCGACACCAGATTATGTCCGCAACGCACAAAAGGGAGGGCGGCATCTGCCGCCCTCCCCTTCTTGTGCTCCGAATTAGAACTTCGAATGAGCCGTGACGCCGTACGTGCGCGGCGCGCCAGGGAAATATTGAGCGCCGAAGGTCGAGACGTTCATCGAGGTATAGTATTTTTCCTTTGTCAGATTGCGAACCCAGAACCGAAGGCCGAAGCTATCGCTTTCGTCAGTCCAGTCGAGACTGCTGTTGAGGAGAACATATTCGCCCTGGCGGAACCGGTTTTGCGGGTCGAAATACAGACCACCATTGTAATAGACGTTACCCGCGATGGAGAACGTTCCGACGCTCGTCGGGATGCGATAGTTTGCACCGATGTCACCAACCCATTTCGGACTATAGACGAGGTCGTTCCCCGTCGCATCGCCGGTGGACTGGATGAGACCACCGGTAGCGCGCGGCGTATAGAAAAGCGCGTTCGTGAAGCTTCCGTATCGGCTGTGCAGATACGAGCCGGAAGCGTGGATTGTCAGGTTGCGGCTTGGTGCGAGGGTCAGATCCACATCGACGCCATGAATCTTCGCCGATGCCGCATTCAGAAGGAAGCTGGTGCCGGTTGATGCCGTGGCGCGCAACTGGATCCCGGTGAAGTCGTAATAGAAGCCGGCGACATTGAGGCGAACCTTGTTGTCGAACCATTGAGTCTTCAAACCCACCTCATAGGCATCGACCACTTCCGGGCCAACGGAGGGCTGAGAAGGCGTTGCGATATTGTAGAGGCCGCTCTTGTACCCGCGATTATAGGAAATATACCCTAGGATGTCCCTGGTGATCTGCTGGTCTAGCGCCAGGCGCCAAGTGAGCTTCTTGTCGGTCGTCGTCGCATCGAAGACGGTAACGCCGCTACCGTTGGTCAACGTACCTTGGAGCGACCGGTCGTCCACCGTGTAGCGAAGCCCGCCGGTAATGTTCGTGCCCTCGAAGACCGGCACGGTCGTCTGACCGTATATCGAATAGGAGTTTGTTCGCGACGCATCGTCGACCGTCTGAAAACCGCCGACCGAGGCAAAATTGCTGCCTCCAAAGGTGGACGGGCTGAGCGCGATCTTGTTGTACATGTAGAAAGCGCCGAGGGTCCATCTTACGGGCGATCCGGAATCGGACAACAGTTGAGTTTCGTTGGTAAATGTCGTGACCGGGTTGATCAGGTCGACATGCGACGGATCCGCCGGCCCATAGTCTGAGTCCTGGCTGATATGATTTCGGGTGTGCGAATAGGCGGAGATGTTGACCAGCTTGGCCCAGCCGAAATCGTGATCGAAGGTCAACGCCACCTGGTGCTGCTTCACCTCACGAAAGCTGTCGAAGTTCTGGTTGATGTTGTAGAATCCGACGTTGGTCGTACCGGCGACGCCCCCCGCAGTTACCGTCCTTAAGCCGGGAACGATTGAACTGCCATTTGCTGCCGGCGTCCGGCCATCGGAATACATGTAGGTAGCGACGGCCGTTGTGTCCTCGCCGATATCCCATTTGAGATTGCCGCGAACCACCGTCGAACGGCCGCGATAGGCATCCCTGCCATTGAGGACATTCGTCCCCCAGCCGCTTTTCTGATATGATGAATAGCCCGCGATCGAGCCGGCAAGATTGTCGGTGATGCCACCCGAAAAATAGGCCTGAGCCTCGACCGTGCCGTAGTTTCCATATCCGAGCGAGACGCTACCTGACGGGCTGCTCGTCGGGTTGCGGGTGATAATCTGGATCACGCCGCCGGTCGAATTCCGACCAAACAAGGTCCCCTGTGGGCCCTTGGCGACTTCCACCCGTTCGAGATCGATGAGATTGAAAACTAGAGCAGGCGCGGCCGCCTGATATACCCCATCGATGTAGACCGCATTTGCGGCCTCGTCGGCGGCCGATCCGCTGCCACCGACACCACGAATGGTGATGTTCGCGCCCGAGCTTGTTTCGGCGAATGTCACGGCCGGCGCCGCGGCGATAATATCCTGCGACGTCTTGATTCCCATCGCGCTGGCCATCGCTGAATCGACAGCGGAAATCGCGATCGGGACTTTCTGAAGATTCTCACCGCGCCGTTGCGCCGTGACGACAATATCGCCCAGTCCACCGCTCGTTTCCGCACCATCTTCGCCGTCCGCCGCGGCATCGGCAGAAGCTTCGTCCCCTTGCGGCGCTTGAGCGTGCGCCTGTGAATTTACCGCACACGCCACGCCAAAAGCGGCAAGACTAACGGTCCAGCTCCAACGACTCATATCCATCAATCCCCTTATTATCGCTGCCATCCCGGTTCCCCGGCCGGCCTCCCGCCGCCTCGTCGATTGACGCGAGGCGTTGCGACGCCGCAATAACTATGTAACCTTTTATTGTCCACTGGACAATAGTATTTGTTCAGTGGACAATAAAAGGAGCATTGGCTTTTGATTTTTCTCCGCAATTTCGGCCAAAATCCGCGCTTTCCGATCCCGGAAAGGAACAGGCGCGGCTGGGTTGATTGGCGCCAGCGATCGCCGAACAGACAAGCTTCCAAATCTCACACGACTCCCCCCATTCGCCGTCATCGCCCGGACAAGGGCGCGAGCCCCATGATGCTGCGCGCCTCGGAGGGCGTGGCAAGCTCGTAACCCATCTCGTGAATGATCCTGACCGCACGGCGCGTGAGCCGGAGATTCGTCGCGAGCTCACCTTGTGCGTAATAGAGATTGTCTTCGAGACCGACACGAACATGACCGCCGAGCAGCAGGGCATTGGCAATGCAAGGCAGCTGCGCCGGCCCGATCCCGGTAACCCCGAAGATTGCCCCATCTGGCAAGAGGTCCACCATCGTTTGAAGTATCCTGGGACTGTAGGGCATCGCGTTTTGAAATGCCTTGTCGGTGCCAAGCACGATGTTGACAAAATAGGGCAAGCTGTCGAGACCTGCCGCCGTCAGCTGGGACACATCCTGCACGATGTGGGTTGGAGAAAACACTTCCCATTCGGGCTTTATACGGCGCTCCTTCATCATTTCCGCCAACGCCCGCGAGCGATCCGGCGAGGTGTGCATCAGCAATTCGCGACCACCGAAAGTAGCAATGATCGTCGTGGCATCCAGGGTGCACATTTCGGCACCGGCCTCGATCCCCTTGATGCGTTCATCCCACAGGATTTCCCAATATCCGTTCGCCGGCTGGCCGATCATGTCGCCGTTTACCCCGCCGCCGGTGGAGTTGTTGATGACGATGTCGCAGCGCTCGCGAATAAGACTATTTATGCGCCGATAGACCGCGGGATCGCAGGTCGCCTCACCATCGGCGCGCCTGGCGTGAACCGCCACAACGCTTGCACCTTCCTCGTAACAGGCATGTACATCGGCCGCAATTTCCTCGGGGGTCGTAGGCAGATGCGGATTCTGCCGCTTGCTGGCCATCCCTCCGGTCGGCGCAATTGTGAGAATGACTTTCCTCGACATGAACTCTCCTTCCCGCGCCTCGATTGTTCATTTTAATCAGCGCCCGTCCAATTTAGCAGATCATAAATTCCTCCTCAACTCATATTGTCCAATGTACAATTACATGATAGCGGAAAAGCCATCGGCCCAAATCGCCCGGGCCCGCTTTGTTTCATATTTTCAGGGGTGCCCATGTCCAATCTCCTCCATCGAACCGTCAGTGAAAGACCGCCCATCGCGGTAAGCGGAGAAGGTGTGACATTACGCCTGTCTGATGGCCGCAAGATCATCGACGCATCGGGCGGAGCGGCCGTCGCTTGTCTGGGCCACGGCAATCGACGCGTGGCCGACGCCATCGGCAGGCAGGCATCGAAAATGGGCTATGCGCATACCGGCTTCTTTTCGAGCGAGCCAGCAGAGGCGCTGGCGGACTTGCTGACCGGTCATTCTCCCGGGGGTCTATCGCACGCCTTCTTCGTGTCTGACGGATCGGTGGCGATGGAATCCGCGCTAAAACTTGCCCGTCAATATCATCTCGAGCGCGGCGAGGATCAACGTGTCCACTATGTCTCTCGACATCTGAGCTATCATGGAAATCTGTTCGGCACGCTCGCGGCAAGCGGCAATGAGGCGCGGCGACGCCCTTATGAGGACGTCCTCCCCAGGAATTTCAGCCGCGTTTCTCCCTGTTTTCCGTACCATTACCAGGCTGCGGATGAAGGTGACGAAGCCTATGTCCGCCGTCTGGCTGTCGAGTTGGAGGACGAATTCCGGCGTATCGGCCCGGAAAAGGTGATTGCGTTCATTGCGGAGCCCGTCGTCGGCGCAACTGCTGGGTGCGTCACGGCGGTGCCTGGATATTTCGCTGCCGTTCGGGATATCTGCGATCGCTATGGGGTGCTTCTAATCCTGGACGAGATCATGTGCGGCATGGGGCGAACGGGAACAACCCACGCCTGGGAACAAGAAGGAATTGTCCCTGATATCCAAGCGATCGCGAAGGGGCTCGGCGGCGGATATCAGCCGATCGGGGGAATCCTCGTTTCGCGGCGGGTAATCGATGCTCTAGATAGCGGCAGCGGCGCGTTCGTCCACGGTCATACTTATCAGGCGCATCCGGTCGCGTGTGCCGCAGCGCTCGAAGTGCAGCGCATCATCGCGGAAGATGGTCTCGTCAATCGGGCCAGAGAGCAAGGTCGACTGCTTGAAACGCTGCTTCGCGTCCAATTCGCCTCCCATCCGCAGGTAGGAGACATCAGGGGACGCGGCCTCTTCTGGGCGATGGAGTTTGTGGAGGACCGTGACACGCGAACACCCTTCGCCGCAGACGCAGGCATCAACTGGAAGATCAAGCAGGCTGCAATCGATGCAGGGCTCGGCATCTATCCGACCGGCGGCACGATGGATGGTATCAAAGGCGATCATTTGATCATTGCACCACCCTATGTCGTGACGGACGACGAGCTTGAGACCATCGTCCACCGACTGTCCCGCGCGGTCGAGACTGTTCTGCCATTGTGGTCATCATAATATGCTCGCGCCCGGGAGCTTTGGCTGTGACCGTCACCGATCAACGCTCCGAACGGGCTTGGCTCGACAAGGTCGGCGCCTAGCGAAAACCGGCCCATCGGGCAGTCAGGGCAAGGCGCTGTCGGCGGCCAGGATTGCGCGACAGGATCGGCAACGACCGTTCAGTTTGCGAGGCGGCAATTCGTGCCCGGTTCGAGGAACTCCAGAAGCGCTGCCGCCAGCGCTTCTGGAGCTTCCAAGGGCGCCAGGTGAGCGGCCTCAATCAGCCGCGACGAAGCTCCGGGGATGGTCCGCACGAGATAGTCGCCGTGCCCCTCATGAGGCGTGGAACTGTCGCGCGAGCCACTGATCACCAAAGTCGGGCACCGGATCTTCCCAATTCGGCCTGCGAGGTCCATATCGCGTATCGCGGCTCCGGCGGCGGCATAGCCCTCGCTGTCCATGGCAAGAAGCTTTCGTCGCACCGTATCGACGATTGCCGGTTCCGCCACCGGCGAGAAGAAGCGACCGATCGCCAGGTCAGCAATCGACTGAACCCCTTCGCGTCGGACCTTCGCGACGCGGTCCGCCCAAGCCGCGCTGTCCATGGTTGCCGACGTGCAAACGAGCACCGCAGCTTCCACGCGATCGGCGGATCGAAGGGCAAGCTCCATTCCGATCATTCCGCCGAGCGAAACGCCGACGACTGCGAAGCGCGAAATTCCGGCGACGTCCGCCACCAAAAGAACATCCTCCGCCAGTCGCGCCATCGACGCATCACCAGCTTCAATGGAGGATGCTCCATGGCCGCGGGTGTCGATCCGCAGAAGCGTGAAATATTCTCTGAGATATGGGAGCACATCCGCCCACAGGTCCATATCGGTCCCGATGGAGTTGAGCAGGACCACGCACGGCGCATCGTCGAGTCCATCGCGCGTCCAGTATATCCGAGCGCCCGGTGCATTCACGAACGGCATATCAGTCCTCCAGCGCAATCGCGGCGTGCGGGGCGGATCCAGGCCTGATATGACTGGAGCGGCGGGCTGACGGGTCTCGGCATTCCAGCGAGTCCAAGAAATCATGACGATCCCCACCGGCCACGCCTGTGCACACGGTCCATGCCTCGCCGACAAAGGCATGACGTTTGGCGCAGGAGCAGAAACCGCCGCGCGGGGGGCGAAGTTCGTCGAGACCGCCGTCGCGAATGGCTTCCATGACCATGAGCCCTTCCTGCGTGTCTGTTGTGGTTTCGTTTCCCGTACGGTCGGTGACGATAAGTTTTGGCATGGAATCAGTTCCGGTTGTTGATACCGCTCAGGCGTTCTCGAGCGTTTTCAACGACGCGCCGGTCTTCGCCACGACCTCAGCCTGTGTAACGCCGGGCGCAAGCTCGAGCAGCGTCAACCCGCCGCGGATGCGGTCGACGGCAATGACCGCGAGATCGGTGATGATCAGATCAACGCAGGCCTTTCCGGTCAGCGGTAGCGAGCATCGGGAAAGCAGCTTTGGGCTTCCATCCTTCGCGACATGGTCCATCACCACGATCACGCGCTTTACCCCCGCAACGAGGTCCATCGCGCCGCCCATTCCCTTCACCATCTTTCCGGGGACCGTCCAATTGGCAAGGTCGCCATCCGCCGACACTTCCATGGCGCCAAGAACGGCCATATCGATGTGGCCGCCGCGGATCATGGCGAAACTATCGGCGGAAGAGAAGAAGCTGCTTGTCGGCAGCGCCGTTATCGTCTGCTTTCCAGCGTTTATAAGGTCAGGATCGACATCCTCGGCATAAGGGAACGGGCCGATCCCGAGCATCCCGTTTTCGCTCTGAAGCGTCACCTTGATTCCCAACGGAACATGGTTCGCAACCAGCGTCGGAATCCCGATGCCGAGGTTGACGTAAAAGCCGTCGCGCAGCTCGCTCGCGGCACGCGCGGCCATCTCATCTCGCGTCCACGCCATGTCAGGCAGCCTGCTTATCGCGGACCGTCCGCTTTTCGATCCGCTTTTCACTGATCGTCGAGCGCGTCACGCGGTCGACATAGATGCCGGGAGTATGAATATGGTCGGGGTCGAAGCTGCCGGTCGGCACGATTTCTTCGACTTCTGCGACGGTGACCTTTCCAGCCGTTGCCATGTTCGGATTGAAATTGCGCGCAGTTTTGCGGTACATCAGATTGCCCTCCTCGTCCGCGCGCCAGGCCTTGATGATCGACAGATCGGCACGCAACCAAGTTTCGCGAACATACTCCTCGCCATCAAAGGCCTCGACAGGCTTCCCCTCGGCAACCACGGTTCCAACGCCCGTCTTGGTGAAAAAGGCAGGAATACCCGCACCGCCTGCACGAATGCGCTCGGCGAGCGTGCCCTGCGGGTTGAGTTCGAGTTCCAGCTCGCCCGAAAGATACTGTTGCTCGAACAGCTTGTTCTCTCCGACGTACGAAGAAATCATCTTCTTCACCTGCCGACTCTCTAGGAGCATCCAGAGGCCAAAACCGTCGGCGCCGGCATTGTTCGAAATGACCATCAGGTCCCGGACACCCGATGCCCGGATTTCGGGTATCAAGCTCTCGGGGTTGCCCGACAGGCCAAATCCGCCCGACATGATTGTCATTCCATCGAACAGCAGACCTTCGAGTGCGAGGCCGGGACTTTCGAAAATCTTGGACATTGGCTGCTCCTATCCGAGGTCGCCGCCGGCGACGGGAGTGACCGAACCGGTCATGTAACTGGCCTCTTCGGATGCGAGAAAAAGTATGGGTGCCACCTGCTCGGCGAGCGAGCCGTATCGCTTGAGAAAGGTCGAGGATGTCACTTGCGCGACAGCCTCATTCATCCAGGCCTGTTCCCGTGCGCTGTCGCCCTCGGCATTGCGGGGGACGCGGCGAGGCGGAGCTTCGGTTCCGCCGGGCGCCGTCGCCACCACCCGAATGCCAGCCTCGCCATATTCCATGGCCAGCGCCTGGGTAAGACCGTTGATCCCACCCTTTGCAGCCGAATAGGGAACGCGGCGGATTCCACGCGTAGCATTCGACGATATGTTGACGATCGTACCGACGCCCCTGTCGAGCATGAAGGGAAGCACCGCGTGACAGCAATACAGCGTCGGCATAAGCGAACGGCGGATTTCTGCGTCGATCTGCGCTGGCTCGAATGCGGCAAAGGGCCGCATTCGTATCGCCCCTCCCACATTGTTGATGAGAATGTCGATGCGCCCGAATGCGTTCACTCCCGCGGACATCGCTTGCTGCGCGCCAGCATAGATTTCGAGATCGCACTGAACGCTTACCGCCATCCCGCCAGAAGCGAGGATCGCCTCAGCAACCTCGGCCACGAATTCTGATCGATCGACGAGAACTAGCTTTGCCCCTTCGGCTGCGGCGCGGCTTGCCACGCCCGCGCCGATCCCTTGCGCGGCACCGGTAACGACCATCACCTTCTCTGCGAAACGTCCAGGAAAGATCGCGCCGACGTCCATCACAGGTGATACACGTCGATGACCTGGTGAATATAGTCATCCTTGAGGATGATTTTCTTCTTCAGGATCATCAGGGATTCTCCGCCGGCTTCGAGCGTCACGAACGTTGTTCCGAAAAACTGCGACGTTTGCTGATAGCGGTGGCTCATCGTCAGCCAATTGTATCGCACATCGACCGCGTTCGATCGCCTCCCGACGATCTCGACGTTAGAGATGAAATGGGCTGTACGCGCCTCCGGAGTACTGGCCGACGAACGTTCGGTGTTCAGTCGATACACACGATCTTCGAGACCGCGACGGTTTGGGTAATAGATCAGCGATATTTCGCTGTGCGGATCCGTGCTGAGAGCATCATCGTCAGTCCAGGCCGGCATCCAATATTCGGCGGCCTCGGAGTAGCAGCCGAGCCATTGATCAAATTCGCGGTCGTCGAGAAGTCTCGCTTCGCGATAGAGGAAGTCGCAAATGTCGGCGTGGCTGAGCGATGTTCCGTCCCGGTCCATTGTGAGCGTCATTCCGCAGCCTCCACGACCCGTTCGGCGCCTTCGCTCGCGAGGCCCTCGAGGATGATATGTGCCCAATATTCGTGCTGACGCACGAACAGACCTTCATCCTCGCTACGTTCGCTTGAAAGGAGCGGATGCATCCCCATCGCCCTGGCGTTGGCATCGGCGCCCGAAATCCAGCGGGTCGCACCGCGGCTGAGATCGTTCCAAAGCACGCCAGCGCCTTCATAGGCCGATTGACAGCTGCGAAACTCCTCAAGATCGTCGGGTGTGCCCATGCCGGTCACGTTGAAGAAATCCTCGTACTGTCGAATGCGATGCGCGCGATCCTCCGCGCTTTCGCCTTTCGGCGCGAAGCAATAGATCGTCACCTCGGTTGTGTTGGCATCGACAGGCCGAACGACGCGGATCTGCGTCGAGAACTGGTCCATCAGGAAGACGTTCGGATAGAGCGCAAGGTTTCGCGTCTGCTCGAGAATGAAGCTCGCTTTCGCGATTCCGATGCGGTCGACGAGCTCATCCTTATGGTTCCAGATAGGGCGAACTTCCGGATTAAGGAGCTGGGTCCAGAGAAGGATATGTCCATATTCGAAGCCATAGACGCCGCTTGCCGGCGCCTTTGACCATCCGTTGGCATCGACGGCCTTTGTGCCCCCCTCCGCTCTCCGGCCCATGGTCGACTGGTAATTCTCGTGCACCGAGCTGACATGATAGCCATCGCAGCCGTTTTCCATCTGCATCTTCCAGTTGCCCTGGAAGGTATAGGTGGAATTACCCGCGAGGATTTCGAGCCCCTCGGCCGCTTGGTCGACCATCTGGTCGATAATCACCTTCGTCTCGCCAAGATGCTCGTCCAAAGGCAAAACCTTGTCATTAAACGAACCAAAAATGAACCCACGATAGCTCTCGACGCGAACGCGGGTGAGGTCGTGTGACCCTTCCTGGTCGAAGCTTGCCGGATACCCCCCCGAGCTTGCATCCTTGGCGCGCAACAATGTCCCGTCGGTCTTGAAACTCCAGCCGTGGAAGGGGCAGACAAACAGTGGAAGATTGCCGCGCTTGCGGCGACAAAGCTTCGCGCCGCGATGAGCGCAAGCATTGACGAGACAACCGATCGAGCCATCTTTCGCGCGGCTCAGAATAACAGGCGTGCGTCCGATCCAGGTCGTGAAATAGTCATTCTTGTTGGCAAGCTGGCTTTCGTGCGCGAGATAGACCCAATTGCGCTCGAAGATATATTTGATCTCGAGCTCGAATAGTTCGGGATCAGTGAAGATATCCCGTCGGCAACGAAACACGCCCGATTCCGGCTCGTCGACCACTGCGCTGGCTACGCGTTGCATGAGAAGATCGTTCATCTTGCTGCCCCCTTTCCCGGCACGTCAGGCGTCCTCGGTCTGCGGCGCTGCTTCGGCGCGCGTGCGGGCCGAAAAGCCCTCATCGAACCTGCTCGATGCGCGCTGGAGCCGAAAGTCAAAGGCGATGTAGGCGCTGTCGCCCTGCCGGCTCGGTACTGGCAGCAGCCCGTCGCGCGTACCAAAGGCAAAGTCGTCGGCCGCGAACGGATCGTCGCCGAAATTGATCTGCGTGGTCAGCGTCCGATAGCCCGGCGCCTCGATGAAAAAATGGACATGGGCCGGTCGATTACCGTGCCGTCCAAGCTTCTGCATGAGCCGGTCGGTTGATCCTTGCGGTGGCACCGAATAGCCGCTGGGCATCTTCGAGTGAAACGCATAGCGGCCGTCAGCGCCCAGCTTCAGTCGCCCCCTGTTGTTGAAGGCCGTCTGCTCACCGGTCGGATCGAAATGCGAGTAGAAGCCCCTGGAATTCGCATGCCAGACGTGAACGATTGCGTTCTCGACAGGCTCTCCGTTGGGGCCCGTCACCGCACCGTTCATATAAAGCACGCTAGCCCCTTCGTCGGGATCCGCGCTGAGATTCGCATCCCCTTCGACGAGGGGCGCTCCCGCGACATACAAGGGTCCTTCGATCGTTCGCGGCGTGCCGCCTTCCAGGCCCGCTTCACGATCCTTCTTGTCCATGTAAAGATCGAGGAAATGTTCGATTCCGAGCCCCGGAACGATCAGGCCGATCTCTGCTGACGCGTCTGTCAGGAATTGCATGGCGCGCCAGAATTCCCCTTCAGAGACGTCGTGCCGGACGATCAGTTCCATCAACGCCTCGACGAAATCGCGAACGATGGCCTTTAGCCTCTCATCGCCGCCGCTCTCCTCGATCCCCGAAGCTCGATCGAGCAACTTCTGAATCTCTGGCGATTTCACGAAACCTACGTCCATTGCCTCTCTCCCAAATTTCTTCTTTTCAGTCAGCGGTCGTCGTCGTGGCGCGAGGATGGATGACGACAAATTGGCGTGATCTTCATCGTCATGAAGGGAAACAACGGCAGCGCAGTGATGGTGTCGTGCAACGCCGCATTGTCTTCGACGTCGAAGATGGACACATTCGAATAGAGGCCGACCTTCCGCCAGATGTGGCGCCAGGTTCCTGCTTTCTGCAGCACCTGAAAATAGGCCTTCTCCTCTGCCTTGAGGCGCGAGGATTCTTCCGCATCAAAATCAAGCGGGATGTTCACGTCCATTTCGACCATGAAAAGCATCTCAGACTCCTGCGGTGACGGTGTGAAATGTGCGGGCGATCCGATCACGCCGGAAATAGGCGAGCTTTTCATCGTCGAGCACAATGCCGAGACCGGGGCCTGTCGGGATCTCCAGCGAGAAATCCCTGTAAGCGAGCGGCTTGGCCAGGATTTCCTCTGTCTGCAGTAGCGGGCCGAACAACTCCGTTCCCCATGCAAGCTCGGGCAGTGTCGAGAAGACCTGTGCCGAAGCCGCCGTTCCGACCGAGCCTTCGAGCATGGTGCCACCATATAAACCGATGCCGGCGGCCGCCCCGATAGCGGCGACCTCGGCCGTGGCGAACAGCCCCCCGGACTGCGCAATCTTGAGTGCGAAGACGCCCGCACCGCCCGCCGAAGCGATACGCAACGCGCTTCGCGGGCCGTGCAGGGCTTCATCGGCCATCAAGGGCACTACCTGCTCCTTTGAAAGCCGCGCCATCGCTGCGACCGCATCACCGGCGATCGGCTGCTCCACCAGGTCGCAACCGACTTCGTGCAACAGTGCCATCCCGAGGCGCGCTTCGGTTTCGGACCAGTTCTGATTAACGTCGACGCGCACGCTGGCGCGTTCGCCGAGTGCCTTACAGATTGCACCGACGTGCGCGACATCTGCGCGAACATCGCGCTTCCCGATCTTCAGCTTGAAGATGCGGTGGCGGCGGCGATCCAACATCTCTTCGCCCTCGGCGATATCAAGCAAAGTGTCGCCGCTTGCGAGCGTCCAGGCGACGGGCACAGAATCGCGAACCCGACCGCCGCCGATGAGCTCCGACACCGGCACACCGATCCGTTTCCCGGCCATGTCAAGCAACGCGGTCTCGACCGCGCACTTGGCGAAATGATTGCCCCGAACATGCTTGGCGACCTTTGCCATCGTCGCCCCGACGTGAATGAGATCACAGGTTTCGAGCACCGGCACGATGTAAGTGTCGATCGCCGACTTGATACTCTCGGGACTTTCCGAACCATAGCTCAGTCCCCCGATCGTGGTCCCCTCGCCGACACCCTCTACGCCATCGGAATCGACCAGGCGCACGATTACCATCGACTGGGCATGCATCGTCGCCATGGCGAGCACATGCGGACGAATTGTCGGCACATCAACAATGAAGGTATCGGCTCGATCCAGCGCGGCCATCGTGACGACTCTCCCATATTTATCGCTTTGTAGACGTTTTTTAGCTATTGCCCGCGCGAAGCGCCAAGATCAATGCGGTCTATATTTGATACTCTCTAGGTATAATCATGCTCGAAATGCGATTGCTCCGATACTTCATAGAGGTTGCCGACGAGGGCAATTTCAACCGCGCGGCGGACCGGTTGCACATTGCGCAGCCTCCGCTATCGCGGGCTATCCAGCAGCTGGAAGCGCAGCTTGGCGCATCACTCTTCGACAGGGGACAACGCCCACTCAAGCTGACATCGGTGGGAAGCCTGCTTTACGCACAGGCGCGCCTGATGATCGAACGGATGGAAAATATGGAAACGATGGTGAAGGCCGCAACGGCGAGCCGCAATCGCCGCCTCGTCATCGGCTTCGTGGCTTCAACCATCTATGCTCGACTGCCGGAGCTGATCCGTGAATTTCGAAACGTAGCCGAAAATGTCGAGATCATACTCATGGAAAGCACGACGCTTGAACAGATCGCGGCCCTCAAGGAAGGACGGATCGACGTCGGCTTCGGCCGCATCCGTTTCGAGGATCCGGCTGTACGGCGCATCATCTTGAGGGACGAGCGCCTGATAGCTGCATTTCCGATCAGTCATCGGCTCGCGAAAGAAACCGGGGCCGTTTCGATCCGTGAGCTCGCCGGCGAACCCCAGATTCTTTATCCTAGGTCACCCCGGCCCAGCTATGCCGATCAGGTACTCTCGCTCTTTCGTGATCACGCGATAGAGCCGCGTGTCGTTCACGAGGCACGGGAACTGCAGATCGCCATCGGACTGGTCGCCGCAGAGGAAGGCATTGCCATCGTGCCGGAGTCGGTCCGGCGAGCGCGCAGCCACGACATCGCGTTCCGCGACCTTCAGGAACCGGCAACGTCGCCCATCATAATGAGCCATCGTCCGGGCGACCGCTCACCAGAACTTGCACTGATGGCGAAAGCAATTGCACGCAAATATTCGGATTGGGGCTACCAGGTTCCGAGTGCATTGCTGGAACATCCCCAGTTCTGAATTCGACGATCGCCAATAGGTCGTGCTTAGGGTCAGGACCCATTGATTTGCGGTGATGGCTGTGATTCAGGCGACTGCGAAGGAGCTTGAATTTGAAAGATTTATTCTGGCTGACGGACGAGCAGATGGCGCGTCTTCAGCCCTATTTTCCGAA
>Ga0247823_10002147_pt1 | contig 16332 bp, 14 predicted proteins | sample 13C_PalmiticAcid_2_FD_192426 | JGI IMG/M metagenome (GOLD analysis project Ga0247823, IMG submission 192426) | Soil microbial communities from agricultural site in Penn Yan, New York, United States - 13C_PalmiticAcid_Day30 | ecosystem: Environmental > Terrestrial > Soil > Agricultural land...
CGGGACGACACCGATATCGGCGGGGGAGATGATGCCGACGATCGGGGTGAACAGCGCACCGGCGATGCCGGCCAGGAACGCCGCCACCACGTAGGCGACGATCTTGATGTTGGCCGGGTCGTAGCCGAGGAAGCGGACCCGCTCCTCCGCGTCGCGCACCGCGACCAGCAGTTCGCCGTAGCGGCTGCGGTTGAGCTGCCGGATCAGCGCGACGACCAGCAGCAGCGTGCCCGCGGCGATGAAGAACAGCATCTGGCGGTTGGCCGGGTCGGAGAGCCGGAACCCGAAGAAGGACCGGAAGTCCGACAGGCCGGTGAAGCCGCCGATGGCCTGCTGCCCGGTGAGCAGGATGGCCAGCGCCGCGGCCAGCGCCTGGCTCAGGATGGCGAAGTACGCGCCCCGCACCCGGCGCTTGAACACGCCGTAGCCGAGCACGGCGGCCACCAGCGCGGGCAGCACCAGGATGGCGAGAATCGCCATCGGCGCCGAGGCGAAGGGCTGCCAGAACCCGGGCAGTTCGCTGATGCCGGAGATCTCCATGAACTCCGGGACGTCGTTGCCGAGGCGGGCGGCGTCGGCGAGCTGCATGTGCATGGCCATGATGTAGGCGCCGATGCCGAAGAACACGCCCTGGCCCAGGGTGAGCATGCCGCCGCGGCCCCACGCCAGCCCGATCCCCGCCGCCACGATGGCGAAGCAGAGGAACTTGGCGAGCAGGTTCAGGCGGAAGTCGCTCAGCACCGCCGGGGCCACCGCGAACAAGAGGAAGGCGGCGATCGCGAACCCGGCGAGCGGGGTCAGCCGGGGGTAGGCGCGGAGACGTTCCGTGAGTGCGGTCATGCCAGACTCCTTGTCCGCACGGTGAACAGACCCTGCGGGCGAACCTGCAGGAAGATGACGATCAGCACGAACACGATGACCTTCGCGATGGACGCGGTGGTCGAGTATTCGATGAAGGAGTTGAGCAGGCCGAGCGCGAACGCCGCGATGACCGTGCCCTTGATCTGGCCGAGGCCGCCGATCACGACCACCAGGAACGCGTCGATCAGATAGCTCTGGCCGATGGTGGGGCTGGTCGAGCCGATCAGGGTCAAGGCCACACCGGCCACGCCGGCCAGGCCGGAACCGATGAAGAACGTGCTGATATCGGTGAACCGCGAAGAGATGCCGGAGGTTTCGGCCAGGCCGCGGTTCTGCACGACGGCGCGGATACGACGGCCCATCGGGGTGGTCTTGAGGACCGCGGCCAGCGCGGTCACCGCGACGATCGCCAGCACCAGGATGAAGATGCGGGTCTTGGGCACCACCGCGCCCGCGATGGTGATGCCGCCGCTGAGCCATTCGGGCACCAGCACGTTCTTGGCGGGCGCGCCGAAGATGTCACGCGCGGCCTGCTGCAACACCAGGCCGACACCGAAGGTGACCAGCAGCGTGTCCAGCGGGCGGTCGTACATGTAGCGGATCAGGCCCATTTCCAGGGCGGCGCCGAGCAGGCCGCCGATCAGGAAGCCCATGAACAACGAGACGACCAGTGAGACGCCCGCCGACGAGAAGACTTGCTGCACAACGTAGGTGGTGTAGCAGCCGGCCATGATGAATTCGCCGTGGGCCATGTTGATGACGCCCATCTGACCGAAGGTCAGCGCTAGGCCGAGGGCGGCGAGCAGAAGAATTGAACCGAGGCTCAACCCGGTGAAGAGTTGGCCGATGAGTACATCCATGTGAGTTCCCTGCGATCGGTGACCACGAGCGGCCGACCTCGAGGAGGCCCGTTCGCGGCCGGCTCGCCGCCGACCGGCCGAGACGCTGCGCCTCGGCGCGGGTATCGGCCGGTCGGTGGTGAGCCTTGGGGGCCGCGAACACGTCGCGGCCACGCGACAGCTACTTCAAGCCCTTGGCCCAGTCGTAGGACTTCAGGTACGGGTCCGGGGTGATCGCCTTGCCCGAGTCCCACACCGTGTAGATCAGGCCGTCCGGCCGGATCTCGCCGATGCGGGCGGTCTTGGTGATGTGGTGGTTGGAGCCGTCGATGGTGACGGTGCCCTCGGGGGCTTCGAAGCTGACGCCGTCAGCGGCGGCCTGCACGTCGGCCACGGCGAAGGACTTGGCCTTCTCGACGGTGTTCTTCCACAGGAAGACCGAGGCGTAGGCGGCTTCCATCGGGTCCGAGGTGGGCTTGTCGGCGCCGAAGGCGGCCTTGTAGTCGGCGACGAACTTCTTGTTCACCGGGGAGTCGACGGTCTGGTAGTAGTTCCAGGCGGTCAGCTGGCCCGCGATGTTCTGCGCGCCGATGCCGGCGACCTCCTCCTCGGCGATCGACACCGAGACCACCGGCATCTCAGCGGCTTTCAGGCCCGCGTTGGTGTACTCGCGGAAGAACGCGACGTTGGAGTCGCCGTTGAGGGTGTTGAAGACCGCGCCCGCCTTGGCGTTGCGGACCTTGTTGACGATGGTGGAGAAGTCGGTCGAGCCGAGCGGGGTGTAGTCCTCGCCCTTGATCTCGATGCCGTTGGCCGCGGCGTAGGCCTTGATCTCGCGGTTGGCGGTCTGCGGGAAGACGTAGTCCGAGCCGACCAGGTAGAGGGACTTGATGCCCTTCTGCTTGAGGTAGTCCAGCGCGGGGATGATCTGCTGGTTGGTGGTGGCGCCGGTGTAGAAGATGTTCTTGCTGTCTTCCAGGCCCTCGTACTGCACGGGGTAGTACAGCAGCGAGTTCAGGCTCTCGAACTTGGGCTTCATGGCCTTGCGGCTCGAGGAGGTCCAGCCGCCGAACACCGCGGCGACACAGTCGGAGCTGATCAGCTTCTCCGCCTTCTCGGCGAAGGTCTTCGGGTCGGAGGCGCCGTCTTCGAGGACGATCTCGATCTTCTTGCCCAGCACACCGCCCGCGGCGTTGATCTGATCGATCGCCAGCTTGGTCGAATTGGCCACGGTGACTTCGGAAATGGCCATGGTGCCCGACAGCGAGTGCAGCGAGCCCACCTTGATGGTGTCCTTGGTGGTGTCGACGCAGGATGCTGCGGTCGTGCCGGACGACGCGTCGTCGCGGGCACCGCAACCGGTGAGCAACAGGCCTGCGATGGCCACCGCGGCAGGCACCGTGAGTGCCTTGACCAAACGGGATTCAGACATGGGGCGGTTCTCCTCATCAGGTGTTACGGCGGCGCCATGCGCGCCACAACGAACACCGCCGCGGTCTGCCCCGGTGACTGGATGTACACCGAGTTGTATACAGCGGCTGTATTCGTGAGCGGAACAGTAGAGGGAACTTGTTGCACCGGAATATCTCTCGGTCACGTGTCCGTTTCGTCTGTTTCATCCGTGTGAACAAATGCTCGGCGCCTGGTGCGGGGGGCTGCGCGCCTACGGTTGCGTAGGGACGCCACGGTGCGGCACGCTTCGAATTCGTACGACGTCGAACAGCCGGAACACGCGGCGCTCGGGCCGGGTGTGGTCAGTCGAGGAGGAGCCCAGTGGGGCACTACAAGGCGAACGTGCGTGACATCGAGTTCAATCTGTTCGAGGTGCTCAACCTCGACAAGCTCCTGGATACCGGCGCCTACGGCGACCTGGACTCCGAGACGGTGCGGCAGATCCTCGACGAGGTCAGGCGCCTGGCCGAGGGGCCGATCGCGGACTCGTTCGCCGAGGCCGACCGGCACCCCGTGGTCTTCCATCCCGACACCTTCGACATCTCCGTGCCCGAACCGTTACGCAAGACGGTCGACGCGGTGCACGAGGCGGGCTGGTTCCGCCTCGGCATGCCGGAGGGCATGGACGGCACCGCCGCCCCGAACGTGCTGATGTGGGCGATCAACGAGCTCGTCATCTGCGCCAACCCGGCGGCCAGCTTCTTCAACATGGGCCCGCTGATGGGCTCGGTGCTCTACGAGATCGGTACCGACGAGCAGAAACGCTGGGCGCGTGGCGGATTCGAGCGCGGATGGCAGGGCACCATGGTGCTCACCGAGCCCGACGCGGGGTCCGATGTCGGCGCGGGCCGCACCAAGGCCGTGCCGCAGCCGGACGGATCCTGGCACATCGAGGGCGTGAAGCGGTTCATCTCCGGTGGTGACGTGGGCGAGGTGGCGGAGAACGTCTTCCACCTGGTGCTCGCCCGGCCGGCGGGCGCCGGTCCCGGCACCAAGGGGTTGTCGCTGTTCTACGTGCCGAAGTTCCTCTTCGATCCCGAGACGCTCGAGCTCGGCGACCGCAACGGGGTGTACGTGACCGGGGTCGAGCACAAGATGGGGCTCAAGTCCTCGCCGACCTGTGAGGTCACCTTCGGCGGCACCGCGGTGCCCGCCAAGGGCTGGCTGGTCGGCGACGTGCACAACGGCATCGCGCAGATGTTCAAGGTGATCGAGAACGCGCGGATGACGGTGGGCGTGAAGTCGTCCGGGACGCTGTCGACGGGGTATCTGAACGCGCTGGAGTACGCCAAGACGCGGGTGCAGGGCGCGGATCTGACGCAGATGTCGGACAAGGCGGCGCCGCGCGTCACCATCACCCATCACCCCGATGTGCGTCGGTCGCTGGCCATGCAGAAGGCCTACGCGGAGGGACTGCGCGCGGTGTATCTGTATACCGCCGCGCATCAGAACGAGGACGTGGCACAGCTCGTCTCCGGCGCCGACGCGGAGCTGGCGCACCGGGTGGACGACCTGTTGCTGCCGATCGTGAAGGGCGTCGGCTCGGAGCGGGCCTACCAGTTGCTCACCGAATCGCTGCAGACCTTCGGCGGCTCCGGCTATCTGCAGGACTACCCGATCGAGCAGTACATCCGCGACGCCAAGATCGACTCGCTCTACGAGGGCACCACCGCCATCCAGGCGCAGGACTTCTTCTTCCGCAAGATCATTCGCGATCGCGGCGTCGCGCTGGCGCACCTCAACGGGCAGATCACCGCCTACCTGGACAGCGATACCGGCCGCTTCGCCACCGAACGCGCGCTGCTGCGCACCGCCCAGGCCGATGTCGGCGCCATGGCCGCCACCCTCACCGGCTACGCCATGGCGGGCCAGACCGACCCCACCGAGCTCTACAAGGTCGGCCTCGGCTCGGTGCGCTTCCTGATGGCGGTCGGCGACCTGCTCATCGCCTGGCGTCTGCTGGTCCAGGCCGACATCGCCGCCGCGGCCCTGGCCGCCGACGCCGCCCCCAAGGACCGCCCCTTCTATCAGGGCAAGGTGGCCGCGGCCTGCTTCTTCGCCAAGAACGTTCTGCCCGAACTCGCCGCCACCAAGAACATCCTCGCCGCCATCGACAACGACATCATGTCCATCCCGGAGGACGCCTTCTGAGGACTCGCCCTACTTGATCAGGTAGGGCGAGACCGAGCTGCGGTGTTCGCTGATGTCGAGGGCCTTGCCCAGCGGGGGGAAGGCGCGTTGGGGGCAGTTGGAGCGGACGCAGACCCGGCAGCCCGCGCCGATGGGAGTGGCCGTGGCTTCGCCGAGGTCGATGCCGTCGGCGTAGACCACCCGGCCGGCGTGGCGCAGTTCGCAGCCCAGGCCGATGGCGAAGGTCTTGCTGGGCTGGCCGTAGCGGGTGGCACGGCGTTCGACGGTGCGGGCGACCCAGAGGTATTTGCGGCCGTCGGGCATCTGCGCGATCTGGGTCATGATCTTGCCGGGGTAGGCGAAGGTCTCGTAGACGTTCCACAGCGGGCAGGTGCCGCCACTGGCGGAGAAGTGGAAACCGGTGGCGGACTGGCGTTTCGACATGTTGCCCGCGCGGTCGACGCGGACGAAGGAGAACGGTACGCCGCGCAGGCTCGGTCGTTGCAGGGTCGAGAGCCGGTGGCAGATGGTCTCGTAACTCTGGGAGAAGAAGGCCGACAGCCGCTCGATGTCGTAGCGGAAATCCTCGGCCACCTCGTGGAAGTGGGTGTAGGGCAACACCGTCGCCGCCGCGAAGTAGTTCGCCAGGCCGAGCATGGCCAGCTTGTGTGACGCCTCGGAGGCGAAATTGCCCTCCTCGACCAGCTTGTCGAGCAGCGGCCCGCATTCGAGATAGGCCAGTTCGGCGGCCAGCTTGAAGGTGCGCTGTCCGCCGGACAGGTGCGGGGAGATCTCGAGCTGCTTGGTCTCGGGATCGAAATGGTGCAGCACGCCCTCGCCCAGGTCGATCCGCTCGACGATCCGCACCCCGTGCGAGCGCAGCAGCCGGACGATCTCGGTGCTCACCTCACCGCCGTGGAACCGGATGCGCGCGGTGAGGTCCTCGGCCGCGGTGTCGAGCTCGTCGATGTAGTTCTGGCGCTGATAGAAGTAGTCGCGCACTTCCTCGTGCGGCTTGCTGATCGCGGCGCTGCCGGAACCGTCGGAGAAGCGGTCCTCGGTCGCGGCGGCCAGCTGCGCGCTGGTGTTGCGGTATCGGTTGTGCATGGCGACCAGGGCTCGCGCCATGCTCGGATGCGCCGAGACCATGTCGGCGATCTCCTGGGTGTCGGCCTCGATGCCGAGTTCGGCGTCCATCACGACTTCCTGCAACTCGGCGATGAGCCGGGTGTCGTCGTGGGCGGAGAAGAAGGCCGGGTCGACGCCGAAGACCTCGTTGATCCGCTTGAGCACGGGCACCGTCAACGGCCGCACGTCGTGCTCGATCTGGTTGAGATAGCTGGCCGAGATCTCCAGCTTCTGGGCCAGTGCGACCTGGCTCAGCCCGCGCTCGGTACGCAGCTGGCGCAGCCGCGCACCGACATAGGTCTTGGCCATATGTCCAGTTTATGGGCGGTTTCGCAACCTTGCCAATGGATTCTTAACAGCGTGGGCTGAGCGATGTGTCACACCGTCGCGCTACGGTCGTCGAGTGCTGTTCAGCGATGTCGTCGCGGCCTCGGCGGCCGTGCGAGCGACCCGGTCGCGCAAGGCGAAGATCGCCGCGCTGGCCGAGCTCTTCGCCGCCGCGAGCCAGGAAGAGATCGGGACCGTTGTCGCCTGGTTGTCCGGTGAGCTGGTGCAGGGCCGGATCGGCGCGGGGTGGCGCACCGTCGCCGGTCTGGAAACCCCGCCGAGCGCAGAGCCGCGCCTGACCGTCCACGAAGTGGACGGCGTCTTCACCGCGCTCACCGGGCTCAGCGGCACCGGGTCGACGCTGCGCAGACGCGAACTGCTGACGGCGCTGTTCACCGCCGCGACCGAGGACGAACAGTCCTTCCTGATCCGGCTGCTCACCGGAGAACTGCGCCAGGGCGCGCTCACCGCGGTCGTCGTCGAGGCGCTGGCGCAGGCTACCGGTATCCCGGTCGAGGTCGTGCGGCGCGCGCACATGCTCTCCGGTCAGCTGCCCGCGACGGCCGTCGCCGCGCTCACCGGCGGTGCGGCCGCGTTGAGCGCGTTCCGGCTCGAGGTCGGCAGGCCGGTCGCGCCGATGCTCGCGTCGCCGGGCGGCTCGCTGGACGAGGCGCTGGCCGAACTCGGCCCGCAGGTGAGCGTCGAACACAAGCTCGACGGCGCCCGGATCCAGGTGCACCGCGACGGCGAGCGCGTGTGGGTCTTCACCCGCACGCTGCGCGACATCACCGCGAGCGTGCCCGAGCTGGTCGAGCTGGTCGGCGGTCTCGACTGCGCCGGCGTGGTGCTGGACGGGGAGACCCTCGCGCTGACCGACGCGGGCAGGCCGCGCCCGTTCCAGGAGACGATGAGCCGGTTCGCGACCGTCGGCGAGGACGCCAGGGAACTGCTGCTGCACCCGTATTTCTTCGACTGCCTGCACCTGGACGGCGTCGACCTGATCGACGAACCGCTGCGGGTCCGCCGCGCGGCGCTGGCCCGGGTGGCGGGCGCGCACATGATCCCGGCGGTGCTCGCCCCCGACGCCGAGGCCGCCGCCGAGTACTACGACGACGCGCTGGCCGTCGGCAACGAGGGCGTGATGGTCAAGGCCCTGGACGCGCCGTACGCGGCGGGCCGGCGCGGCAAGGCGTGGCAGAAGATCAAACCGGCGCACACCCTCGACCTGCTGGTGATCGGCGCGGAGTGGGGCTACGGCAGGCGCACGGGATTCCTGTCGAACCTGCATCTGGCCGCGCGCGACCCGGAGACGGGCGAGCCGGTGATGGTCGGCAAGACGTTCAAGGGCCTCACCGACGAGCTGCTGCGCTGGCAGACCGCGGAGTTCCCGCGTCACCAGACCCACACCGACGGTCACGCCGTGTTCCTGCGCCCGCGGCTGGTCGTCGAGATCGCGCTCGACGGCGTCCAGACCAGCACCAGGTATCCGGGCGGTGTCGCGCTGCGCTTCGCCAGGGTGCTGCGCTACCGGCCGGACAAGGAGCCGGAGCAGGCCGACACCATCGACGCGGTGCGCGCGCTGAGCGTCGCGAGCTGACCTGTTCGAGACTTACCTGCAACAGTTTGGCAATCCGGTATCGGCATACGACACACTGTTCGGGTGAGCGCCGAACTAATGGTCCTGTTGATCGTCATCGTCACAGCTCTCGCATTCGACTTCACCAACGGATTCCACGACACGGCCAACGCCATGGCGACCTCGATCGCCACCGGCGCGCTCAAGCCGCGCGTGGCGGTGGCGCTCTCCGGCGTGCTGAATCTGATCGGCGCCTTTCTGTCGGTATCGGTGGCGGCGACTGTGGCCAAGGGCATCGTTCAACTGAACGACGTGGGCGGTCAGGACCTCCTCGTCATCGTCTTCGCCGGGCTGGTCGGCGGCATCCTGTGGAACCTGCTGACCTGGCTGCTCGGACTGCCGTCGAGTTCCTCGCACGCGCTGTTCGGCGGCCTGATCGGCTCGACGATCGCCGCGCTGGGCTGGAACGGCGTGATCTGGGCGTCGGGCTCGGAGGGCGTGCTGATCAAGATCGTGCTGCCCGCGATCCTGGCCCCGGTGATCGCCGCGATGGTCGGTGCCATCGCCACCTTCCTGGTGTACCGGATCACGCACGGCGTCGACGAGGACAAGGCGAACGAGGGCTTCCGCTGGGGCCAGATCGGGTCCGCGTCGCTGGTCTCGCTGGCCCACGGCACCAACGACGCGCAGAAGACGATGGGCATCATCTTCCTGGCGCTGGTGGCCTACGGCACGCTCGACAAGGACGACCACATGCCGCTGTGGGTGATGGCGGCGTGTGCGGTGGCCATCGCGCTGGGCACCTATCTCGGCGGCTGGCGGATCATCCGGACCCTGGGCAAGGGTCTGGTCGAGATCGAGTCGCCGCAGGGTCTGTCCGCCGAGTCCACCTCGGCGGCGATCATCCTCACCTCCGCGCACTTCGGGCTGCCGCTGTCGACCACCCAGACCGCGACCGGCGCGATCCTGGGCACCGGCATCGGCAAGCGCGCCGAGGTGCGGTGGCGGGTGATGGGCCGGATGGCCGTGGCCTGGCTGCTGACGCTGCCGATGGCAGGCATCGTCGGCGCGATCTGCTGGGCCATCGCGCACCTCATCGGTGGCCTGGCCGGCGTCCTGGTGGTGTTCGCGATCCTGATCGCCGGCGCGCTCGGCATCTACCTCCGGTCGCGGCGTGACCCGGTCGGCACCCACAATGTGAACGAGTGGCCCGAGGGTGTGCCGCCCGCGGCGACGCCGTCGTCGGTCGAACAGAACCACGCCGGGTAGAAGGGAGCGAACGTGCATACCGTGATCACGAATCTGAGTTCACTGTGGGAAGTGGTGCTGGCCGCGCTGGTCTTCGGCGCCGGGGTGCCCGCGGTCTTCGCCTTCGCGGTGCGGTGGTGGGCCCAGGCGGAGACGGTCGACGCCGAGGGTCGCGTCCGCCGGAACTACCCGGCGCTGGCCGGTGCGCTGATCTGTGTGGTCGTCATCGTCATGGTGGTGATCACCGGAATCCTGTTCACCGCCAAGGCGTTCATCGCCCATCAGTTCGGCATCCATCTGTTCGGTCAAGCATGAGCGAGGACGCGATGACAGATCCGATTCCCACTCCCGCCGTTCGGGGCAACCTGCTCTCCCGCGTGCTCGGCTGGCTGCGCGCCGGGTATCCACAGGGCATCCCGCAATCGGACTATGTCGCGCTGTTCGCGGTCCTGCACCGGCACCTCACCGACTACGAGGTGGTGGTCATCGGGGAGAAACTGATCGAAGCCAACCCGAACCGGGAATCGATCAGCGAGGCGGAGATCGAAGCGGCCATCGCCGATTTCGCCAAGCAGCAACCGGCCCCCGACGACGTCTCACGGGTGGCCTCGCATCTGGCCGCGGGTGGCTGGCCATTGGCCGAGCCGCTCGACGAAGGTGAACCGGCGCCCGAACAGAACTGACGTTACCCGCGCGACAATTACGCTGGGCCAGGGGAATTCGTGGCAGCACCGATTTCCGATTCGCCCGGATGCCCGGCGGGTGCGCGCTAGCATGCACGGGTGGTTCGGCGTGTGGATGAAACCGATAGTGGTCGTAGTTACGGTGGATTGTCGCGCCAGCAGCGAGTGGCCATGCGGCGTAACCGGTTGACCGATGCCGCACTGGAACTATTCGGCACCCAGGGTTATTCGTCGACCTCGATCGAACGTCTGTGCGCGACCGCGAATGTGTCGACCCGCAGTTTCTACGAGGACATCGGCAGTCGCGAGGCGCTGCTGATCGCGCTGGTCGACCGGCTCAACACCGCCGCGCTGCACCGTGTCGACGAGGCGCTGGCCCGCACCAGCGAGCAGCCGCTGGTGGTGCGGGTGGTGGAGAGCTTCCGCGCCTTTCTCGCCGTGACCTGCCGGGATCGCCGCGCGGCCAGGGTGTTCTACGTCGAGGTGGTCGGTGTGAGCCCGGCGGTGGAGGAGTGGCGACGCGCGCAGCGGCGATCGGTCTCCGGCCTGCTCACCAGGGAAGCCCAGCGCGCCGCCGCGCGCGGTGAAGCGGAATCGCGCAGCGTGCACCTGTTCACGCTGGCGTTGATCGGCGCGGTGAATTCCCTGGCCCAGGAGATGGTGCACGCGACCGTTCCCGGTGACGCGATCTCGGTCGACGAGATCTGCGACGAGATCGCCTATTTCATCCGGTCCGGGCTGTCGGTCCGTACCTCGGCGCTGCCGACCTGAACGCACGAAAAAGGGAGGCGTCCGATCGGATGCCTCCCTTTTCGGGTGTGCGGAGAATCAGATACCCATGCCCTGGGCGAGCATCGGCCACGACTCGTGCAGCGCCTGCTCCCAGTACGGCCAGTAGTGGGTGCCGACCGGGTTGAACATGTAGGTCGCCGGGATGTTCAGCGAGTCCAGCTTGGTCTTCAGGTTCTGCGTGCACGCGTTGGTCGCGGCTTCGATCGCGACGCCGAGGCCGAGGTTGACCACGCCCATCGGGCCGTTGCCCTCGGTGTAGTACCGCACGTCCTCCATCACCGGCAGGCCGCTGCCGCTGGAGATGTAGAGGTTGGTGCCGCGCAGCTTCTCGGCGTTGAGGACCGGGTCGTTGGCGACCCAGGCCGGGTCGTTGTCGGCGCCGTACATGTTCTCGGTGTCACCGCCCGCCCAGGTCTCCACGGAGAACTTGACGAACTGCCTGCCCATGGGGTCGGCGATCTGCGCGCAGCCGGAGTAGGCGGCGACGGACTTGAACAGGCCCGGCTTGGCCTCGGCCAGCTGCAGCACCGAGGTGCCGGAGGTGGACAGGCCGGCCAGCGAGTTGAGGCCGGTCGAGTTGAGGGTGCTGTCGAGCAGCGGGGGCAGCTCCTGGGTGAAGAAGGTGTTCCACTTGTTCAGGCCCAGGCGCGCGTCTTCCTTCTGCCAGTCGGCGTAGTAGCTGCCGCGGCCGCCGATCGGCTGGATGACATTGACCTGCTTGTCGGCCAGGAAGCCCAGGGCGTTGGTCTGCGCGGCCCAGCTGGCGGTGCCCTCACCGGCGTCGAGGCCGTTGAGCAGGTAGAGGTTGGGGGCGGGCTTGGACTCGTCGACCGGGCGCTGCACGTCGACGGTGATGTCCTTCTTCATCGCCGCCGAGTACACCTTCAGGTGCCAGGTGCGCCCGTCCTTGACGATCGACGACACGGCCGAGGGCTTCTCGGGTTCGGCCGATGCGGCGCCGCCTGCGATCACGGCCACCGACAGCGCGGCGGTCAGAGCCACGGCGGTGGTGCGCAGTGCGGCCACGGTACGTACAGCAGAGAGCTTCATCGAACAGTCGGTTCCAGTCCACGGGCCGTGTCGGCGCCGTCATCGCAGTGCTTCCCCCCTTGGCCGAACGATGCGCGCTCGACGGCTGCGGGGCTGTCAGATCCTCCGACACTCTATGTCCTCCGGCGGGACAGAATCGTTACTGGTTCACAATTGGCAGTGACCTCGAGCACGGTTAACGACCGCGCAATACTGCCCGCGAATCGGAAATACCGCCGCAACCAGCCGCTCTTATGGTGACGGCTATGGGTAAGGAAATCCCCGGCGGCGCGTCGGCCGGGATCGAGATCAGCGGGTTGAGCAAGTCGTTCCGGGTGGGTCGCGACACCGTGCGCGCGCTCGACTCGGTCGATCTGCGGACGTCGAACGGCGCATTCCTCTCCCTGCTCGGCCCGTCGGGTTGCGGTAAATCGACCGTTTTGCGAATTCTGGCCGGTTTGGACGAACCCACCGCGGGCACCGCCACCATCAACGGGCTGACGCCGGAGCGCTTGCGCGGCGGTCATCAGCTCGGGATCGCCTTCCAGGATTCGGCGCTGCTGCCCTGGCGCAGCGTGGAGTCGAACATCCGGCTGCCGTTGCAGGTCGCCGGGTTACCCGCCGAACCGGAGCGGATCGCCGAGCTGATCGCGCTGGTCGGCCTGGAGGGCTTCGAGAAGGCCAAGCCGGCACAACTGTCCGGCGGTATGCGCCAACGGGTTTCGATCGCGCGGGCACTGGTGGTGCAGCCGTCGGTGCTGTTGCTCGACGAACCGTTCGGCGCCCTCGACGATATGACCCGGCAGCGGCTGAACCTGGAGCTGCTGCGGATCTGGACCGAGAAGCCCGCCACGACGCTGATGGTCACCCACGGCATCGGCGAGGCGGTATTCCTTTCCGATGTGGTCGCGGTGATGAGCCCGCGCCCCGGCCGGGTACTGGAACTCGTCGACATCGATCTGCCGCGCCCGCGCACGCCCGAAATGATGCGGACGCCGGAATTCCACAAGCTCTGCGATTACCTTTCCGAGCTGCTGTTCGGCCGCGGTGGTGTGGCATGAGCACGGCACTCGCGGCCACGGGCGAGCGGCCACCGGTGAGCGCGGTCCCCGCGCGGCGGGGGCGAGGAATCGGTGGCCACCGGCTGGCGGGTGCGCTGGGCGTGGCCGCGCTGATCGCGCTGTGGTGGGTGCTGGCGGCCGCGGGCGTGGCCGGTGGCACGGTGCCGACGCCGTGGCGGGTGCTGTCGACCATGTGGGCGGACGGTTGGGGTCTGTACGGCCCGAATTTCCGGGTGACCGCGGCGGGCGCGCTCCAGGGCTTCCTGTGGGGCAACGCGCTCGCGATCGGGCTCGCCGCGCTGATCATGCTGATTCCGCGCATCGAGCCGCTGGCTACCCAGCTGGCCATCCTGAGTTACTGCACGCCGCTGGTCGCCCTCGGCCCGATCATCATGGTGGTTTTCGGCGGGCGCACCCCGACGGTGTTCCTGGCCGCCATGTACTGCTTCTTCACCACCATGGTCGGCGCGGTCACCGGCCTGCGCTCGGCCGATCCGGCGAGCCTGGACCTGGTGCGCGCCTACGGTGGCGGCCGCTGGCAGCAGCTGTACCGGGTGCGGGCGATCGCGGCGCTGCCGAATACGTTCGCCGCCTTGAAGATCGCCGCGCCGTCGGCGGTGCTCGGCGCGATCATCGGCGAGTACCTGGGCGGGGTCGACAGCGGGATCGGGGTCGCGCTGACGGCCGCGCAGACCGCCTACAACGTGCCGCGCACGTGGGGGATGGCGCTGGCCGCCGCCGCGCTGGCCGGGCTGGGCTACCTGCTGGTGGCCGTGGCAGCGCGACTGATCACCCCGTGGACGGCGACGACGGAGGAGCGGCGATGACGACCACCGTGCTGCGCCGGATCGGCCGGTTCCTGCTGCCGCTGGCGACCTCGCTGATCCTGCTGCTGGTCATCTGGTCGCTGTTCTTGCGGGCGTTCCCGCAGATCGGGCCCAGGGTCGGCAAGACGCCCTCGGACATCTGGCGCTACCTGGTGACCGCGCCGGGCGCCGCGACCGCCCGGCAGGCGATTCTCGACGACCTCGCGATCACCCTGCGCGACGCCACGATCGGCTTCACCGTCGGGATGCTCGGCGCGCTGGCGGTGGCCGCGCTGTTCGTGCTGTTCTCGGCGGTGCAGCAGACGTTCATGCCGGTGGCGATGCTGCTGCGGTCGGTGCCGCTGGTGGCGTTGAGCCCGATCGTGGTGCTGGTGTTCGGTCGCGGCACCGCGGGGGTGGCGGTGCTGACCGCGATCGTGGTGTTCTTCCCGGCCCTGGTGATGATCATGACCGGACTGCGCGAAGCGCCCAGGCAGGCCATGGAATTGGTGACCGCCTACGGCGGCACGCGGTGGACCCGGCTGCGGATGGTCGCGGTGCCCGCCGCGCTGCCCTCGGTGTTCGCCGCGGCGCGGGTCTCGGTGCCGGGCGCGCTGATCGGTGCGCTGCTGGGTGAATGGCTCGGCAGCGGAACGGGATTGGGCGCCAGTCTGGTGCGCGCCATTCCGATGTTCCAGTACAACCGGCTGTGGGCCTCGATCGTGGTGGTGACCGTGGTGTCGGTCCTGCTCTACGCGATCGTCGGGGTGATCGAGAATCTGGTGCTCGCGCGATTCGGGCCGAGCGCCGGAAAGGCCTGATCCGGGAGGGAATAGCGGCGGAACGCGGACGCAAAGAGTACGAAACGCGGCGAAACTACATTCGGCGCATGAACAGTATCGACCGTCGTTCCTTTCTCCGCTATTCCGCGCTGACCGGCGCCGCGCTCGGTGGGGCGGGTCTGCTCGCCGCGTGCGGTGGCAGTTCGGGCAGTTCCTCGAACGGCTCGACCGATGACGGTTCGAAATACGGCAAGGTCGCGGTGCAGTTGTCGTGGCTGAAGAACATCGAATTCGCGGGCGAGTATTTCGCCGATTCGAAGGGATATTTCAAGGATGCGGGATTCGGTGCGGTAGACCTCATCGCGGGTGGTGCGGCGAGTACCTCGGTGGAAGCCGGGCTCGATACCGGGAAGGTGTGGATCGGGCTGTCCGCGCCGCAGACCACCGCGCCCGCGATCCTGGAAGGACTACCCGCCAAGATCGTCGGCGCGACCTATCAGAAGAATCCGTTCGCGATCGTCAGCTCGGCGGGCAAACCCATCACCTCGCCCGCGGACATGAAGGGCCGCAAGATCGGCGTGCAGGACACCAACCAGCTGATCTTCAGCGCCCTGCTGGCCGCCAACGGGATCAAGCCGGGCGAGGTGACGGTGGTGCCCGCGCAGTTCGACCCGACACCGCTGGCCAACGGCGAGGTCGACGGCTGGGTCAGCTACGTGACCAACGAGCCGATCACCCTGGCCGCCAAGGGCTTCGCCAACAGCCACTTCCTGTTCGCCGATTTCGGCCTGCCGCTGGTCGCGGAGACGCTGACGGTCACCCAGAACACGATCGACTCCGAGCGCGACAAGCTCAAGGCGTTCCTGATCGCGGAGATCAAGGGCTGGAAGGACGCCGTCGCCGATCCCGCCGAGTCGGCCCGGCTGGCCGTCGAGGTCTACGGCAAGGACCAGAAGCTCGAGCTCGGCGAGCAGACCAAGGAGGCCATCGCGCAGAACGACTTGGTCGTCTCGGCCTCGACCAAGACCGACGGCCTGCTGTCGATGACCGACGCGCTGATCGAGCAGAACATCGCCGCGCTGCGCACCGCGAAGATCGACATCAAGGCCGAGCAGCTGTTCGACCTGTCGATCCTGCGCGAGGTCTACGCCGAGAACCCCGGGTTGAAGTAGTCCTAGATCGCCAGGCCGACCGTCGCCGATCCGAAGTCGCGGCGGGCGGCCAGGCGCAGGCCCGCGCGGGAGGCGAGGAAGTCGGCGGTGACGAAGACGGCGGTCTCGGCCGGGGTGCGCGGGCCCGATTCGAGGCCGGCGGGCACGTGCAGGCGGGCCAGGGTGGGCTCGTCGAAGCCGCCCGCGCGCAGGTCGTCGAGGCGACGGGCCTGGTCGGCGGGGGTGCCGAGCGCGGCGAGGTAGCCCAGCTCGGGTAGTCGTAAGGCGACGGTGAGCAGTGGGATCTCGAAGCGCGGCTCGTTGGCCAGCACCACGATGCCGGTGCTGCTGTCGATCTCGCCCGCGGCGGAGAGGGTGTTGAGGTAGCGGTGCGGCCAGTCCACGACGACCTCGGCCCCGGGGAACGAGGCCGGGTCGGCGAACTCGGGACGCGAATCGCAGATGCT
>Ga0247823_10002148_pt1 | contig 16328 bp, 14 predicted proteins | sample 13C_PalmiticAcid_2_FD_192426 | JGI IMG/M metagenome (GOLD analysis project Ga0247823, IMG submission 192426) | Soil microbial communities from agricultural site in Penn Yan, New York, United States - 13C_PalmiticAcid_Day30 | ecosystem: Environmental > Terrestrial > Soil > Agricultural land...
CCAAAGGCGTGATGCAAGAGGTGACCGAACTCGTGAAAAAACACACGCGCTTCGGAAAAGTTCAGCTTCGTGCGGCCTTCGCTTGCTTTGAGAAGTTTGCCAAAGACTGCCGTGCGGTTGTTGCCCGCAAGGCGCGCTTCGGGCTCGTCGCCGTCTAGCGCCAAGGCGAAGCCCAGTTTTACGCCTTCGTGTTGGTAAGGTTCAAAGTAAGTTTGAGTGAGGGGCACATCGCTATCTTTGCGGTAAATCGTCAAGACTTCTGCGTCTCCACTCCACAGGTGAGCTTCGCGTGCATCGATCGGAGACCGCTCGATGCGCAGATCAAACATCTCTTCCAAATAAGCAAATGTCACTTCAAAGAGGCGCTCAGCATCGACAACCTCGCTCGCGTAGTTCACCCGACCGTCGTCAGTGTGGATCTCGGCGAGCATGCGCGTGTAGTAATCCAGATCCCAGGGTTTGAGCGTCGTGCGCTCGTCTCCCGTCTCGTCTTGCTTCGCGCTTCGTATGGCGTCGATGTGTGTGCGGTAGTGAGCGCGGTAGGCTCGCGTGGATTCCAGAAGAAATCGGTGCACATTCTCAGAGGACTGGAGCATGGTACCCGGCAGCCGCACTTCGGACCACGTGGTCTTGCCGAGTTTGGTGGCAATGCGGCGGCGCAACTCAAGCATCTCGAGCGCCAAGGGACGCAGCGGCTCGTGGATACGCGCGACGTGCTCGAAATAAGCACGGCGCAAAGCTTCGTCGGGCACGTTCGACAAAAACCAAAGCGAGGCGTCGCGGTGTTGCACGCTCACATAGGCCTTGCCTTCGCGCACTTCCACCTGGGGCGGCAGCACCAAACCGTAAAGTTTGGCCGCATTCACCACGAAAGGCGAGGCGGTTTGGATTGCTTTGACTCGAGAGGAGTATTCGCCCTGACGCTCTTTGAGTTGTTTTTGCAGCTCGAGCACTTCGGCTTTGCGGTCGGGCGACAGGTGCACACCGTTCTTTTCGAAGGCGAGCAAAAAACGCTCCACAAGCTCGCGCGATTCTTGATCCGCGAAGTCGTGATCGCGTCGCCAGCTCTTTTCGAGCACTCGGTACAAATCGAGATCTTTGTTCAAGGCCTGCTTGGCTTCTTCAATGCGCGTGATCTGCTCTTCACTTTTGACCTTGATCTCCTCGGGGGCCTTGAGCCCATAGTGGTAGAGCTGAAAGAGCGCGGTCGCGCTGTTGAGCGAGGCGAGTAGGCGGTCCCAGCGACGCAGCAAAGTGGGCGCATCGTCCGAGGACCTTTTGATCGCAATGATCTCGGCTTCGGTGCGCGCAAGCACGTCGTCTGTGTACGACGACAACTCCGCGGGCGCGGTGAAGACCGGAAGCGGAGAGCGGGCATGGGCAAGGCTGACAACGAAGACGAGAGCGAGCAAAAGGGGGCGTGGGAACATGGCGAGGACATAGACATTTAGACCCATCGTGTCAATTGTGTTCCTGAGGTCTAAATGCTTATTTTTACAAAATTTTTGAATTGATCAGGTTGTGATCAAAACGTCGGTCACGGGCCCCGAACGGATGACGAGTTTCAGACTCTCCAGGAGCTCGCGCTTGAAGTCCGCTACCCCATTGAAATTGTTCAGAACGCCCTTTTCTTTTTTGGCGAGCACCGCGGCCACGAGCTCGCGGATCTGGGTTTCTTTTTTGAGCACTTCTTGCTCGGCTGCGTAGGTGTTCACCTCAAAGGTGATCGAGAGCAGCACGCGCGTGTGGCTACCCATGTCGGCCCTTACTACGGCTTCGATGTCGCGAAACTCGATGTAACGCGAGCCCACGACGACCTTGAGGTCGCGCGAGTCGATGGCGGCGGCAAGACCTCGGTCTTCGCTCACTTCCGGCTCTACGATGTCGTGGCCTCGAGTGTAGCCCTTGGTCCATGGGTAAACGGCTTTTTCTTTGATACGGTCGACGAGGGTTTTGGCGTCGTGCGCGGCGTGCGGATGATGGGGCGCAAAAAGGTCATAGCTGATTTTGCCCAGCACTCCCCAAGCGCTCACCACCAGCAAAACGAGCCACAGGCGAAGCCGCAACTGCACGGGGTCGAGCTTGATACGGCGGGCGGGCGTCTCAGAGGTGGCGTCCCCCTTGCGGCGTACGAGCGCACCGAGGCGCGCCACTAAGCCTTTGATTTTTTCGACGGGACTCGCCATAAAGGCCTTTTCGGCACAAAGACCGCTGAGCTTTAAGGCTTTTTGGCATTATTCTCTCAAGCTATCCGGGGTTTAGGCCGATAAGACCTTATGAGCGTGAAATGGGATACCCCGGACTACCGTGATTCTTCGGGTCTCTACATTCCGATTTCGGTGGAATCCCTGCGCACTGGCGCGGCCGATGACTTCGACGTGTACCTGCGCACTGGCAGCGATTACTTTTTGATCAAGCCCAAAGGTTCCTCTATCTCGGACGTCAACCTCAACAAGTACGCCGAACGCACTCCCTACCTCTACATCCGCACCACGGACCAAGATCCGTTTTTCAAACGTGTCGACAAGTATATCGACGACGTCATCACTAGCGACAAGGTTCCCTTGCGCCAAAAGGCCGCCCTACTCTCCGACAAAGCCGTCGACATCGTCGACAAGATCTTCGCTGACCCTTCACACCCTGAGCACCTCAAAGCCGCTCACCGCGTGACGCAAAACTTTCTCTCTTTCGTGGCGCAAGACCGTCACGCGTTCTTGCACCTTGTGGACCTCTCGATCAACGACCACTACACCTACGCGCATTCGGTGGGTGTGGCTGCCTACTGCCTCGCTACCGCGCTCGCTGCGGGTTATCAGGGTGAGCAAGTGGTGAACATCGGCGTTGCCGGTCTCTTGCACGACATCGGCAAATCGCAAATCGATCCGGCGATCATCAACAAAAAAGGTCCCCTCGACGAACGCGAATGGGGCGAAATGAAAAAGCATCCCCAGCTCGGCGGCGAACTGCTGCGCGCGCACAAGAACATTCCCGACATCGTCATTGTGTGCACCGAATCGCACCATGAGAACAACCTCGGCACGGGTTACCCTCGCGGACTCATTGCCTCGAAGCTCGATCCGATGGTTGGCATCGTGTCTATCTCGGACACCTTCTCTGCCCTCACCACCAAACGCTCGTACTCGCACCCGCGCGATTCTCTCTCGGCTCTCAAGCTGATGAAAGAAAACATCAAGGCGAAGTTCGACCAAGAGCTCTTCATGAAATTCGTGAAGCTCTTCCTCGCCGAAGAGAAAAAAGCCGGATAAAAGGCGCCCGACTCCCCCACATGCCGGCACCGCGTCAATCACGGACTCGCAAAGAAGAGCGCTGAAATGTCTCTATTCTCACCCCTCACAAAAGGTAAGACATATTAATTCGTAGCTCCCGCGAGGCTTTACTAAGTAGCCACGAGTGCAACGTTCCCTCGCTTATCTCTGCTTTGCGGTCATTTTACTAAGCGCCGTGCCACTTTGGGCTAGCAATGAAAAAAGCGACGATCGCTGCGCACGCATCATCGCCCAGAGCGATCTCGACGAGAGCCCTTTTCTACGAAGCTACGTGGCCGGAAAACTTCAAATCGTCTACGAAAACGAGCATTGGTTCGCCGCGCTCGATGCCTTCCCTTCGAAGCCCGGACACACACTGATCATTCCGCGGCGCAGATTTTCCTCTTACTTTGAAATCAAACCAGACGAATGGAGCGCCCTCGACGACATGTTCAAGCACGTTCCGCAGGCCATCGGCGGCGTGGATCTCAAAAGCGCTTACGAAACGATCTTGCGCGAACCGCCGAACCAGATCGCCGCGGGCTTTCTCAGCGCCGCGCTAAAGAGCAAGCATCTGGATGAGCCGACCGAGGACTACACGATTGCCATTAACGAGGGCACGCACGCCGGGCGCACCGTCGATCACTTGCACATTCACCTCGTTCCCCGCCGCGCAGGCGACGTGGAAGATCCCGTGGGCGGATTTCGCGCGATGTTCCCCGGTGACGGAAACTATCTCAAAACCAATCCCACCCTCACCGCCCTCGAAGCGGCGAACCGCTATTACAACACCGACAGCCTGGGATTGCAGTACTTTCACTCCATCCGCCGCGTACGCGGGGTCATGAAAGAGCTCTACCTCATGCTCGAGGGCACCACGCCCGATTCGATCTGGCTAGACATTGGCTTCGGGCCCGGCATCGAGTTGCAGGAGGTCGTACGCATCGGCCAATACATCGACGGGCTCGACATCAGCGGCCCGATGAAGATCCTCCTTGAGAAGGTGCTCGACAAAGAGTTCGGACTCGATTGGCGAAAGCGCGCGCAGCTCTACCCCTACTCCATGCAGGAGTTTCCGCTGCGCGAGAATTTCTACGACCGCATCTGGGCGATGGCGACCTTTTTGCACCTCGATCGCCACGAGATCGCTCCGATGATCAACAAGTACGGACGAGGCCTGAAAAAAGGTGGCCGCATGTTTCTCAACTTCAAAGTCGGTGAGCAGCGTGAACTCGTGATCGACAGTGCGGGCCGCCCCTTCAACAACTTCACCGAAGAATCCTTTCGCGAAGAGATCCTGCCTCACATCGAGGGACTCAAACTCAAGGCGATGTGGATCCCCGACGCCGAAGACGCCCTCGGGCGCGGCGACGTGCGCTGGCTGCAGATCATTTTCGAACGCGAGTGATCACGGAGCTTTAACGCGGCGCCGGTATGCGGGGGAGTCGGGCGCCTTTATTTGGCGCCTTTATTTTCCGAGCATTAGGTAGGATTCGATGAAGGCTTGGATGTCGCCATCGAGGACCTTGTCGATGGACGAGGTTTCGTGGCCCGAGCGCACGTCTTTGACGAGCTGGTAAGGTTGCATCACGTAGTTGCGAATCTGTGAGCCCCACTCGATCTTGCGCTTTTCGGCGTTCACCTTGTCGAGCTCGTCTTGGCGTTTTTGCAATTCGAGTTCGTAGATTTTGGCTTTGAGCATTTTCATACAACGCTCGCGGTTTTGGATCTGTGAACGCTCAGCCTGGCTTTGCACCACGATGCCGGTGGGCATGTGGGTCATGCGCACGGCGGAATCGGTTTTGTTCACGTGCTGACCGCCCGCGCCGCCGGCGCGGTAGGTATCGACTTTGATGTCTTCGGATCGCAGATCTACCACGATGTCGTCTTCGATCTCGGGGTAAACGTCGACACTGCTAAATGAGGTATGCCGGCGCGCGTTCGCATCAAAGGGCGAGATGCGCACCAGGCGATGCACGCCCTTCTCGGCCTTCAAAAAACCGTAGGCGTAGGCGCCCTTGATGGAGTACGTGACCGAGCGGTAACCCGCTCCGTCACCGTCGGTGAAATCCACAATCGACACGTCAAAGCCCTGGTCTTGGGCGTAGCGCATGTACATGCGCGCGAGCATGCCTGCCCAGTCGCAAGCTTCGGTGCCGCCCGCTCCGGCGTGCACCGAAAGGTAACAATCGTTGCGGTCCGAAGGTTCGCCGAGCATCTGTTTGAGTTCGAGTTCGCGGATGAGCTTTTGGGCTTCCACGATGCCCGCGTGCACTTCGCTCCACATCTCGTCGTCCAGGCCTCCGCCTTCGGCGCCGAGTTCGAGCATCGTCTGAGCGTCCTCGACTGCGCGCTGCGCGGAGAGGAAGGGCACGAGGCTATCTTCGATTTGTTTTTTTTCTTTGACCAGGGTCGTGGCGCGTTTGTTGTCTTCCCACAGCGTGGGATCGGCCTCGAGAGATTTGATTTCGTCTTGACGTCTTGCCAGCGCGGCGACGTCAAAGCGACCTCCGCAGTTGATCCACCTTGCCGGAGAGTTCTTCTAGAAAGTCTTTGGTGTCTTTAACGTTTTTGGACAAAACTTCCATAGCGTTTCTTTATAGGCGCTCGGAGTTTTTTAAACAACTCGGCCTGCAGGGATTTCATTTCCACAGCATCGCGTTTGGTAACCCCTTTGCCGACGAGATGGTCAAATCCCAAAAGATGCAGCACCCCGTGCACAAACACTTCCACAAACTCATCGGTGAGCGGACGTTTCACCCGGACGGCAGCGCGCTCCACGGTTTCAAGCGAGATGATCAGGTCGCCGAGATACCCCTCCATGCCCGGCGCAGGCTCGGCAGAGGCCTCATGCGCAGGGAACGAGAGCACGTCGGTGGCCTTGTCCATCTTGCGGTAATCGCGGTTGTAGGTGCGGATCTCTTCGTCCCCACAGATGAGCAGGCCGAGACTTGCGGGGCGTGCATCGCCCCAGCTCTGCCACTTGGCATATCTCGGATGCTCTCGCAGGGATTTCAGTTCTTCGCCCAGCACAAACGAAAGCGCAGCCGCAAAACCGCGACAACGGCGCTGCAGCGCGGGACTCGAAAAACTCAAATGAACTTTAGGCACGCGCCTAGCCCTTTATCAGAGAAAGGGGCGAGGCGGAACCAGATTCGCCGCCCTTGGGCGGGAGATTGGTTTCTTGGCCGGGGTACTGCACGCGGTTGTGGTGAATGCTGAGCAAAATTCGCAGGAAAGCCTTGGCCGCTGCGTGCACTTCGCGCAGCGTGATGTCGGCTTCGCTCAGCAGGCCCTCTTCGAGCGCGCGATTGATGATCTTGTTGATCATGCCTTCGATACGCGCCGGTGTGGGGTCCACGAGTGAGCGCGTGGAGGCTTCGCAGGCATCGGCCAGCGCAAGGATTGCGGCTTCGCGAGATTGCGGATTGGGTCCGGGGTAGCAGAACTCTTCTTCGCGAATCTCCACGGGATCCATGTCCGAGCGAGGGTCTTCAGCGAGTTTCTTGGCTTTTTGGAAGAAATAATCCACGCGCGATTTGCCGTGGTGTTGTTCGATGAAGTCCGAGATCGCGCGGCCGAGTTTGTACTTTTCGGCCATCAGGCGCCCCTCTTTGACGTGCGAGATGATGATCTTCGCCGAGAGTTGGGGCTTCATGGTGTCGTGCGGGTTAAATCCGTGCGACTGGTTTTCGACAAAGTATTCGGCGCGGCCGATCTTGCCCACGTCGTGGTAATAGGCGCCCACGCGCACGAGCAAGGCGTTGGCACCGATCGCCTCGGCACCGGCCTCAACAAGCGAGCCTACGATGATCGAGTGGTGGTAAGTGCCGGGAGCTTTGAGCACGAGTTCACGCAGCAGCGGATGGTCCATACGCGCGAGCTCGAGCAGCTTGAGGTCTGTGGTGTAGTCGAGCAGTGTTTCTAAAATCGGAGTCAATACCAGTGTCAGCGCCGCCGAGAGCCAGCCGCCAAAAGCGCCGCCCAGGAATGCCCACACAAGGTTTTGGTCGTAAGTTTGCGGAATGAGATCCAGACCGCGCAGGAACTGCGAATTCACCGGAAGATCCCCACCCCAGGCCATCACGAGCACCGAAGCCGAGATGCCGCAAACGAGCGCCGTCCACAAGCCTGACCGGTAGAGCTCAGCCCGCGTTCGACAACTCTTGACGAAGATCGCACCGGTGAGGCACGCCGTCATCACAAACACGCCATAGAGCGCAGCCTTGTCGAGCAAGATCGCCAGGCCCAGCGAATAGAGCATCACAAAGATGATCGTCAGCGACATGGGCACCAAGAGGCGCAGGATCATTGCGGGAGCCGCGACGGGGATGAGAAAGAGGAAAAACGAAATCGGCAAGTGCGAAAAGCGCTGCGCGATGAGATCGAGTTCAAAGATCAAAACCAGTTTGAAGGCCGCAAGCGAGATCATCAGCATGCCGGCCGAAACAACGAGGTTCTTGGTGCTGTTCATCACTTTGGCGTACTGTCGGCGTAAGAAGATCAGCACGAGCCATAGCGAGAGCGTGCCGAAGAGGATTTCGTACCAGAAACCGCTGTTGGTGATGTTCAGGTCGCGGCGCAAGTTGAGCGCCTTGAGCAATTCAGAAGTCTCGCGATTCACGCGTTGGCCTTCGCGCACGATCACCTCGCCCTTGGAGAAGGAGCGCATCACGGGCTGAAAGGATTTGAGCGCCAGAGCGTAGCGCTCATCCGTCTTCTGACGGTTGAAAGCCACGTTGGGGGCGACAAATTGCAAGAGCAGCTTTTCGACCACCACGCGGGTCTGACGACTCCAGCTGCGCACCATAAGGCGACGCTCTCCGGTTTGTGCGAGCAGAGCTTCGGCCTGCGAGCGCGAAACCACGCGGCGGTTCACACTGAGGTCCACGCGGTCCGAGGCGCCGGTATCGAGGTTGATGAGTTCAATGGTCTGCCCGCCACTCACAACGCGGTCTTCGGCAATCCAATAGGGCTGAATCAGAGAAAAATAACCTTCGGCCACGCGACCCAGCAGTCGCAAGTTGCCCGAATCTCGCAGGGCATCCACGTCGCTCTCGCGCACGCGAATCTTCCAGCGCTCGCTGAGCTGCTTGGCGGCGTTCTCGAGATTCCAGCGCGGGTTTTGCGCCAGGGCTTCGAGCCCCACCTGCCAACGCGTCGACCAAGCGACCACCGCTTTGGGGTCGAGATCAAAAACCTGCGGAATGCTCGAGGTGATGCGAGCCTGCTCGGCTTCGCTCGCGATGGTGTCGATGATTTCGATCGATTTGGGCACGCGAATCGTCAGAGGCGCAATGCGACCTTCGGAAAGCACTGGGAAACGATCCACTTTAGATGTTTGGCGAACCATGAGCACGAGCACAAAGATCACGGCAAAGGAGCCCATGATCTCGGCTAAGAAAAGCCGGCGGTCCAAACGGCGCAGAAAACGAACGACTCGTTTCATGAAACCGACATTTAGCTCGGAGAGCTTGCTCGTAGGGGTTCGTGGCATATCACTAGACTCATCGGTATTTGTACCGGAATCAATGAGCACTATAGCGCAACGCGCCACTCATTCAAGATACTTAACAGTCGTTCCCAACCTCTGCATGCTTAAATGCCCTTTATAGACCCCTAGGAGGCAACGCTATGGAAACGAACGAAATTTACCGTGGCCGGCTCATCGACCACCTACAGCTTGTCGTCAAAGATTTGGCGGCCTCGAAGCGCTTTTATACCGCCGTGATGGCGGCCCTCGGGATCCCCATCTCGGGCGAAGGGCCCGATTTCTTTTGGATCGACGAGCTTTTCATTTCCACTAAGGACAGCCAGGCCGCCGCAGGCCACCTGACCGGGCGCACGCACTTGGCTTTTCAGGCCCGCGACCGGGCCATGGTGGAGGCGTTTTACCGGGCGGGCCTCGCCGCCGGAGGGCGCGACCATGGCGCCCCGGGCGAGAGGCCCTACCACCCGGGTTATTATGCGGCGTTCTTGCTAGATCCGGAAGGCAACAACATCGAGGCCGTTTACCACGGCGAAGCTGTGCGCAGCGCGAATGAGATCAAAATCACATTCTGAAAGAAGGGTGCACAACAGCCAAAGCCACTGCGCGCCCCGACGGCCGAAAGGCCGCACGGGACGGGTAATTACCCGTCCCTGAAAACGTGAGGAATCTCCCGCTTAGGGCTTGAGACCGAGGCGCTTGTAGAACGCGTTCGGGTTCGCATCGCGGCCGAGAAATTCCTTCAGCAGCACGTTCGCGTCGCGCATGTTGCCCGATTCCAGTACGGATTTTCGGTACTTGCCCCCGACGGTGGCGTTCAGAAGCTTGCCCTTTTCGAACATCGTGAACATGTCCGAGGCGTAGACGTCAGCCCACAGGTAGCTGTAGTAGCCGGCGTCGTAACCCGCCATGTGACCCCATGAGGTTTCAAAGTGCGAACCTTGAGTCGGATTGAGGCCGATGATGTCGGCGTAAAGCTTGAGCGCTACGGCCGAGGTGTCAATCGCACCAGGATTCGAGTGGTAGGTCATGTCCGTGATCGAGAAGAGCAATTGACGGGTGTAGAAATACGAGATCTGAAAGTTGCGCGCCTCGATCATGCGCTTGACCAAATCTTCAGGAAGTTTCTTTTTGGTGTCAGTGTAGTGACCCGAAATTTTGGCGAGGATGCTCGGCTCCCATACCCAGTTCTCTAGCATCTGCGACGGAGCTTCAACAAAGTCCGTAGCTACCGAAGCACCCGAGAGGCTCGCGTACGGCGCCTTGGTGAGCGTCATGTGCATGATGTGTCCGAACTCGTGAAAGAGCGTCTCCACGTCGTCGTGGCTCAAGAGACTCGGCTTGCCATTGGCGGGCGGGTTGAAGTTCGCCACGATGGCGGCAATCGGCTTGGCGTAGGAGCCGTCGGCAAGGCGACGAGCGGGACGCAGCGGAAACGCGGCAGCGTGCGTGAACTTGCCATCGCGCGGAAAGAAATCTGCGTAGAAGTAGGCCATGAGCTTTTTGGTTTTGGTGTCGGTAATTCTGTAAAAACCCACGTCAGGCGACCACACCGAGGCCTTGTCGACCTTCTGGAATTGCACGCCCAAGAGCTTCGAGTAGACGTCAAACATTTGCGCCACGACGAAGTCCGAAGGGAAGTACTCACGCAGTTGCTCGCCGTCGACTTGGAAAACGCTCTTTTTGTATTGGTTGGTATAAAAGCGAATGTCCCAGGGCATGAAGGCCCCACCCTTGGGGTCCATCTTATTCGCCAGATCCTTGAGAATCCTCAAGTCGCTCTGGTTGCCCTCTTTGAGCTTGGCCTTGAGCGAGTTGAGAAAATTCCAAACTTCTTGACCGCTCTTGGCCACGCGGCCCACCGCGGTTTGGTAATCGGCCCAAGTGGCATAGCCCATGAGCGTTGCGATTTCTTGGCGCAACTCGATCATGCGGTTGAACAGCGGTTTGTTAACTTCGTGGGCACGGTTGTCCCACATCAGAAGCATCTGACGACGGGTTTCTTTGACCGTCACGTTGTCCGTAACCTGCATGTAAGCCGGGCCCGTGGCCTTCACCACGAACTTGTCGCCGTTGCGCTCGAGGCTCGCAAGAAAAGCCTCGGGGGCTCCCGCAAGTTGCTCCTTCGTGAAAAGGAGCGAGCTCTGGTCTTTGTTGATGTTGTCTTGAAAATCTTTGCTCTTTTTGGCGAGCTCGGTTTGCAACGTTTTGAATTTTGCGAGCTTCACGTCGTCGAGCTTCAAACCACCGTGTTCAAAGGCCTTGACGGTTTCATCCTTGAGTCGGATCTGCTCGGCGCCTTTGACCGCTACGTCTTTTACCGCCTCATAGAGATCGCGACGTATGCCCATGGCCACAATGAACTCGCTCAGCTGGTCCACGCAAAGGCTGGACTCATCGCGAATCTTTTCGTTGAGGTGCACATCCTTCACAAAATCCAGCGGAGACACCATTTGGGAGAATTCCGCCCAGGTAGTTTCGTAAGGCAGGAGTGTGGTTTGGAAGCTGCGCTTTTCGGCAGGCACGGCGGCAATGGCGTCGAGCTTGTCGCGCGTGGCGCCAATGAACTCACCGCAGAGCTGGGTGATCTCGCCCGGGCGGAAATCCCAGGGAATGCCTTCTTCGGAGGCGAAAGCCTCGGGAACCTGCGCGATCGCGCGAGCGGCCTTGGCCTGTTGTACGAGCTTCGAGTTGGATGCCACGGGCGTTTGGCTGCTGCACGAGGTGAGCGCCGTGGCCGTGGTGATCAGTGACGTTAGAAAAAACCGCTTCTTCATAATCCCCCTACACAAATACAAATGCTGATTTGGATTTATAGATTAGGGCGTATTCTCATTTTCTAGCAAGCGCCTGAAAGCCGAAATTTGACGCAGACGCGAAGATGAGGAGCGATAAGGGTGGTTCCCTTTGAGCGACGAACGACAAAGTATGCGACAGATTTCGACTTTCCCGCAGGGCAGGAGAGAGTTTCTCCGCAGACGTTGTCGCCTCTCGACAACGTGGAACCACCACGCCATCTTCGAGGCTCCTAGCTGCGAACAAACTCTCTCGCGGCAGGCGCTTGCTAGAAAATGAGAATACGCCCTCACCGATACTCGGCGGTGTGCGAAATCCGCAATCGTGAGAATTTGCGCTTGGCGGCCTGCCCCGGTCGCCACTAGACCTAGAGCCATGACCTTATCGCTGATCGAAGTCATGAAACGCCTGCGCGACCCCCAAAATGGCTGCCCCTGGGACCTGGCACAGAGCCACGAATCCCTGATGCCCTACCTGCTCGAGGAGACTCACGAGGTGCGTGACGCCTTGCTACAAAACGGGCCCGATTCCGAGGAGTTTGTCGAGGAGCTAGGGGATCTGCTCTTTCAGGTGGTTTTTCACGCCCAGCTGCTCGCCGAGCGCCGAGGCATCGACTTCGACCACATCGCCCAAAAATGCGCCGACAAGCTGGTGCGCCGCCACCCCCACGTTTTCGACCCCGCTCACCCGGGCTTCGATTCTCCGGGAGCGGTAAACGCCCAGTGGGAACAGCTCAAAGGTCCCAAAGTTTCGGCCACCACCAAGCTCGAATCCATTCCGCATGAGCTGCCGGCCCTACAGCGGGCTTACCGATTGGGCGAGAAAGCGTCCAGTTTTGGCTTTCGCTGGCCCTCTTCGGCCGAGGCCTGGGCCAAGGTCGAAGAAGAGCTCGAAGAGCTGCGCTCGAGCACCAACCACGAATCCCGTGAAGAGGAGCTGGGCGATCTCTTTTTTGCCCTCGCCCAGTGGGCCCGCATGGAAGGTATCGAGCCCGAATGGGCCACCGCCCAGGCCAATCACAAATTCACCCAGCGCTTTGCCAAGCTCGACGCCCTGGCCGAATCCCGCGGGACCTCCCTCAAAACGCTCTCCCTGGGCCAGCTTCTGGAGCTATGGAAAGAGGCCAAATCAGTTGACAGCTAAGCGGACGGGCAATATGACAGCTAGCCAATGGCTAATACTAAATCCGCAAAGAAACGCGTTCGTCAAACGGAGCGCAAAACCATCGTTAACCGCAAGATCAAATCGAAAGTGAAGACCGCCCTGCGCGCCGCTATCGAAGCAATCGAACAGAACAAAGACGACGCTAGCACCCAAGTGGCCAAAGCTGCTTCGGCAGTGTCGAAAGCCGTAAACAAAGGCATTCTGCACAAGAACAACGGCGCCCGCAAAATTTCGCGCCTCACCACCAAACTCGCCAAAAAAGGCAGCGCGGTTGTGGCTCAAGTGAAAAAAGCTGCCAAGAAAAAGGCCGCTCCCAAAAAAGCTGCTGCGAAAAAGAAAACCGCCGCTTCTAAGTCGAAACGCTAATCGTCCGCTTTTAGCCAAGAAAAGACATCTTCCCCGTTCGGAGCTTCGGCCCCGAACGGGGTTTTCCTTTTGCGGACCTTGACTCACACGGCAGCCGCTCCCAAGATCACGACCCCATTATGGTGCGAAAACGACGAATTCTCTTTGGCCTCTTCGCATTTTCAGTCCTCAGTTTTTCCGCTCCCTTGGGCGCCCAAAACTCGGATATCTTATCTCCCCAGCGGGCCCTCATCGTCGAAAATCTTGTCACCGTTTGCACCACTATGCTGCGCTCCTTGAGCCCACGCACCAAGAAGCTCAGCGCTGAAGACCTGATTGCGCAAGTGCGCTCGTACCGGGCACGCAATCCGGTCATCGACTTTCGAACGAGACAATTTTTGGCCGATAACAAAGTCTACTTATCGTTGACCACTTCGCCGCACCGGATTCAGCACGTCCTGCCGCTGATCAAAGCCATCAACCTCACGCACATCGAAAAGATCATCGTGAATTTGCCCGACGTTTTCGGTCGCGACGGCGGAGTTTATGACATACCCGAAGCCCTCGAACGGCATCCCAAGGTGCTCATCCACCGTTTCGGCGAAGATTTGGGTCCCGCTTCAAAAATCATCCCCTCCCTGGAACTTGCCGAAGAGCAAAAGTGGCGCGGCATTGTGATCAGCATCGACGACGACATCGCCTATCCCACGGCACTGATTCACGAACTGATCATGGCTTCGGCGTGGCGTCCCGAATCGGTGATCGGCGGCTCGGGCCAGAACGCCACGTTCTGGGGGCTCAACTCCGAAATGCAGGAGCAATTTGTGAGCACGCGTAGTTCTCGCGTCGTCGAGATCCCCGACGGGCGCTTGATCCCCGTGGACATTCTCGAGGGCTTTGGTGCCATCGCCTATCCCATAGGAAAATTGAACACCTCCCTTGTGCGCGAATGGGTGGATCTTTCGATCTTTGCGCGGGTCTCAGATGATTTGGTTCTCAGCAGTGCCATGAGCTTGCAAAACCTGCCTCGCTACCGCATCGGCAGCGATTATTTTAGACTTAGCCACATCAGGCCCCTGCCCTACGGCATGGGCCCGGACGCCCTTCATCGCGGAGCAGGGCTCAATGGATCGGCTCCTTTGCTACGCAATCTTATCGACAGCAATCGCGGCAAATACCAGCGTGCGGCCGATCAAATTGCCGAAGAGCTCAGATCGCGCTTAGATGCTGAAGATTCGCCAGCGAGTCGCTAGCGCTCGATTTGAGGCGCAGGTCGATCTGCTGGAGCGCACCCAAGAGCGCGTCGATGCGTTTGGCATCGAGCGGACGCGAGCGCCATTTGCGAATCAAAAATTCAGGATAATCCTTGGTGTTCCAACCTCGGCTCAAGGTGGCCACGAGGCGTAGAGATTTGGAGAGCAGCGCGAGCAGCTGAATCGGCTCCGCACCTTCTTCGTCCACCAGGTGACGCGAGAGCGCAACGGCGTCTTTGCGACGGCCCTCGACCACGGCGTCCACCCAATCAAAAGCCGCGTTGTGACCAGCGGGCACGTTCACCCCGGCACTCGGTGAGCCCCAGCCCAGCGATTTGGAGGCCCAGAGGTCGCCGCCGAGAGACCACAGCTCCACGGCCGTGTCGATTTCGATAAGGTCGAGACCCAGGCGAGCGAGAAAATCGAGTCGCTCTTTGCCCGCATCCCATTCGCGTTTTTTGATCATGCGCTGAATCCACGGGATCTGGTTGAGTTCTCCACTCGCCCAATTCACTTGGTACTCGATCTCGAGCGAGTCCCACTTGAGGCGACGGTCCTCGGGCGCTTGCACCACCACAAAAAGGGTCTGGCCATCGGCATTGGAATGCAGCGATTGCCAGCGGTGCAGAGAATCCTTGGTCCACTTCGAAGGAGATTCCTTGGCCTTGAGCCAGATCAGCGTCTTTTGCGCAAAGAGACCCATGCCGAGCGCGGCGGACTCCACATTGGCGTCGGGCCCACTGGCCTTCACCTCAAAGCGATGCAACTCGATGTCTTTTTCGCGCACAAGATCAAAGAACTCGCGGCAAAGATAAGGATCATCGCCGCGCACAAGCGCGAGCGAGGGAATCTTTTCGGTAGCGGCGGACTTAAAGAAATGCTCAGCTGCGTGCACCGACATAAATCAAAATCCTTGGAAGACTTGCTCGCGCACCTTGCGCGCGATGTCCTCAGAAAGCGTCCGGCGCAAGAGCCGGTCGCGAGATTGGTTGATGATGCTCGAGGATGAAGACCCCTTGGAGGGAATCAGACGCAGCGAAGAATCGTAGTTGCCTTCGGCTTCGAAACGGCGTGTCCACACCTTGCGCCAGGCGGGCCCCGTGGCGGGAATCGTTGCTGGCACCTCATAGAGGTCGAGTTCCACGTCCGCGACGACTTTGAATTCGCGTGCGGTCACCGCGCCCAGCGCCAGTCCTCCCGCGCTTGCGGTGTCGCTCGTGCCCTGGAGCGTTCCGAGACCCGGACCGCGACGGAAGCCGGTCACACGCGGCGCCAAAATCAAATTCGCCTCGCCCTCGGAGTCCACGAGCCTCACGTTGTTCAGGCCAGCGATCACGCGCGCCAGGGCAGCGGGCAGCTCGGCCTCCATGCCGCTCGAATTGGTTTCATTGTCGGCGATCGCAACAAAAATGCGGTATGGCGTGGCTACGTGGCTAGAGACCCCGGGGATTTCCGAGGCGGCGCCGGTAAAGCGGTAGGCGCAGGCCGTGGTGAGGGAAATCCAAAAGAAAGTCCCTAGGACTTTGCTCACGGAGCCAAGCAGCTTTGTTTTCGTACCCACGGATGCTAAAACATAGCATGTGAGCCAAAAAAAGCCGACCCCCCGACGCCTCGGATCGCTGGTTTCTTCGATCCCCGCCCTGCGCTGGGCAAAGGCCTGGAAAACGAGCGTCGGCCCGGTGATCTACCAAAAGCTAGAATGTCTGGGCATAGAACGGGGTGTTTTGCAGCTTTATGTCAAAGATCCCGTCTGGCGTCAGGAGCTCTTTTACCAGCGCGACGTCATTCTCAAAAAATTCCAAGCGGCGCTCACGGCCGAGGGCTTCGCCGCCCACGAAATCCCCCGCAGCTGTTCATTTGTCACGAAGCCGACGACGCAGCCATTCAAATCGCGAAATCCGAAGTTTCGCTAGCACGAACTGCGAATCCATTGCCGTGGCCTCTCCGAATTTCTGACGCGCTCCGAGGTAATCGCCCCGGCGACGCAAGAGGAGTCCAAGCCCGTAAACCGCCGCG
>Ga0247823_10002149_pt1 | contig 16310 bp, 16 predicted proteins | sample 13C_PalmiticAcid_2_FD_192426 | JGI IMG/M metagenome (GOLD analysis project Ga0247823, IMG submission 192426) | Soil microbial communities from agricultural site in Penn Yan, New York, United States - 13C_PalmiticAcid_Day30 | ecosystem: Environmental > Terrestrial > Soil > Agricultural land...
GTGCGGCTCGGCGGGAAGTGGCGGGGAGCTTTTCGCGGCCGGCGTTTGTGGCAGCGATTCGGGGGCGGTGAGGGCGGTTGCCACGAAGTCGGCTCGACTGCGAAGTCCGTTGTGGAAGCGCTGCTCTCTCCTTCATCGAGCAGCCTGAAGGCCGAACACCAACAAGGCCGGGTTTCAGGCTCGGCGTCTGTTCCAACAAGGATCTCTTCATGAACAAGTTGCGATTTCGTTCCGGGCAGGTGCACCTGGTGAAGTGTCGTGTCGACTCGGGCACCGTGATCGAGGCGGGGGACATGGTGTGGCTGGACGGCGACGACGTGAAGCCGGCCTCGGCCTTCGTGTGGGACACCAACCTGGCGACGACTCAGGGAGGCTTCGCGGCCAAGTTCATCGGCGTCGCGCATCAGCAGTCGGCGAGTGGCGACACGGCGCCCGTGTCGGTCGATATCAGTCCGCTGAGCGTTTACGAAATGGATGTGCCGTCGACGACCTACGAAGTCGGCGGGTTGCTGGGGCCGGATGAAGCATCGAGCACGCTGATGGATCAGCAGCTCGAGACGTGCTCGGCCGCGGCGGCGACCGCTCGTTCGGTGGAGTTCAAGGCGACGGCGAGTGCGACGCTGCGGGTGCGACGCTGCGGGTGACGTTTGCTTCGGCGTACAGCACGGCGAGCGCGAACGTGAATGCGGCGATCGGGTGAGCGGGTTGGGAGACCTGCGGTCGGGCGAGGTGGTCGGGTCGGGAGACCCGCCCACAACAAGTAGGGGGGCGCTGCGGGTGCGGGCGCCGTTTCTTTCAGTCACACATCATCGGATGGAACGATGCCACAGTTGCGCGCGTTGATCGAGTCGCATGGGCCGAGAGGCTTCTATCACAAGGTCGTCGAGCTTCTGAACGAAAAGGAGCTGACGCCGGACGACTTCTCGTACTACGAGCTGGCGGATGCCTGCGGCGTGTTGCCGCGGCTGAAGTCGATGCGGGAATCGCTGTCGCCGGCCGAGTCGCTGCCGGAGCTGCTGTCGGAATCGAACCCGGCGGTTGGCACGAACCTGTTCCAGGTCGTTTCGGGCGAGCTGATCGGCCGGAAGGTGATCGAGGGGTATGAAGACGACGCGGGGTTCATCGGCGACAAGCTGGTGACGGTGCTGCCGAGTCGGCTGCGGGGGCAGAAGCTGGCGGGGTTCACGGCCCTGGCGGGTCCGACGAGCGTGGCCGAGAACCATCCGTACGAGGAATCGACGTTCGAAGAAAAGTACGTCACGACGCTCGAGTCGAAGCAGGGACGGATCCTGTCGATCACCGAGGAGCTGATCGGATTCGACCAGACGGGCGAGATTCATCGCCGGGCCATGGCGCTCGGCTACTACCTCCGTCAGGAACGCGAGCGGACGATCGTGCGGGCGGTGACGGATGCCGGCGCGGGAAGCGGGCAGTACGTCTATCGGCCGAACGGGACCGGCGCGACGCTGTATGCGACCGACGGCAGCCGGCGGAACTATGTGGGCGTGGGCAACACCACGTCGACGTCGTTCAACACGGCCGTGGCGCTCGTTGACTGGACCGACATCGAGCACGTCCTGCACTACCGGGCGACGCAGGTGATCGATGACCGGCTTGACGGCGACCGCCGGCCGGTCGTGGTGCCGGCGAAGCAGATGCTGGTTCCCGAACGCCTCCGCGGCACGGCCCGCAGCGTGATCAACTCGACCGAAGTGACCGTTTCGGCCAGCGACGTCGAGACGAAGTTCGCGAACCCGGTCGGCGGGATGCTCGAAGTGCTGTCGAGCCCGTTCATTGATGAGCAGGGAGGCCAGGCGGCCAACGACTGGTTCGTCGGCGACTTCCGGCGGCAGTTTGTGTGGACCGAGATCTGGCCGGTGCAGACGTTCCTGCAGAAGAACGACAGCGAAGCGGCGTTCGAACGGGATGTGGTGCTGCGGGTGAAGGCCCGGTACTTCGGCGGCATCAGCGCGGTCGACACGGTGTTCGTGACGAAGGTGGATGGGAACTGATCGAGTACTCGGGACTGAGTACTCAGTACTCGGTCCGGGTGCCGCGAGGGGCCGGTCTGGCATGGCGGTCTCTGCGCGATGCACCCCGGCTGCTGGGGGGTGGCCGGGGTGCGGGGCTTTTTGTCGAACGGGAGATCGAGATGCGGGTGCGAGGCCAGGAGCTGACGGGGATTGGAGCCCAGCGGGTGTCGCTCGTGCGGGGGGATGGCTCGACGCTGTCCCTGCTCGTGCGGCCGTTGCCACTTGGTTTTCATCGCCGGCTGCGTTCGATGGGGCTCGTTCTGCCGCAGCCTCCCGTTCGTATCGCACGTGATGCCGCAGGCTCGCCGCTGCGGGATGCACAGGGGCACGCGGTCACGCTCAGGGACGAGAGTGACGCGTCGCATCTCGCGGCGGTCGAGCTGTATCACCAGCGGGTGGCCGTGCTGGCGGTGGCCGAGGCGCTGAAGAGTGATCCGGATGTCGAGTTCGCGACGCGTGCGCCCGTCGATTCGGAAGTGGTGGGTGACGGCAACGCCTGGCTCGCCTATGCGGACGGTTTGTACGCAGAGCTGGAACAGGCCGGTTTCACGTCCGGCGACCTGACGCAGCTGTGCGGGTTCATCTGCCGGATGAGCCGGCTGCTGGATGAGCATCTACGGGAGGCCCGCGGAAATTTTTCGTCGGCGGGGGCGGTCAACACAGCGTGACGGGCACGGCGCCGCGGACGGTGGACTACTTCGTGCTGAGGGCGTGCGAGAGGTTCGGATTGTCGCCGGGTGTGTTTGAGCAGATGGACTACGAGGAGCAGTTGCGGCTTGTGGCGTTTGACCAGGTGAGACGGGAAGAGGCGTGAGGGTGGAGCTTCGGCTTGGTCGGTCGGGGGATGGTTGTCCGTGAGCGCCGCCTGAAGGCGGAACTCCAGCGCGAGCAGCCTGAAGGCTGAATACCAACGGGGGAACAGACAATGGACTTACCGGATCTGTCGACGGTCTCGGGGGCGGAGCTTTCGGACGAGCAGCTGCGCGGCATCCTGGGCCAGATCGATCTCGACATCACCAATCTCCTCCGCGATGGCAAGCTGTCGGCCCTGCGGTATGGCACGCCGGGAGAGCAGGGGGCGCTCACCGATCGGGCGGCGAACCTGCGGGCGCTGGTTGAGGCGCGGGGGACTTACCAGAGGCTGCTCGAGACTCGGCCGGCGTGGGTGGCGACGCAGGCGGGATGCGGACGATGAGCCAGGGACTACGGATCTATTCGCCGGCCGAGAACGCTTCCGGAGACGACATGGCGCGGGATGACGAACGGCTCGATCGTGTGGTCGAGGCGCTGCAGCAGATCAACGTGAACCTGGAGGGGCTGCGGGTGGCGCTCGTCAACCTGACGCAGACGGCGGCCGACCACGAAGACCGGCTGCGATCGGTCGAGCGGTGGCGCAATCACCTCACGCCGCTCGTTGCGGCGCTGACTTTCGTGCTGGGGGCCGTGTGCAGCGCGGCGGTGCAGCGGGTCATCTAGAGGAACGAATCACGATGTCAGTGGTGCTAGATCAGCTCCGGGAGGACGAACTCGCGCGGATGTTCAGCGACTGGGCGACCCCGGTGCTGATCCGCCGCGTCGACCAGGGACTCGATTCCGACTTTGACGAGGTCTCGGAGAGCGACACGAACTTTGAGATCGAGGCCGTGCTGCTTCCGGGGAAGACCGACGCGACGGCGCGAACCGGCCTGCAGCATGTGACGGCTTCGTGCGATTTCCTGATCCGCGCGGCGGACGTGCCGGCGGGACTGGCGCTGACGGCCTGTCGGCTGATCGTCGGCCAGCGCGCGTGGGCCGTTGTCGGGATAACACGATCGGCCGACGGGCGGGTCATCCAGTTGCACGGCCAATCGACCTGAGGACGCGATGCGGATTCATGTTCAGATCGAAGGGGGCGACCGGCTGAACGACCTGGTTCGGTACCGGGTTCCCGACGCACGGCGCCAGATGGTGGAACGCGGCATGGAAGCGACGCTCGAGAGCACGATCCAGCTCAACCCGGTCGATACCGGCCGATCGCGCGCCGCCTGGAAGGCGGCCCTTGACCAGCTTCGAGGGGCGTCCAACACCGGTGTGTCCGCGGAGGGGCCGATCGGCGAAGGAACGGCTCGCGGGTCCCTGAGGCATGAGCACGATGAAACAACGACGGACCTCGCGGCCACGAATGCCGTGAACTACGTGCCGTTCCTGGAATACGGGACGTCGCGGATGACGCCGTACCAGATGGTCCGGCGATCGCTGGCGATGGTTCGCGGGGTGATCGGGCGGTGGTTTGTGCTGGAGTGAGGGAAAGGATGAAGGATGAAGGATGAAGGGGCACCTCTGGACCGGGCGGGAACCAATCGATGATTTCTCTCGACCATCTCATCGTCACGCTGCAGCGGCACGTCGCTTCGGAGATTCCGGAGGGCGTTCCGCTCGTGTTGCCGGGCATCGTGCTCGATGCGGAGGCGACAGCGGAGTGGGTCGAGTTTTCGTGCGAAGAGATCAGCGGCATTGCGCAGCGTGATTCACCGGCTGAGCGGCGTGAGTTGTCCGTCACGCTGCAGGTGTTTGTCCGGGCTTCGACTCACACGGCCCGCGTGCAGGCCCTGGCGGAATCGGCGCGAACGATTCTGAGCGGACGGTTAATTGACGTCATCGATCGCACGCAATCGGACGAGCCGGTGATCGGGGCGATCCGATTCCGAGAGGCCGACGTCCGCGACTTGACCCGCATTCATGCCGCCCAGCAGAGACGGCCGCTGAGACACGTCGTCATCACCGCGCGAGGAACTGTTCAGGCGTTTGTTTGAAAGGATGAAGGAGGAAGGCTGAACCCGCTCGAGTCGTCGCTCTTTTTCAGCCTTCCTCCTTCCTACCCACTACCCACAACCAACTGGATCCGACATGGCAGTCTCACAACTCACCCGCAACCTGCGTGACGGCGAACTCCTGATCAAGGATGGCTCGGGGACGCCCAAGTCGTTGACCGTGCTCCTCGATGAAGGGGATCTCTCCTGGACGGAGCGGCAGAAGACGATCGAAGTGAAGGATCGCGGATCGATCTCGGCCGGGCACCTGCGGAAGGGGGATGACGAGTCGGTGCAGTTGTCGTTCACCGCGCGGTGGACGCAGCTCATCGGCAAGTCGGCCAACTCGGCCGATCCGCTGCAGCTCTATGAAACGCTGACGCTGGCGAGCGGCAGCGGCGTCACGAGCACGTCGTCAGCCGGGCAGCAGGAGACGCTGACGTTCGAGTTCACGGTCGTCGATCCCTCCGGCACGGCCAGCGAGAAGATCGTGTTCAGCAAGGTCTACCGCGAGACGCTGACGATGTCGGAAGGGGATGACGCGAACTTGATTGCGTTTACAGGGCGGTCGTTTGCGACGCGGCCGGTGGTGAGTCGGGTTTAGTGGGTAGAGACGGCAAGCGACGTCCTCCTCGTTCCTGATTCCTGGCCTCTGACTTCTCTCCAACCATGTTCACTGAATCACTCACCGTCCGTATTCTTGGCGACAGTTCCGATCTGCAGCGTGAGCTGGAGTCGGTGCTGTCGCAGCTGGATGAGTTTCAGTCGCGGCTGGGGGAGGTCGGTGATGGGTCTCGGGAACTGGCTGACGGTCTTCGCGGCGTGGGTGACGCCGGGGCGCCGCTGAGGCAGATCAGCACTCAGCTGACGAACGTCCAGCGGCAGGCGCAGCAGCTCAGCGGCCAGACGATCACGCTGAACGTGCAACCGGCGCTGGTGTCTCTCGGGCAGTTGAGTGCTTCGATCCAGGCGGTCATGGCGCAGCTGGCCCAGTTGAGTGCGATGAGCGCGGCCCCGGCGATGGGCGGCGCGGGACGGCCCATGCGGATGGGGGCCGGGTTCAGCGACGGGGGACCCGTTGAGGGGCCAGCCGGTCTTGATGCGGTGCCGGCCTGGCTGACGGCCGGTGAGTTCGTTCTGAATCGCGACTCGACGCAGCGGCTGGGGACCACGTTCCTCACGGCGCTCAATCGCGGGTCGATCGGAACGGCGACGCAGACGAGATCGACGGCCGTTCCGCCGGGCCCGGTCACGACGACGCACAACTACTTTGGCGGCATCACGGTCAACGTGACGGAGCCCGGGGGCGTGAACGAGGTCGTCCGTGATCTGCGATTGCAGGGGGCGGCACTGAGGGTTCGCCGCGGGTAGGTTCGTGTCACCTCGTGCCCAGGAGGAGCCTGGGATCGAGGGCTTGTCTTCGGACCGAGGGGCTTGTCTTCAAGGAACAGAGCGATGTGGATCTTCGAACCCGCTATCTGGAAGGGGGGCTCACTCTGGCAGCTTCCGCGGCCGGTCGCTGCGATCCGGCTGGCCGATTCATGGGACTTCGAGAAGTACAAGACTCCGCTCGCTGACGGCGACCTGGTGACAGGGCATTCCCGCAACGGGCTCGATGTGCAGTTGGAAGGGCAGATCGGCCACGTGGCTGGCTCATTGCGGATCGATGAGAACGCGATGCTCCTGGCCATGCTCAACCTGCGAACCCGGCTCGACGTCGACAACGCCGCGGGCCGGTTCCGACTCGTCCTCTATCGCAACACATCGACGGGCCAGTCGCGTTACTTCGAGAAGTGTTCGACCGTGCGGTTCGAGTCCGACCTCTCCGATCCCCGGCTCATCTCGTACTCGGTCCTGATCCATGCCTCCTCGCCCGAGCTCCAGACGGGGGCGTTGGAAGGATGAAGGAGGAAGGCGGAAGGATGAATGAAAAGTGCCCCGTTCACGCCTGCTCCTCCGGTTCTGATCGCTGACTCTTCTTTTTCATCCTTCCTTCTTCTGCCTTCCTCCTTTTCTTCTTATGCGCCGCATCCTTTATCACGGTCCCGATCCTTCCGACACGCCGACGGAGATCAGTGAGCGCGTCATTTCCGGATGCTGGTTCGAGTGGCATCGCCAGGGGGGCTGCGGACGCGGTGAGATCCGGCTGCGGGATGAGTTCGCCGACCGCGCGGGCATCAGTCCGAACGACTGGATCTCGATCGAGTCCGAACCGGGACTGCGGTGGTACCTGGGGCGGGTCGAAACGCGGGAGGCGACTTATCCGTCCGGCATTCGCCTGCAACTGGAAGGGATGGGGGTCGAGCTTGGGGAAGTCTTTCCAGGTGGTTTCGGTTCCGACGCCGATGGCCGGCTTCCGCATCGACTCGGCGCCACCGACCTCTTCTCGCTCGATCCCGATCGCGACATCGAATCGTTTGATGTCGCGGCCGATGCTTCGAGCGTCGTACGGACGTTGATGACGCGTTATGTCGAACCGGCCACGCATGTCAGCTACGTCCCGCTACGTGTCGAAGACGCCTTGCGCCCGGCAGGGGTCGAGAGTCTGAAGGTTCGCGGCGAAGAGACGGCCCGGTCGCTGATCAAGGAATTGGCCGTCCGCGCGGGGGGAGCGGCCTGGGGTGTCGATGCGGCCGGCGAGTTCTACTTTCTGCAGCGACGGACGGATGTCGAGCTGACGCTGCAGATTGGCCTGAACGTGGCCGAGCTTGAAGAGTTGTCCGATCGCGAGCTTCTCTTCAACCGCCTGTTGCTGACGGGCGATTACGTCTACGACCGGGCTGAGGCCTCGGACAACATTGCCGTCCGCAGTTTTCGCTGGCGGGGGAACTACGTCGAGCCGGCCAGCAGGGCCGCGTATGGCGAGCGGCGGCTGCGGATCTGGATTTCGTGGATCCGCACGCAGGCGGACGCGATCTCGTTCAGCCGCGAGTTCTTCCGCACGTACAGCCGACCGCAGCCGCGGTATCGGATCATGACCGGCGAGATGACGGCGCCGATGTTTCCCTGGCTGGGGGCGATCCGCCTGCGGAACGCGGCCGGGTTTGTCATCGCGACCGGGCTGTGCGACACGATCCGCGTCCGGTTCGATCGCGTTTCGCGGTTCGAACTGGAGATCGGTCCCGAGGATCCCCGGAACCTGTGGCCTGAACCAATGCAGGATGAGCGCTGGGAACTCCCGGCCCGGCCGCAGATCCGTGGCGGCGATGTCTCCGTGACGTCGCTGAGCGATCCCTGGTCCAGCGGCGGGGGGGGCGGGACGTCGACCGACGGGCCGTTCACGTCGACGACCACCGAAACCGAGATTGAGACGTCGTTCAGCGATGCCGAGTCGAGTTCGTCGGCGGACAGCGATCCATCGGATGACTCGTCAGACGTTGATGGATCGAGCACCGAAGCGGGCTCGTCCGATCTCACCAGTGCCCCGTCGTCGGACGTCACCAGCGATCCGTCGTTCGAGGAGAGTTCGGACGATAGTTCTGACGCGAGCAGCGGGGCCGAGTCCTCTGCCGAAGAATCCGAACCCGATTCGAGCGACCTCACCAGCGACGACGGTGACTCCGACGACGACAGCTCCGGGGCGGTGAGTTCGGGGCTCACCAGTGACAGCAGTGCTGATTCTTCAGGCGACTCCGCAGGTTGAAGTCCGACGTCACTGCCTCCCGACACGAGCGTTCATTCTCTCATCTCGATTCGACTCCAATGTTCTTCCGTATTCATACTGACGGCGTTCGCACGCCGGTCGATCTGAGGAATCACTTCGCCGGGCCGATGGCGTCGACCTGCTGGATCGTCGGCGGGGGGCCTTCGCTCGAACAGGCTCCCTGTGACCGGATCCAGCTCTCGCCGGTCCCGCGGTTCTCGATGAACCTGTGCGGGTTCGGACGGATCCGGCCTGACCTGTGGACGGCTTACGACCCGACGATCCGGTTCCATCGCACGACATTCCTGAACGCCGCGATTCTCAAGCTCCTTCCCGCACGCCGTGCCCGTGATGTCGTCCCCGGCACGACGTACAAGGTCGGCGATTGCCCCAATACGCTGTTCTTCGAACGCGACGGCCAGTGCGGGTTCCACAACTTTCACTGCACGCCGGCCGAAAGGGCCGAGCCGCGCGTCGTCGATTGGCAGGATTCGTTCATCCAGGCGGTCTCGCTCGCCTGGTGGCTGGGGTTCCGTCGGCTGCTGCTTGTCGGTTGCGACATGCATGTCCGCCCGCCGGAAGAACACATCGCCGCGGCGGCCGCTCGGGGAGTGACCTACGAGTCCGAGGAACTGCTGCGCGGATTTTACGAACGCTGCCGCGCGGCCGGCCTCGAGCCCGCGGCGCTCGAAGCAGACGCGCCGATTCAGCCTTATCACTTCGATGAAACGAAGTCCCTCGCGGCGGCCCAGCAGACCGACTTCCACTACTTCCGCGTGGCTCAGTACCTGCGGCTGTCGCGGCGGGCAATGGCGCTTGCCGGGCTGGAGCTGATCTCGGCCACGCCGAACAGCCGGTTGAACGCCTTCTTTCCGTATCGGCCGGCTGAGGAACTGCTCGACGAGATCGCCCAGGACCTTGGCGATGCTGCTCGCGAAACGACCCGGGGGCAATACGCCCGGCGCGTTGAACCGGGGCCGCAGGAGACCGGCTTCATGAGGGATTTCCGTCCCCACAACTGGGGGGCGGCCGGTCGCGGCGCTGCGGGCCCGGCCGTCGTTCCGGTTGATGTCGCGGAACGACGAATGCGATTCGACCGTCTGGCGAACGCCGTGGCCGAGTTGCCTGACGTGATGGTGCCGATCGAGGAGGCGGGTTGATGCGGGCGACGATCGTGATGGCCCAGTACGGTCAGCCGCAGCTCACCATCGCCTGCGTGCAGTCGCTGCGCCGGCAGCATGGTGATGAACGGCCGATGATTCCCGTCGACGATGGAAGCTCTCCGGCCGATCTCGAACAGGTGGCGCGGGCCTGTCTCAGCAACGTTGAGCTCGTCTGCAGTCCTCATCGCGGAGTCACGGCCGCCTGGAATGCCGGGGCCGCGCGGGCCAGCGGCGATCGGCTTCTGTTCCTGAACAACGACGTCATCACGGCCGGCCCGTGGATCGACCGGATGCTCCAGCCGGTTTCTGATAGGCGCATAGTCATCGCCGGCGTGGCGCGTCGGCGGGAACGCCACGTCCCGGCCGCGGTGCTCGAGCGTTTGTCGACCTCCACGTTCGCCAGCGGGTGGTGCTTCGCCGTTCGCCGCCGTGATTTCGAATCAGTCGGCGGGTTCCGTGAATCGCTGCGGCTCTATTTTTCCGACACCGACCTGCAGGCGAGGCTGCTCCTGCGTCATGGCTGCGGCCGCGAGGGGATTGCGATCTCGGAGGGCCTGCCGGTGAAGCACCTTGGCCACGCGACAACCTCGGGCTGCCCCACTCGTCGGGCACAATGGCAGGCCGATCGTCAGCGCTTCCTCGAGTTGTGGGGCGACACCACTGCATGACACTGCTGCAGGTCTGCAACGTCGGCCGGATTGTCGGAGGGACGGCCGCCTGCGCCTGGTCGATCACGCGGGCGTTTCTCGACGTCACACAGCATGTCGCGTTTCTGTCATCTATCACCGACGACACCCGCGCCGCCTTCGCTGGGGCCACGCTGCATCAATGCGGCCGGATCTCTGACGCCCTTGTCCGCGAACTCGGCGCGGACGCGGTCATCCTGCACAACACCGCGCCCGAGCGTTGCGACGTCATTCGTTCCGTGTGGACGCTGCAGTACGTTCACTCGCGGGGACGCCGGGCCGCGGCCGATCGAACGGTTTACTGTTCGCGCTGGTTGGCGGAGCAATGCCACGCCAGCCCCGAGTGCGTTCTCTATCAACCGGTCCCACGCCCTGTCGCCATCGATGGCCGCGGACGAAGCGGGCTGCTGACGGTCGGACGGATCTGCACGCCCACGGTCGCCAAGTGGCCGACGGAGCTTGTCGACATCTACGCCGACCTCGCCGGTTGCCATCCCGATGTTGCCTGGGAGTTTGTCGGTTGCCCGGCCGCGTTGCTGAAGCCCCTGTCGAACGCCTGTCGGGGGCGGGCCCTGTTCCACGCCGCCGGCTGGCAGGCTCGTTCATATCTCGCCCGTTGGGATGTGCTCCTCTATCACAACCCCAGGCTGGCCGAATCCTTTGGCCGGACGGTCGCGGAGGCGATGCGGGCGGGATGTGTTCCGGTGGTCGACGCCGCGGGCGGGTTCGTGGAACAGGTCCTGCCGGGGACTGGCTACCTGTGCCGCAATCGGGCCGATTTCATCGCGGCCCTCGGGGAGCTGAAATATCCTGGCCTGCGAGCCAGCGTTTCCGCGGCCGCCGTAAGGTCAGCGGACGAGCGGTTTTCAATGGCCGCGTTCCGGAAGCGGTTGATTGCTCTCTGGGAAATGGGGATTCTCGGCCGAGTCTCCGCCCCCTTCGTGAGCGGCCAGTGAGTACAAATGAGGCAGTCTGGAGGCTGTTTTTGCACCAACTCGCCGCCACCGCGGTCACGGGTGCGGAACCGATCGGAATCAGTCAGTATACTTTCCGGCTTTGATCCGACACCGCGGGAGGCTCTCGTGAACTCTGAGTGGCTCAGGCTGATTCGCAACCTCGAAGACAACATTGCCCAAGCCCTGTTCGGGAAGCCTGAGGTCATTCGCCTGGCGATCGTCGCCCTGCTGGCGGAAGGTCACCTCCTGATCGAAGACGCCCCGGGCGTCGGGAAGACGTCGCTGGCCAAGGCGATCGCCCAGAGCCTGAGCGCCAAGTTCGTCCGGCTGCAGTTCACGCCCGACATGCTCCCCAGCGACATCCTGGGGTCTTCGGTCTTCCTGCCGAACAAGGGAGAGTTCGAGTTCCGCAAAGGGCCGATCTTCACCCAGGTCCTGCTGGCCGACGAAATCAACCGGACGTCGCCGCGCACACAAAGCGCCCTGCTCGAAGCGATGATGGAGCGGCAGGTCTCGGTGGAAGGCGTGACGCATACGCTGGAGCGGCCGTTCTTCGTCCTCGCGACGCAGAACCCGTACGAGTTCGAAGGAACGTATCCGCTCCCCGAGAACCAGCTCGACCGGTTCACGCTCTGCCTGCAGGTCGGGTACCCGGAACGGACTTTCGAACGGCAAACGCTCGTCAGCCATCGCGAAGGGGAGCCGGTCGACAAGCTGAAGCCGGTGCTGTCGGTGCAGCAGCTGATCGAACTGCAGCAGGCGGCCCGCAGCGTGCGGATCGATCCTTCGATCAACGATTACATCCTCGATATCGTCGAAGCGACGCGAAAGCACGCGGAGCTCATCCTGGGAACCAGCACCCGCGGGGCGCTCACGCTCTACCGCGCGGTGCAGGCGTTGGCGCTGACGGAAGGCCGCGAATACGCGACGCCGGATGATGTAAAGCGGCTGGCCGTCCCGGTGCTGGCCCACCGCGTGCAGCCGGCCGGCATGATCCGCGAAGGGCAGCGCAAGCGGGCCCAACAGGTGATCCGCCAGATTCTTGGCGAAGTCCGCCCGCCGCAGTAGGGGCCTGTTTTCTCAACAAGTGCGTCGCCTGCAATGGCATGGTCGCACCGCAGTTGCGGCACCGTTGTGGCATGGTCTCCTGACCATGCCACGCCCACCGGCCGCAGGTCTCCCGATCGTCACCGGGGCTCTGCCTGTTTGACGGGTGATAACAATGGGTTTGAACAAGGAGAAAAAGAGAAAAGGAGGGGGCGACTGCTTTGGTCGAGTCTCTGCTGCTTCATTCCTGCTCCGTGAACATACGGCGGTCGTTGAGATAATCCGGCCGTTGTGAGCAGCGAAGAAGATTCTTACAGGAGTAAAGGAGTAAAGGAGTAAAAGAGGTTCTCGCGAAGCGCATTGACGTGGCGGGACGTGAGCCACGATGTCTGGCCTATCAGCAGGTCCAATCAATGAAAATCGACCACCATCAGATTGGCCCCCAGCTGAAGCTCCTTGAACTCCTTTTCTCGTTGTTCAATTCCTTGATGCCGCGCCGTGCAGTCCAGCTCCTTCGTGTGAAGCCGTCAAAGCACTGATGGGCTTACCGGCCCATGGGCCTTGAGGCCGGGCGCATCTGCTGTTGTTCGACGGATTGCATCAGCAGCTTGATTGCCGGGGTTACGATCGGCAGCTGGGTCTGCTTGTTCACGACCGGGCTGTCGGTGGTGCCTTTCACGCTGACGGCCATCCAGTTGCTGCCGAGCGCCTCGATGAAGGGCTTCAGGATCGGGACCCGGCTGCGGTTCTGGGTGAAGAACTGCAGGTCGAGGGCGTGGTTGATGAAGCCGACGGTTCCCTGGCCGATCAGGTTGATGCTCGACCCTTCCAGCCGGATCTTCGAGAAGTCGACGTAGCCGTTCTTGATCCGGAAGTCTCCTTCCGCACTGTTGAACATGAAGTTCTCGCCGGGAATGAACGAGATCAGTTCGAACAGCCGGACGAAGATCGGCAGGTCGAGCAGCCGGGCCGGTTGAATCTGGACCCAGTTCCGCGTGCGGTCATCCGTGGTCAGCGTGGTGGGATCCGAGCCGGTGCCGCGCAGGCTCACGAACGCCCGGATGTCGCCATACAGCCGCTCCCGCCACTGATTGGCGCGGGCGATCGACTGCAGTTTCACGTCGTCGACATTCAGCTGCAGGGCGTAGGTGGAACGCTCGGCGTTGAGCGGATCGATCTCGGCCGTCGCGTCGACCGAGATAGAGCCTCCATACACTTCGGCCTTCAGCGAGCGCCCGGCGAACTTGGACTTCACGTCGCTGGGCGCCAGGTTGTCCCACGACGGCGCGCCGACCGACAGCTTCGATCCCTCCACGCGGAATGGCGTCTGGATGTTGGTGAACGGAAAGTTCAGGAAGGTCGCCTGTTCGAACGCAGCCGAGCCGACGGCTTCGACCGTCTTTCCGTTGAACTTCCCGCTGGTGATTCCGATCACGCCGCGGACACCCTTGAGCGGCACCCCGAGGGTGAGATTGGCTTCCTGGAGCGTGGCTTCCGTGGTCCAGTGGGCCGTCACCACATCGCTGTTGAGCACTCCTTTCATGTCGATCCCCAGCTTGAGATCGAACGGTTCGTGCAGGTCGGTGTGCCGCGTGATGTCCCGGATCGCTGAGGGGAGGGCGCTGCGCAGCTCGTCGTCGATCAGGAGCTTCTTGACCGTCAGTTCCTGCAGGTGCAGCCGCCAGCCGGGCGAGGCGCCGCGGACGATCTCGAAGTACGCGAAGCTCTGGTCGTCGCGACCGCCCGAGTCGATGTTGAGGTAGGTCTGGTCGTGGTACGCCTGCAGGCTGCGGACGATCACCCGCTGGCCGGTCCATTGGGCTGCGCAGTTGAGATGGTCCCACGCGTACGGCAGATGTTTCGGCTTGATCCGCACATCCTTGAGCTGGATGCGCGGCATGACGATCTGCGCCGGCTGGCCGGGACTCCAGTTGATTGCCAAGTCATAGATGTCGGCCCATCCGCTGGGAGCGAGTTCCTCCCAGGCCTTGTTCATTTCCGGCAGGGCCCGCACGGAGGCGGATTGCAGGTCGAGATCGAGCGGCACGCTGAGCGCGGTGAAGCCCATCTCCAGCCTGCCGGGCGCCGGCTGAACCTCGAAGACTCCCTTGCCGGAGACCTGGGTCACGCCGGCATCGGACGCATGGACGCCGCGCAGGTTTCGGAACGACCAGGCGTCGGCGACGGAGCGATCGAACTCGATCTCCCCCGTCACGTCGCTGATGTAATAGGGGAACCGTTCGTAGTTGATGACGCCCCGCGAGACCTTTCCGGTCAGCCGCGAAAGCATGAATTTCCGGTCGGGTCCGGCCGCCTTCGCGAGGTGAATGTCCCAGTCCGCGACGCCGCTCGCGTTCAGCGACGCCAGCACCGGGAACAGCTTCACCAAGGCCGGCTGCTTCGATTCCGCAAACGCCCTCAGCAGTTCGTTGTCGATCGGGAGCTGAGTCACGCTGATGGCGAGGTCGAGCGCGGCGTCAGCCGACAGCGATCCCAGTTGACCCTTGAGATCGACGACCCGGCCGTTGGCCTGCCCGTGGAAATCGAGCTCGAACCGCGAGCCGTCCTGCCGGACACCGCCGTGGATGCCGCTGACCCGATACGGGAACAGTTCGTGTTTCACCGAGCCGTCGACGACCGACAGCTCGCGGAGCTTGACCGGCACCCCTTCGAAGGCCGAGTTGTATTCGACGTCGACCTTGAACTTCCCTTCGGGCTGGAGCTGGTCGTAGCGCAGCTGCAGCGGCGCCGGCAGGTACGAGCGGACCTCCGGGCCGATGCTCAGTTCGCTGGCCTGAAACGTGAATCGCCGTTCGGGATCCTGGCCGCGAAACTCCCAGTGGCCGTCGACGTTCAGTTTCCGATCGCCGTTCGAAGCAACGATGTTCCGGACCACCAGGCCATCCTGGTTGACCGCCACATGCCCCTTCAGCCCGTACAGCGGGGCGGGGATGTTCGGATTGACGACCTGGCCGTCGTGAACTTCGGCCACGACTGAGTAGGTCAGCGGCGCGCCTGCGCGGGTTCGCGCCGCGTTGAACTGAACGCTCATGTCCGCCTGCAGGCCGAGGTCTTCGAGGGCGTTGCCCGTCGTTGGCATTGGCTCCACGGCGGGAGCGGGTTCACCGCCGCTGGCGAGTTGCACCTGGCGATTGCGGCGGGCGCGTTCGCTGATCGCTGTGAGCGTGGCCACCTGGTCGCGCGCCCGCGGCGACACCCCCAGAATGGTCTGCACGATGCCCTGCAGATCGATCCGGTCGCATCGCCCGCGGACGTCGAACGCACCGTGGGCGAAGTCGGCCCGCGCACGCACTTCGACGCGGCCGACATGCTGGACCTGTCCGACGAAATCAGTCGTGTAGCCATGCCGTGAATCGGGAAGCGCCGAGATCTGAATGCCGGCGGCCCGGAACTCACTGGCGGCCGCTTCTTCCCCAGCAGCCATCTGCACCAGCAGGGCGGCGTTCTCGACGATCAAGTCCGGCGGCGCGGTTTCCGATGGACGCGGGCTCGGCAGGTCGATGTTCCACGACGACAGTTCCTTCCAGCGGGCGGCATCGTCACAACGGACGCGGATCACCGGGTCGTTAATTCGCGCCCGCTTCACGAGCACCTTCTGCGACTGCAGCAGGAGGTCCATGTCGAGCTCGAGGATCATTTCCGGGATCTCGACAAGCGGCCGGCCATCGGCGCCGTTGAGCAGGATTTCCCGCACGCGGACCTTACCGCTCCAGTCGGCCTTGGCGCTTTCGAAGGTGAGGTCCCAATCGGGAACGCGTTCCTGGATCTGCTTGAGCAGTGCCGCTTCGACGAGCTTGTCGGTCTTCCGCCACAGCGCGTGTGCCCCAATGGCGGCCGCCATGAACCCGACCATGCCGATGAACAGCGAGCAGCGGAAAATCCCGCGGATCGTGCCGCATGTCGGTGGTGGTGGGGGCGGGGGGTAACGCATGAAACGTCGAAGGATGAAGACGGAAGGCTCAAGAATGAAAA
>Ga0247823_10002150_pt1 | contig 16307 bp, 14 predicted proteins | sample 13C_PalmiticAcid_2_FD_192426 | JGI IMG/M metagenome (GOLD analysis project Ga0247823, IMG submission 192426) | Soil microbial communities from agricultural site in Penn Yan, New York, United States - 13C_PalmiticAcid_Day30 | ecosystem: Environmental > Terrestrial > Soil > Agricultural land...
GGGCGGTGGCGGCCAGAATCATCAGGCTCAGTAGGGTGCGTTTCACAGTGTGTCTCCTGCTCGTTCGTGGATGTGTGATGCCTGCGACCGAGCACCATGCCCGGCCGCCCGTGAACACCCCGGCCCGGGGGCCTTCGGGGTTGCACAACCTGCAAATGGCAACATCCATGCCAGCGTTTTCGAGCGTTTTTCCGGCCTGAAATGCGCCATGTCCGGCCCGCGAAACGGGTCGCGGCTGTGACACTGTTCAGAAACGAATCACCGCTGCAACAGCGCCCGCTGCTCGTACAGCGGGTACCACTGCGCGAGGCTGCGGTGCAGCTCGGCGGGCTGCGCGGCCCAGCCGGCAAAGCGCGCGGGCACCGGCGTGCGCAGCAGCTCGCTCAGGTCCAGCCCCTGCTCGGCGCTGTCCTGCATGAGTGCGGTGAGCCAGCGCAGCCAGTCGCGCGTCTGCTGCACGCCCGAGGGGCCGCTGTGCACCGGGCCGTGGCTGGGCACGACCTGCCGCACCTCGCCCGCGGCCAGCCATTGCGCCAGCGTGTCCAGGCTGGCGAGCCAGGCGGCGGGGTCGGCATGCGGCGTGGTGGGCACGCGCTCGGCGAACACCAGGCCACCGGCGAACAGCACGCCGGTGCGGTGGTCGATCAGCACCAGGTCGTCGCCGGTGTGGCCGCTCAGGCGCCGCAGCTCCAGCGTGTGCGTGCCGAGCTTCAGCGTGCGCGGTTCGATCGCCTCGCGCGCCGGCGTGGGCTCGGTGCCCTTCATCCAGTCGCCGCACAGTCGGTACAGGTTGTCGGCGTAGGCCGCGCCTTCGGCCTGCATGCCCGCGATGCTGCCGGCCAGGGCCTGCGTGGGGCGGTCTGCCCAGGCCTGGTTGCCGAAGAAATAGTCCGGGTGGAGGTTGAGGTTGAAGACGTGGCGCACCGGCTCGCGCGTGAGTTGCTCGATGGCGCGGCGCTGCTGCTCGCCGTAGCCGCGCGAGGGGCCGGTGTTCACCACCACCACGCCCTCGCCGGTGGCGATGAAGGCGGTGTTGATGATGTTGCAGCCGTTGGCGCGCGAGAAGTCCGCCACCGCACCTTCGATCACCCAGGTGCGCTCGGCGATCGGGCGCGGCCGCAGGCCGTGGTCGGGCTGCGCGTGCGCCGAAGCCGCCCACAGCGCCAGCATGCACGGCAGCACGCGCCAGGCCTTCACGCGGGCACCTCGGCGTCGACGCGGTTGCCGTTGTTGTCGCGCCCGGTCAGCCGAAAACCGCCGGCGTGCTGCGGCGGCAGCTCGAAGGTGAGCAGCGGGTTTTCCGACACCGGCTCGTGCAGGGCCAGGCGCCACCAGGCCTGGCCGGCGCTGTCCACCAGCTGCAGCTGCTCGATGTAGAACGCGGGAATGCCGGCGACCAGGCCGGTGTCCATCGGGTGCATCACGCGAACGCGCAGGCGGCGGCTGCCTTCGATCACGTTGGGGAAGAAGCGCGCCTGCACCTGGTTGAGCGTGCGGCTCCACGAGCCGTCGGCGCGGGTGGCGCCGGGCACCGTGCAGCCGCCACCGGCGGCCTGCACCCAGGTGCCGCCCACGTGCCAGCGGCCGTCCGCCGTCTGCACCATCGCGCGCACCGGCGAGGCCTGCTCCATGCGGATGCGGAATGCCAGCATGGGCAGCGCGCGCAAGGGCTCGAAGGCCAGCACCTCGCGCACCGGGTTGCGGTCCACCACCACCAGGATGCGCGCCACGCCGCCGCCCGTGCCGGCCAGGCCCCGTGCGTCCACCAGCAGCGGCACGTTCATCGCGTCGTCGGCGAAGGCCGGGCCGCGCACCGTCACCGCCTCGGAAAACACCATGGGCGCATCGCGCAGGTACTGCCGGCGCAGCGTGGGCCACTGCATCGAGCCCAGCGGGTCGCCCCCGGTGGGGTCGTCCGCCGCCCACAGCGGTGGCGCGCCGAGCAGGCCGCCCCACAACAGCGTTCGGCGCCGCAGCATGTTCAGCCCCCGCCCTTCTGCCGGATGAAACCGCGCTGCGGGTCGTAGCCCCAGAGCGCAAGCACGAAGAACACGGCGGTGCACGCCAGCACCACCGCCCAGGCCACGGCGTTGAACTGCCCCACCATCGCGAAGCGCACCGCTTCCACCGCGTGGGTGAAGGGGTTGAATTCCGCGATCTTCAGCAGCCAGTAGGCCCCTGACTCCTCCAGCTTCCACAGCGGGTACAGCGCGGGGCTGATGAAGAACATCGGGAAGATCACGAAGTTCATGGTGCCGGCGAAGTTCTCCAGCTGCTTCACATACACCGAGAGCACGAGGCCGAGCGCGGCCAGCATCGCGGCGGCGCAGGCCATGGCCAGCAGCAGGCCCGGCAGGTGTGCCCAGGCCAGCTCGACGCCGAAGGCCAGCGCGATCAGCAGGAACACCACCATCTGCAGCACCGAGAGCACGGTGCCGCCCAGCAGCTTGAAGGCCAGCAGCCAGCCGCGCGCCAAAGGCGCGGTGAGCAGCAGGCGCATCACGCCCATCTCGCGGTCGTACACCATGGAGAGCGAACTCTGCATGCCGTTGAACAGGGCCACCATGCCCAGCAGGCCCGGCACCATGTAGACCTGGTACTCGATGTAGGTCTCGTAGGGCGGGATGATGGCCACGCCGAACACATTGTGGAAACCGGCCGAGAACACCACGAACCACAGCAGCGGCCGCACCAGCGCCGAGCCCAGGCGCGTGGGCTGGCGCAGGAAGCGGCCCAGCTCGCGGCCCACCACGGCGCGCAGCGCGCGCGCCAGGTGCAGCGGCAGCGAGGGCGCGGCCAGGGCGTTCAAGGGCGTTGCCGGCATGCGCTCTCCGCTTCGTCCACGCCCAGCGTGTCCAGCACGTCCTTGGGGTGCAGCACGCCGTCCAGCGGCGCCACGCCCACCACACCGTCGATGTGGCTCAGAAACAGCGGCTGACGCAACTGCCCGTCCCAGGCGCGGAAGGACAGGCGCGGGCCTTTGAAGCCGTCGAGGAAGACGCTGCCGCCGCGCAGCTTCTTCAACTGCTGCGCCAGGGGGGCCTTGGGGTCGTCCACCAGCACCGCCGCCACCGCGCGGCCCGCCACCCAGGCCGACCAGTCGTGCGACTGCATCGGGCGCTGCGCGAGCTTCAGAAAGCGGCGCGAGAGCTGCGGCCCGCCGTTGCGCTCCCACTGCGCGTGCCAGGCGCCGGCCACCAGGCCGTTGGCGCCAACCACCGGGCGCGGCCACTGCGTGGCGTAGGGCAGCGTGCGCGCGAACTCACCGTCGGCGTCCATCACGGCCACCACCTCGTGCTCGCGCTCGCCGGTGAGCAGGCGGGTGTTGGCGAGGTCGCGCTCGCGTGGGTCGCCACTGAGTTTGAACGGCTTGCTCTGCACGATCTTCAGGCCGTAGCGTTTGGCCGCGCGGGTGAAGGACTCGCCCATGAGCCGGTCGCCCGGCGCCGGGCCCTGCAGCAGCAGCACCTTGCGCCAGTTGCGCGCGGCCAGGTACTGCGCCAGCGCATCGCTGGCCATGTGGCGGCTGGGCAGGGTGTGCAGCAGGTGCGCGGCGCAGTCCTGCGCGCGCAGGCTGTCGTCGTCCAGGCCAGTGTTGAAGACCATGGCGCCGCCGAGCGCGGCCGGCGCGCTTTGCACCAGCTGGCGCAGCTCGGCCAGCGGCAGGTCAGCCACAAGATGCTGCACCTTCGCTGCCTTCAGGTCGGCCAGGGCCTTGGGCAGCGCCGCCGCATCGGGCAGCACCACCTCGCGCAGCACGAGTTCGATGCCAGCGGCGTCGAGCTCGAACGCCGCGTCCTCCAGCGCCAGCCGCACGCCCTGCACCGCCCGGCCCTGCGGGTGGCCGGGATAGGCACGCTCCAGGCGGCGCGGCGCGTAGCGCGGGTCGTCGGCCAGCGAGACCACCGCCACCGTGAGCTTGCTGGTGGCGGCCTGCACCGACGGCGCGCCAAGCAAGGCGGCCAGCGCGAGCAGCGTGGCCTTCCACATCAGGGCGCCACGATCACGCTGTGCGGCACGCGGCCCACGGCCACCGTCTTCACCGCCTTGGCGCCGGCCGTATCCACCAGCGTCATGTCGTCCGACAGGCCGTTGGTCACATACAGCGTCTTGCCGTCCGGGTGCACCGTCAGACCCCAGGCGCGCTTGCCCACCAGCACCTGGCGGCCCACGGCGCGCGTGGCCACGTCCACCTCCGCCACGTGGTTGGCGCGGCCCAGCCCCACCCACATCGTCTTGCCGTCGGGGCTCAGCGCCATGCCCACGGGGGTGATGTCGGCCTCGCGCATGCCCTTCACCGCGAACTTCACCGTGCCTTTGACGCTGTGGTCTTTCGTGTCGACCACGCTCACGGTGGCATCGAGTTCGTTGCTGACCCACAGCTCGGCGCCGCCGGCGGCGAGCACGAAGCGGCGCGGGCGCTTGCCCACCTTGATGTTCTTGATCACCTTCTTCTGGCCGAGGTCGATGACGTGCACGACGTTGGCCACCTCGGAGGTGACGTAGGCGAACTTGCCGTCGGGCGTGACCAGCACGCCCTCGGGCTCGCCGCCGGTCTTCACCTCGAACACGGGCTTTTTGCTCGCCAGGTCGTAGGCGGCCATCACGTTCTCGTCCTCGATCGACACGTACACCGTCTTGCCGTCCGGGCTGAGGTCGAAGATCTCGGGACTGTCCCCCAATGGAACAGTGCCGGTCATCTTGCCGCTGGCCGTGTCCACCACGCCGAGCTGGTTGCTGTCGCCGCAGCACACATAGAGCTGGCTGCGGCTGGCGTTGAACATCAGGTGGCGCGGGCGCTTGCACACGTCGATGGCCGCGAGACGCTCGCCCTGGGCGTCGAACACATAGAGCTTGTTGTCCTTCTCGCTGGAGACGTACACCTTGCCCTGGGCCATGGCCAGGGAAGCGCAGCCCAGCAGGGCAACGAGCGTGAGCAGACGAAACGGGCGGGTCATGTCGGTGTCTCCTGATCAGGTGTTTTGGGTGGCACAGCGGTCGCCGGGGTGGCGCCGCGCCACGTGTTCCGCAAATTCGATGCCAGCGCCCACGCGGAATGGAAATTGCGGTGACATGCCTCAAACACCCCGCTGGCGGCCCGATCGCTACGGACAAACCCTGAGACCACACCCCTTCGCAGGCCTGCACCGCATGACCCGACTGCCCCACGGCCCTCCCGACTGTTCCAGCAAGGAACACTGCCCTGTGACACGCCGCCGCGCGCTGACCTGGGGCCTGGCGCTGGCGGCCTCGACGGGCCCGGCGCTGGCCAGCACGGCGGCCTGGCCCAGCCGGCCCCTGCAGCTCATCGTGCCCTGGCCCGCCGGCGGCGCCACCGACCTCACGCTGCGCGTCCTGTGCGAGGAAGCCGAGCCCCTGCTGGGCCAGCCCATCGTGGTGATCAACCGGCCCGGCGCGGCCGGCACGCAGGTGGCGCCGTTGCTCAAGGCGGCCGAGCCCGACGGCCACACCATCGGCCAGGTGCCCATCACCGTGTACCGGCACGCGCTCATGAACCACGTGCCCTGGGACCCGGTGACCGACCTCAGCCCCATCGTGCAGGTCTCGGGCACCACCTTCGGCGTGCTGGTGCCCGGCGCCAGCCCCTGGAAGCAACTGCCCGAGATGCTCGACTGGGCGCGCGAGCACCCGGGTGAACTCATCCTCGGGTCCACCGGCATCGGCACCACCGCCCACCTGGCGATGGAAGAAATCCTGTTACAGCACGGCATCCGCTATGTGCACGTGCCCTACCGCGGCACGGCCGACCAGATGCTCGCCATCGCGGGCGGCCAGCTGATGGCCGGTGTGAACTCCACCGGCTTCGCGCCCTGGTTGGACCAGGGCAAGGTCCGCCTGCTCGCCATCTTCAGCGCGCAGCGCAGCCCGCGCTGGCCCGACGCGCCCACGCTGCGCGAACTCGGCTACCCGCGCTCGGTCTACACCTCGCCCTGGGGCCTGGCCGCGCCGCGCGGCACACCGCAAGCTGTGGTGCAGAAACTGCACGACGTGTTCGCCCGCGCCATGCAGAGCGAGCGCCACCTGCGCGAACTCGCGCGCTACGACCAGACGCTGGACTACCTCAACACGCGCGACTACCGGCAGGCCGTGCGCGACACCGTGGAACGCGAGAAGCGCCTGCTGCAGCGCATGCACCTGCTGGCCAAACCGACGGGGGTGAGCGGATGAACACACCTTTGCTTCAGGCCGAAGGCCTGCACAAGGCCTACGCCGGCAAACCCGCACTCAAGGGCGTGGGCGTGAACCTGCAGGCCGGCGAAATGCTCGCGCTGCTCGGCCCCAACGGCGCGGGCAAGTCCACCCTGCTGCAACTGCTCACCGGCCTGTTCACGCCCGACCAGGGCCGCATCGAGGTGCTGGGCCACGACATGCGCCGCCACCCCGGCCGCGCACTGGCCGGGCTGGGCGTGGTGTTCCAGCAGAGCGCGCTCGACCTGGACCTGTCGGTGATGGCCAACCTGCTGTTCCACACCGACCTGCACGGCCTGCCGCGCGCGCTGGCGCGCGAACGCATCGCCGCCCAGCTCGATGCCCTGGGCCTGGGCGAACAGGCCCGCGCCGTGGTGCGCAGCCTCTCGGGCGGCACGCGGCGCAAGGTCGAGCTGGTGCGCGCGCTGCTGCACGAACCGCGCGTGCTGCTGATGGACGAGGCCACCGTGGGCCTGGACCCTGCCTCGCGCCAGCAGCTGCTGGACACCGTGCGTGGCCTGTGCCGCGCGCGCGGCATGGGGGTGCTGTGGGCCACGCACCTGATCGAGGAAGTGCACGGCGCCGACCGCCTGATGCTGCTGCACCAGGGCACGGTGCGCTTCGAGGGATCAATCCCGGCCTTCATGGCCCAGGCACAGGGCACCGACTTCCAGGCCGAGGTGCTGCGCCAGCTCGGGTCGCCATAATCCAGGGCATGCCCGACCAGGACCCAGACGCCCGCTTCAAGACCGTGCTCCAGGTGATCGGCATCCTGGGCATGGCCGGCATGCTGGCGATGGTCTTTCACAAGGGCTTCGCGGACATATCGTTGCTGTGGCAACAGCATGCCGGAGGCGACTTCTGGGTGGCGCTGGCGCGCTACTTCTTTCGCAACCTGGCGGGGTGATCCACGTTGCGCCCTGGCCTGAACCGTCAACGCAACTGAATCTCCACCACCGTGCGTCCAGGCTCACTCTGCAACGAGAGCACCGCACCGATCGCGCGGGCGCGTTCCCGCATCGCCAGCAGGCCCTTGCGCCACGCCACGGTGGCGTCGAACCCTCGGCCGTTGTCCACGATGCGCAGGCGCACACCCTGCCCGGCCGCGACGGCTTCGATGCACAGCTCGGTGGCCTGCGCGTGCTGCAGCACGTTGGACAAGGCTTCGAACACCATGAACTGCAGCTGGCGCATGGCGCCGGCGTCGAGCCGTTGCAGCGGCTCGATCAGTTCCACCGCCCAGCGAAGCGCGATGTCGCTGGCCTGCAGGCGAGGCTCCAGGCGGTAGCGCAGGTTGGCCAGCAAGGCCGTCACATCCCCCGGCGGCAGGTTCATGGCGTCGATCGAGAGCTTGAGCTGGTCCAGCGAATCGCGCAGCGTCTGGAGCAGCTCCTGCTGGCTGGAACGGCCCGACTCGAGCTGGCGGATCGCCGAGCTGATGTGGGCCCCCACGCCGTCGTGCATGTCGCGCAGGATGCGGGTCCGCTCGGCGGTGCGCTCCTGCTCGCGGGCCAGTTGTTCCACCCGCCGGTAGGTCTCGGCCAGCTCGCGCTCCTTCTCGCTCACCCGCGCGGCCAGGTTGTTCAGCAGGTCGCGCACCTGGGCCGACACCCGCCGGAAGCGCGCGATGACGATGTAGAGCAGCCCCAGGCCGAACACGACCGACGAATACCGCATCAGGCTGCTGTCGGCGTAGGTGGGGTTGATGCGGAACACGTAGAGGTCGCGAAACCCCACCGCCACGTTCAACAGCACCGCCAGCGCCACCACGCGGTGCGCCACGCTGGCGCCGCGCAGCGCCTGGCCCATGAAGAGGGCACCGAACACCAGGAAGGTCAGGCCCAGCGCCGCGTACCAGGTGGTGAGCGCCAGCGGGTGGCCGAAGCCCAGTGCCCAGAGGGCCATCGGTCCGCTGGCGAGCATGAGCGCCAGCAGCCAGTTGGCGATCAGGCGGCCGGCCGGCCGGTTCTCCCAGCGCGCCACATGCATGCAGAACAGGCCCATGCTCCAGCCCCACACCGCCAGCGCCACCACCGGCACCACACCCCACCAGGGCCAGGCCAGCACCGGGTTCTCGATCAGGGCATCGCCGACCCGCACCGCCCAGAACAGCTCGGCCAGTCCGGCGTACAGGTACAGCGGGTCGCGCTGTCGGCGCACCGGGTTGGAGAGATCGGGCTGGGTCACCCACAGGGACAGCGAGATCAGCCCGACCAGAAGGCTGAAGCCGACCACGACCATCGAACCTGTCACCCGCCAGCGATGGGCCTCGGCGTACTTCTCGCCGACCACCTCTCGCGGCCCGATCCAGACCGTGGAGAGCCCGCCCCGGCGCCCCACGTCGGCGCGCACGCGGACCTGCAGGCTGTTGTTCAGCTGCAGCAGGCCGGCCGGCAGCGGCGCGATGCGAGGCACCTGCCCGTAGTCCGCCCCGTTGGCCTCCAGCATGTCGCCCTCGTGCTGCACCAGCATGCCGTTGAGCCAGACCTCGTAGGCGTTGCCCAGCCGCGGCAGGTAGAGGCTCCAGGGGTCCTGCGGCACTTCGGGCAAGGTGAAGCTGAAGTCGAAGGTCGCCCGGCCGGCGCGCCCGGGGTTGTGGCGGTCCCAGTGGTAAGGCAGGGTCTGCTGGCGCCGCTCGACGTGACCGTCCACCACCACGGTCGCACGGGCCTCGCGCAACTCCAGAGCCGGCGCACGGGGCTCATCCGGGTCGTCGGCGTGCAGCGATCCCGTCAGGCCCAGGACCAGACTCAGACACACCAGCCAGCGCCATCCGATGCCCTCAGTCATGCCGAGGCAACATGCCCATGCGGGTGGCTTCGAAGACCGCCTCCATCTTGGAGTGCACCGCCAGCTTGCTGTAGAGGCTCTTGATGTGCGCCTGCACCGTGTGCACGCTCACGCCCTGCAGGACCGCGATTTCCTGGTACGAGAAACCGCGCGCAATCAGGCCGAGCACCTCCTGCTCGCGGCGCGACAAGGGCGGGCGTTCGACCGGTGGCGGCGCGGCGGCGGGCGGCGGAACAGCGGCCTGGCGCGTGGCGTACTTGGCCAGCACGCGGCGGGCGATCATGGGCGAGATCGGAGAGCCTCCGGCCTTCATCTCGAGGATGGTCTGGGCGATGTCGTCCGGTGCGGCGTCCTTGTGGATGTAGCCCAGCGCCCCGGCCTCGATGCTGGCCAGCACGTTGTCCTCGTCGCCGAACATGGAGATGACCAGGGTCTCGCAGGCCGGGTGCGACGCGCGCGCCTGCTGGATGACCTCCAGGCCGGAACCGTCGGGCAGGCCCAGGTCGGTCAACAGCACGTCCACGCCCGGGCCCGGTCGGGCCAGGCAGTCCCTGGCATGCGCCACCGTGCCCACGCAGCCGGCCAGTTCCAGGGCCGGCGAACGCGCCACGCAGGACTCGAAAAAACTGCGCATCTCGGGGTCGTCTTCGACGATCAGCACACGCCACATCGGGATCGGTCTCCAGCGTCCCGCGGGTTGGATGGAGGGTGGTGCGCGGGGTGCGTCGAGCATACCCAGAAAGCAGGAGCCGAACGTGCGAAGCGGCACACAGCGGTGGGATGAATCGCCTCGAACCCCATGTTCATGGGATGCAATTTGCGGTCGCCAGACCTCCAATGCCGATGCCTGGGTCCAGGGGTCCCCGGCCACGTCCCACGAACACATGGAGATTGCATGCGAAACAACTACAGAGGGTATGCCCTGGCGGGCGCATTGATGCTGGCACTGGCCGGCTGCGGCGGAAGCAGCGTCGGCTCGGGCGGTGGCGGCGGCGGCACCGTCACGCCCCCGACGGGCCTCACCGCCCGCGGCGTGGCCGCCATGGGCGCGGCCTTCACCGGCGCGGTCATCACCGTGGTCGACAGCCGCGGTGTCACGGTCGGCCAGAGCCAGCCCGTCGGCACCGACGGCAGCTACAGCATCACGCTGGACGCGGCGGCCGTCGCGCCCTTCGTGCTCGTGGCCAACCGCACCGACGCGAACGGCGCCGTCCAGACCCTGGTCAGCGTGATCGCATCGGCCAGCGCGACCACCGCCAACATCACGCCGATCACCACCCTCATCGCCTCGCGCCTCTCGCCCTCCGGCGACCCGGGCAAGCTGGCCGGCGAGCTGGCTGCCGGCAACGCCGTGATCTCGGCCCAGGCCGTGGCCGACACCGTGGCCGAAGTGCAGGCCATCCTGGCCCCGCTGCTCACCGCGACCAGCACGAGCGCCTTCAACCCGCTGACGGGCACGTTCAACACCGACGGCACCGGCTACGACCGCCTGCTGGATTCGGTCAACATCACCTTCCTGCCCGCCAGCTCGACCACCACCAACATCGAGATCTCGGTGCGGCAGGAAGTGGCCGACGGCCAGCAACCCACCAGCCTGAGCTTCAGCAGCGACACGGCGAACGTCACGCCCTTGCCTCCGGTCGATCCGGCCACGCTCGTCGCCGACGGCACCTCCGCGAAGATCACCCAGTTCCTCCAGGCACTGACCGCCTGCTATGCGCTGCCGGCCAACACGCGGGCCACGGCACCCAGCACCGTGCTGGCGCCGGCCTGCCTCGACGTGTTCCACAACGGGGACCCCACGCTCTTCAGGAGCAACGGCGGCACGGTGAGCAGCACCGGCGCCTTCTCGGGCCTCTTCAACCCCAACGCGGTCGGCGTGGTGTTCAGCCAGGGCACCTACGAGTTCACCCGCGACAACGCCGACAAGGACATCGTCGTCGGCTACAAGAGCACCAGCCCCGATGGCAGCGAGTCCTACGACAGCTTCGTGTTGCGCGCCAGCACCTCGGACGGCAAGCTGCGGCTGATCGGCAACCAGTACCGCTTCCCCGGCCGTGTCGCGGCCTACCAGCAGCGGCGCAACTTCCTCAGCCTGGGCCAGGAAGCCTACGACTACTTCAGCACCGGCTACGTGCTCGACGTGGCCAACCGCCAGCGCCCGGGCAACCTGGGCCCGGTGTTCAACCGCGTGGTCGTCACCACGCCGACCGGCTCGGTCCTCACCCTGCAGCCGAGTGGCAACTCCAGCTTCCTGGGCCTGGTCAAGCCCGGCCCGGTGGTCTCCGGCACCAGCTTCGTTCGCCTGCGCAGCGAGTACGTGGACGGCAGCACCTCGCGCCCCCACCCGCGCAACGTGGACCCCACGCTGTTCTTCGTGGCCGATCCCGACCGCACCGAAGCCAGTCTGGCGGCCGCCAGGTCGCAAGGCAGCTGGCGCTTCGAGTACTACCTCAACTTCGACGACCCGGCCACGCCTCAGGACGACACCGTGGTGCCCGAGGTGCAGCACTACAAGAACCGCGCCCGCGCGCTTACCATCGCCGAGCTGCGCACCCAGGGCCTCGCGCAGCTGACGCCGGGCCTGATCGCTGAAATCCGGTCGGGCACGGAGCCGGCCGGCGTGCAGGACGCGGGCCAGATCGTGTTCGTCGCGGGCGACACCGGCGACATCGCCACCGAAGGCGGCGGCAACGGCTGGAGCGTGGGCGCGGGCCAGCTGCCGCCCACGCAGATCACGATGTTCGGCCGCTCGCCGCGCACCGGCAGCAACGCCAACTTCACCGACTCGGTCGAGGTGCGGTCGTCGGCGCGCCAGGCCACCGTGCTCTGCTCGCAGCAGAGCGTGACGGACGACCACTGCCTGAACGGCGGCCCGGCCTTCGCAGAAGGTTCGCGCCTGAGCGGCCTGCACCTCTCGGCCCGCGACGTCGCCGGGCGCGAGTACGCCAACTTCTACGCGCTGTACCAGCTCAACATCGTGCCCTGAGGCACCCGGGTCTTTCCGTTTCTCCAGCCCCGCTTCGGCGGGGCTTTTTTCGTCCCTGAAACGACAACGCCCCGCAAGCGGGGCGTTGTTCCAAAGCGCACTCAGCTGATCAGCTGAACAGTTCCTTCGGCACATTGCCGCCGTTGGCGGCGATGTGGGCCAGCACGTTCTTGTGCAGCCACATGTTCATCTTGGCCGAGTCGCCCATCAGCTCATCGGGGCAATACAGCTCCTTGGCCAGCGCCTTGCGGGCGTCGAGGCTGCTGTCGAGGTCCAGCAGCTTGAGCAGGTCGACGATGGAGGTTTTCCAGTTCAGCTTCTGCGGGTTGGCGGCCGCCTTCTTCTCCATCAGGGCCATCACGTCGACCATGGTGATCGACGCCACGGCGGGTGCGGCGGCCGGGGCCGGCGCGGCCGCCGGTGCGTCGGCGGGCGCCGAGGGCGGCGTGATCACGGGGGCCGCAGCGGCCTTGGACATGCCGAGCTTCTCGAGGATGTTGCTGAAAAATCCCATGGTGTTCTCTCCTGGTTCCGTTGAAAAAGGCCCGCCTGGATGATGGTGCAGGCGCGCCACACGAGCATAGGCCATAAACGTGACGCCCAGTGTCCCGGTCTTGATGCTTTCTTGATACCGCGCCCCGCAGTCTTGCACCCGTCTTGACGCCCCCGTTCCTAGCATCGGTGGACTGTCTTGAACGGAGAACCCCATGGACTTCATCTACCTCGGTCTGGCCGCTGTGGGCGGCCTGGCCGTCTGGGGCCTGGCACTGCTCTGCCAGCGCCTGCAACCCACCGGCGGAGGGCGCTCATGAGCGGCCCCGCCTGGCTTCAACTCGCCGTCTTCCTCGGCGCCTTGCTCGCGTTGGCCTGGCCGCTGGCGCGCGCGATCGACGCGGTGATGGCGGGCCGCTTCGCCCTCGGCCGGCGCCTGGAGGCGCCGCTGTGGTCACTGGCAGGCGTGCGGCCCGAGCAGGAATCGGGCTGGCTGCGCTACCTGCTCGGCCTGCTGGTGTTCAACGGCCTGGGCCTGCTCGCGGTCTACGCGCTGCAGCGCCTGCAGCATGGGCTGCCGCTGAACCCGCAGGGTTTCGGCGCGGTCACGCCCGACTCGGCCTTCAACACCGCCATCAGCTTCATGGCCAACACCAACTGGCAGGGCTACGGCGGTGAATCCACCATGGGCTACCTGGTCCAGATGCTGGGCCTGACGGTGCAGAACTTCCTCTCGGCCGCCACCGGCCTGGTGGTGGTGATCGCACTGGTGCGCGGCTTCTCGCGCCACTCGGCCAGCGCCATCGGCAACGTGTGGGTGGACCTCACCCGCGCCACGGTCTGGGTGCTGCTGCCCCTGTCGCTGCTGCTGGCGCTGTTCTTCGTCGGCCAGGGTGTGATCCAGAACCTCTCGGCCTACGTTCAGGCGGCCCCGCTCGAAGGCGGTTCGCAGACGCTGGCCATGGGCCCGGTGGCCTCGCAACTCGCCATCAAGATGCTGGGCACCAACGGCGGCGGCTTCTTCAACGCGAACTCGGCGCACCCGTTCGAAAACCCCACGGCACTGGCCAACTTCGTGCAGATGCTGGCCATCTTCCTGATCCCGGCCGCGCTGTGCTTCGTGTTCGGCCGCATGGTGGGCGATCGCCGCCAGGGCTGGGCCGTGCTGGCGGCCATGACGGTGATGTTCGTCGGCTTCGTGGTCGCGGCCACCGCGTTCGAGCAGCAGGGTAACCCGGTGCTCACCGCGCTGGGCGTGGACCCGAGCGGCGGCAACATGGAAGGCAAGGAGGTGCGCTTCGGCATCAACGCCTCCAGCCTGTTCGCGGTGGTCACCACCGCCGCGAGCTGCGGCGCGGTCAATGCCATGCACGACAGCTTCACGCCGCTGGGTGGCATGGTGCCGCTGGTGCTGATGCAACTCGGCGAGGTGGTGTTCGGCGGCGTCGGCGCGGGCCTCTTCGGCATGCTGGTGTTCGCCATCATGGCGGTGTTCATCGCCGGCCTGATGATCGGCCGCACCCCCGCCTACCTGGGCAAGAAGATCGAGGCGCACGAGATGCGCATGGTCGCCATCGCCGTGCTCGTGACGCCGCTGCTGGTGCTGCTGGGCACCGCCCTGGCGGTGATGACCGAGGCCGGCCGCGCCGGCATTCAGGATCCCGGCGCGCACGGCTTCAGCGAGGTGCTGTACGCCCTCACCTCGGCCGCCAACAACAACGGCAGCGCCTTCGCCGGGTTGTCGGCCAACACGCCGTTCTACAACGTGCTGCTGGGCCTGGCCATGCTGTTCGGCCGCTTCGGGGTGATCGTGCCGGTGCTGGCCATGGCCGGCTCGCTGGCCGCCAAGCAGCGCGCCGCCGCCACCGACGGCACCCTGCCCACGCATGGACCGCTGTTCGTTGCCTTGCTGATCGGCACCGTGCTGCTGGTCGGCCTCCTGAACTATGTGCCCGCGCTGGCGCTCGGCCCGGTGGCCGAGCACCTGATGCTGTGGGCGCGCTGAAAGCAACACCATGACCCGCACAACCCTGACCCTGTTCGACCCGGCGCTGGTGCGCCCCGCCCTGCTCGACACCTTGCGCAAGCTCGACCCGCGCGCCCAGTGGCGCAACCCGGTGATGTTCGTCGTCTACCTCGGCAGCGCGTTCACCACCGTGCTCGCCTGGCGGCAGCCGGAGGCCTTCCCGATCGCGGTGGCGCTCTGGCTCTGGTTCACCGTGCTGTTCGCCAACTTCGCCGAGGCCCTGGCCGAAGGCCGCAGCAAGGCACAGGCCGCCGCGCTGCGCGGCCTCAAGCGCCAGACCTGGGCCAAGAAACTCGACGGCCACGCGGCCTACGACCGCCACACGCCGCGCACCGCCCTGAAGTGGTTGCCGCTCGAAGCGGACAGCCTTCGCAAGGGCGACGTGGTGCTGGTCGAGGCCGGTGACACGGTGCCGGCCGACGGCGAGGTGATCGACGGCGTGGCCTCGGTGGACGAGAGCGCCATCACCGGCGAATCGGCCCCGGTCATCCGCGAGTCGGGTGGCGACTTCTCGGCCGTGACCGGCGGCACCCGCGTGCTGTCCGACTGGATCGTGGTGCGCGTCTCGGTCAACCCAGGCGAGACCTTCGTGGACCGCATGATCGCCATGGTGGAGAACGCGCGGCGGCAGAAGACCCCGAACGAAATCGCGCTGACCATCCTGCTGGTGGCCCTGACCATCGTCTTCCTCGGCGTGGTGGTCACGCTGCTGCCGTTCTCGCTGTTCAGCGTGCACGCCAGCGGCGCAGGCGAACCGGTCAGCCTGGTGGTGCTGGTGGCGCTGCTGGTGTGCCTGATCCCGACCACCATCGCCGGCCTGCTCAGCGCCATCGGCGTGGCCGGCATGAGCCGGCTGATGCAGGCCAACGTGATCGCCACCTCGGGCCGCGCGGTCGAAGCGGCGGGCGACGTGGACGTGCTGCTGATGGACAAGACCGGCACCATCACACTGGGCAACCGCCAGGCCAGCGCCTTCCTGCCCGCCCCGGGCGTGAAGGAGGCCGACCTGGCCGACGCCGCCCAGCTGGCCTCGCTGGCCGACGAGACGCCCGAGGGCCGCAGCATCGTGGTGCTGGCCAAGCAGCGCTTCCAGCTGCGCGAGCGCGACGTGGCGGCCCTGGGCGCGAGCTTCATCCACTTCACCGCGCAGACCCGCATGAGCGGCGCCGACCTGCCGCAGGGTCGCGCGTTGCGCAAGGGTGCGGCCGACGCGATCCGGCGGCATGTGGAAGCGCTGGGTGGTGCCTTCCCTGCGGCGGTGCAGGCATCGGTAGACGAGGTGGCGCGCCGGGGCAGCACGCCGCTGGTGGTCAGCGACCGCGAGCGCGTGCTCGGCGTCGTCGAACTCAAGGACGTGGTCAAGGGCGGCATCAAGGAGCGCTTCGCCGAGCTGCGCCGCATGGGCATCCAGACCGTGATGGTCACTGGCGACAACCGCCTCACCGCCGCCGCCATCGCCGCCGAGGCGGGCGTGGACGACTTCCTGGCCGAGGCCACGCCCGAGGCCAAGCTGCAGCTGATCCGCGAACACCAGGCGCAGGGCCGGCTGGTGGCCATGACCGGCGACGGCACCAACGACGCGCCCGCGCTGGCCCAGGCCGACGTGGCCGTGGCCATGAACACCGGCACGCAGGCCGCCAAGGAGGCCGGCAACATGGTCGACCTCGACAGCAACCCGACCAAGCTGATCGAGATCGTGGAGACCGGCAAGCAGATGCTGATGACGCGCGGCTCGCTCACCACCTTCAGCATCGCCAACGACATCGCCAAGTACTTCGCCATCGTGCCGGCGGCCTTCGT
>Ga0247823_10002151_pt1 | contig 16307 bp, 11 predicted proteins | sample 13C_PalmiticAcid_2_FD_192426 | JGI IMG/M metagenome (GOLD analysis project Ga0247823, IMG submission 192426) | Soil microbial communities from agricultural site in Penn Yan, New York, United States - 13C_PalmiticAcid_Day30 | ecosystem: Environmental > Terrestrial > Soil > Agricultural land...
AGATCGCGATCGCTTGCCAGGGCGGAGGTAGTCATACCGCGTTTACTGCCGGAGTGCTGAAAACCTTTCTGCATAAACTGGACCCTGATCGTTACCACATTGTGGGATTGTCCGGCACTTCCGGCGGAGCCATGTGCGCACTGCTCGCTTGGTACGGATTACTCATCAACGATCCCGCGAAGGGCGCCGCGTTGCTGGATAGCTTCTGGAAAGAAATCGCCGTCACCAACTCATGGGATGTTTTTGGGAACGCGTGGTTAGTATGGCTCAACCGCTTCCGAAATGGTTTGGCGTTCCCGGAAATAAGCCCCTACGATCTGCCCACCCCAGGACAAGACCGGCTCACAACCATTCTCGAAGGACTTATCCCATTCGCCGATCTCGATGGGCTCATCGGCCCAACAACGCCAACGTTGATGATAGGCGCCGTCAACGTGGGCACGGGAGAGTTCACGGTCTTTGATGAGAGGCATCCAGATAAAAATAGGCGCGTCTCGGTAGAGGCGCTGCTTGCGTCAGCCGCCCTTCCCGCGTTGTTTCAAGCTGTGCACATCGGTAAGGATTGCTATTGGGACGGGTTGTTCTCTCAGAACCCACCCATCCGTGGTTTTCTTTCCCATAAGAATGACGCCGATCTCAAGCCGGACGAAATATGGATAATCCAGATCAATCCGGAAGCACGCAACACCGAACCACGATCCGTGAATGAAATCGCGGATCGTCGGAATGAATTGGCCGGCAATCTTTCGCTGAACCAGGAGGTCTCGTTCATCGTGGAGGTTAACGATTGGCTGCGCCGCGGCTGGCTCAACGGACCACATTTCAAGCATGTGGAAATGCGACGTATTGCTTTGGATTTGGATCTGGATGAAGCGTCGAAACTGGATCGCAGGCCGGGGCTTTTACAACGATTGGTGAAATATGGTGAATCGCAGGGAATGGCGTTTTTGCATAACCTGGGTAAGGATTCTGAGGGGTAGCGCCGCCACGTTACAAGACGCTCCCCTCAACATTGCAATCCGGGATCGTAATCGTCGCTTGCATTACCTGCGCAATCGAATCCATGAAAGGCAAAAAGGCGAAAGTGATCGTTACCGTTCCTCAATACAGGTAATAAGCGGTCACTCGCCGTTTCCAGGTTGAACTAGTATTTCAAGCGCCCCTCTAATTTATCTGGTATCCAACTTAAGTTACACCTTATACGAAATACGAATCCCACAAAATTTCTGAACAATCCATGATCCTAAAAACGGCGATTGACCGCTTATTGCCTGCATTAAAGTATTGCATGCGCGACCATTTCTGCCTTTTTGCCATTCACCAATTGGGTGAGAACGCTGCGTACCCGTAGTGTGCATTTTTCGGACTGCTTGGCGTTGTTGCTCCTCCTTGCATGGAATGGCCATGCCGCCTCGTCGCGCCTAGCCGAGCGGTCCGAAAAATGCACACTCGGGCGCGTCCAGTCGCCATTTCCAGATTGAAAGATAGTGCCGCCAGCCGATGGCAGTATGTCGACAATTATTATGACACTACACAGGGGTGCTCCGACTCGGACGACCGTTGGCAATCCGATCTCGGCTCCTCCAATAGGAACACCCGATCGGGTTGAAGTGCGCCCATGATCGCCGGCTACCAGTTATTAGATCTGATCTGCACGACAGCCAGTTCTGATCTCTACCGTGCGCGGCGTGTGCAAGACGACGCGTACACGGTGTTGAAGCTTCTTGATTTGGGAAATACGCAGCCGGCGCAAGCGGCCCGGTTTCGGTGCGAATATGAACTGCTGCAAACGCTGGATATGCCGCATATCGTGCGACCTAGTGAACTACTTGACGAGCACGGGCGCCTCGCGATGGTTGTCGGCAACATCACCGGAAATTCACTGGAAGCGGTCCTGAAACATCGCCGGCTTGACCTGTTGACCTGCCTTCGTCTCGCGCGGCAACTGGCGGACATACTGGCCGGTCTGCATGCGGCTCATCTCATCCATAGGGACATTCGCCCGGCCAATTTTATGGTAACGGACGAAGATGCGAGGATTTGCCTGCTTGATTTGAGCTTGGCTATCTCGGATATGCAGAAAATTGTCACCATAAATGACTCATCGACCGGTGATTGGGCGTACTTCTCACCTGAGCAAACCGGGCGCATGAACCGCCCGCTGGATTACCAGACCGATTTTTATTCGTTGGGAGTCACCCTCTACCGCATGCTGACCGGCCAATTGCCGTTCGCTGCCGCCGATCCCTTGGAATGGGCGCATTGCCACATCGCCCGCATCCCGCCATCGCCGCGGGATCTCGTGCCCGAGTTACCGCAGGTGGTGGCAGATATCGTCATGAAGCTGTTGGCCAAGCTGCCGGAGGATCGTTACCAGAGCGCATATGGTTTGCGATACGACCTTGATCGTTGTCTGGCGCAGTGGCAGGCAAACGGGCGAATCGACGCCTTCCAGTTAGGCGAAGAAGATTTTTCCGAGCGCTTTCACATCCCGCATAAGCTTTATGGACGTGAGCAGGAGATGGCGACACTGCTGACGGCATTCGATCGCATGGCGGCAACCGGCCGGCGGGCACTGGTCACCGTGTCGGGATACGCCGGGGTGGGCAAGTCATCCCTGGTCGATGCACTGCGTCAGCCGATCGTGGCAAAGCAGGGCTACTTCATTGCCGGCAAATTCGATCAGTACCTGCGCGATATTCCCTACGCCACCATCACTCAGGCATGCCGTGAGTTGATCCGGCAATTGCTGGCCGAGAGCGAAACGCGCATCGCCGACTGGCGGCAACGGATGCAGGAGGCGGTCGGCGCCCATGGTCAGCTCATCGTCGAGGTGCTGCCCCAAGTCGAGCTCATCATTGGCAAGCAGCCGCCGGTGCCCGAGCTGCCGCCGAGCGAGGCGCAGCATCGGTTTCGCCGCGTGTTCAGGCAATTTCTGGAGGTGTTTACCCGAAAGGCGCATCCGCTCGTGCTCTTCCTCGATGACCTGCAATGGATCGACGCCGCCAGCCTGCAACTCATCGAGTATCTGTTTGCCGATGCAGACACGTGCTACCTGCTGCTGATCGGCGCCTACCGCGATAATGAAGTCAGCGCAGCGCATCCTCTGCTGTCCAGCCTAGACGCAATCCGGCACGGCGGCGCCGTGGTGGTGGATATCCGGCTCGTGCCGTTGCCGGTCGAGTCGCTGAACCGGCTGGTGGCGGATATGCTCCATGCGCAGCCGGCATCGTGCGAATCGCTGACGCGCCTGGTCTTTGCCAAAACCGAGGGCAATCCCTTCTTCTTTACCCAATTCCTGGCGTCGCTGTACAAGGAGGGCTTGTTGTGGCATGACGCCGAAGCCAGGGGCTGGCGGTGGGATCTGGACCGGATCCAGGCCAGCGACTTCACCGATAACGTAGCCGATTTCATGGCCGGCAAGTTGCGGGGGCTTCCCGCCCCGACCCAGGAATTACTGCAACTGGCGGCATGCCTGGGCAATAAGTTCGAGCTACGTCATCTTGCACTGGTCAGCCGGACTTCGCTAACCGAGGTCGAGCGGCGCCTGTTGGCGGCGCTCCACGAAGGCGTAATCACGCGCACCGACGACGCCGGCAAGTTCCTGCACGACCGGATCCAGCAGGCGGCCTACTCGCTGATTGCGCCAGACCATCGCGGCACAGTCCACCTGCAAATCGGTCGAGTGCTGCTCGCGGACCTGAGTGCGGAGGAGTTGGATGCGCAGCTCTTCGATATCGCGAACCAGTGCAACCGGGGCGCAGCACTGCTGGCCGACTGGCAGGAGACTGGGCAAATTGCGGACATCAACCTGCGCGCAGGCCGAAAAGCCAAGGCATCGGCAGCCTATGCATCGGCGTGCGTGTATCTAGCGGCCGGCATGGCCTTGCTGGAGGAAAGCGATTGGGAACGCCGGTATGAAGTGGCGTTCAGCCTATGGCTCGAACGGACAACCTGTGAATTGCTTTCCGGTAATTTCGAGCTCGCCGAGCGGCTCATTGTCGAATTGCTGCGACGTGGCGCATCCAACATCGACAAGGCAGCCGCTTACCGCTTGCAGGTCGAGATCTGCGAGGTGAAATCCCAACACCAGAGGGCCGTCGACAATGCGCTCGAGTGCCTGCGCCTGTTCGGCATTGCCATGCCGGCCCACCCCAGCCAGGACCAGGTTGACGCCGAATACGACAAGCTCTGGCAGAACCTGAGTAACCGCACGATCGAAAGCCTGATCGACCTGCCGCTGATGACTGACCCGGACATGCTGGCTGCCATGCATATGTTGTCGATCCTGTTTGCCCCGGCGCAGTCCACCGACGTCAATCTCGTGCACCTGCACCTTGCCCGGATGGCGAATATCACGCTGAAATACGGAACGACCGGCGGCGCCACGCAGGGCTATGCGTGGCTTGGCTTGTTTCTCGGGCCGGTATTCCACCGGTATGCGGACGGCTACCGCTTCGCCAAGCTTGCGATGGCTTTGATCGAGAAGCATGGCTTCCTCGCTCACAAATCGAAACTCTATTTGACTTTGGGCCAAGTCGCCCTTTGGACGCAACCGATAAGAAATTCGCTCGGCTTCATTCGGACTGCCTTCGATGCCGGCGTCGCAGTTGGAGATCTTACCTACACCTGCTATTGCTGCAATTCCATCCTCATTGCCCGCCTGATTGCGGGAGATCCGCTCGACGAAGTGTGGCGCGAGTCGGAGAACGGGCTTACCTTCGTCCGCAAGGCCAAGTTCACAGATGTCGGGAACATCGTTGTAAGCTATCAGCGCTTCATCCGGAACATGCGCGGGCAGACCACGCATTTCTCTACGTTCAGCGATGCACAATTCGACGAGGCAACGTTCGAGGCGCAGCTGACCGGGGATCGCATGGCGACGATGGTTTGCTGGTACTGGATCATCAAGGTGCAGGCCCGTTTCATGTCGGGCGATTACGAAGCGGCGCTGGCCGCAGCGGCGAAGGCGGAATCCCTGCTCTGGGCATCGGACGCCTTTATCCAACTACTTGACTACCACTATTACACTGCGCTGACGATCGCCGCGATCCATGACAGCGCGCCCCTGGCGCGCCAGGATGGCTTGCGCACGCAATTGACCGCGCATCGTGCGCAGTTGCTGGAATGGGCGGAGAACTGCTCGGCAACCTTCTGCGACAAACATGCACTGGTCGCAGCCGAGACGGCACGCATCGAACGGCGCGATCTCGACGCCATTCACCTGTACGAGAAAGCGATTCAATCGGCCCGCAAAAACGGTTTCGTCCAAAACCAGGGCATCGCGTATGAACTGGCTTCGGCGTTCTACCGGATGCGAGGATTCGACACATTCGCCGATGCCTACCTGCGCGAGGCGCGCGCCTGCTATGTGCACTGGGCCGCCGATGGCAAGGTCATTCAGCTTGATGAACGCTATCCGCAGTTGTGCACGCAATCGGCCTTGCCATCGGCCGATTCCCGGGAGGGCGGCGTGACTCAATTGGATCTGCTGTCGGTCACTAAAGCATCACAAGCCATTTCCGGCCGAATCCTGTTGAACGAGCTGGTGGACACGCTCATGCGTACCGTGCTGGAAAACGCCGGCGCGCAGAATGGCGCTTTGCTGCTGGTGCATAACGAGGAGCTGAGGCTCGCTGCCGATGCACGCATGACGGAGCAACAAGTCGAGGTGCGGTCGCATCTCGGGCAAACGCCGCCGTCATCCGCCTCATTGCCCGCCTCGATCCTCAATTACGTCCGGCGCAGCCGCGAGCAGGTGCTGCTGGACGATGTGGCGCAACCGAGTCCTTTTTCCAACGATGCGTATTTTTCCAGCTGCCATCTAAAGTCGGTGTTATGCCTGCCTATCCTGCGTCAGGCCGCATTGGTCGGCGTGCTGTACCTCGAAAACCACTTCGTCACGCACGCTTTTACACCGGCGCGTCTGATGGTACTGGAGCTGCTGGCCGCGCAAGCCGCGATCTCGCTGGAAAATGCGCTGCTCTATACCGACCTGCATGAGCGGGAGGCGCGTATCCAACGTCTGGTGGAATCCAATATTATCGGCGTCATCTTCTGGGATGTGCACGGCGCCATCAGCGACGCCAACGAAGCGTTTCTCCGGATCGTCGGTTACTCGCGACAAGATGTGCTGTCCGGAAATATACAATGGACGAGCATGACACCGCCGGAATACCGCGATGCCGATGCCCAAGCCGTGCAAGAGATCAAGCGCACCGGCAGCATTAGCCGGTATGAAAAGGAGTTGATTCACAAAGACGGCCATCGTGTCCCGGTCATGATCGGCGCTGCGTTCCTGGAGGGGTCGCAGGAGCGGGGCGTGGCCTTTGTACTCGACCAGACGGAGCAGAAGCAGGCCGACGCGCGCATCCGCCACATGGCGCACTACGACGCCCTGACCGGGCTGCCCAACCGCGCCCTGCTGCAAGACCGGGTGGAGCAAGCCATTACCCATGCGCACCGCTATCAGACGCGGCTGGCGATTCTCTTTGTGGATCTGGACCATTTCAAGCACATCAACGATTCGCTCGGGCACGCCGCCGGCGACCGCCTGCTGCAAATGGTGGCTGCCCGACTGCTGCAGTGCTTGCGCGAAGGAGACAGCGTGTCACGATGGGGGGGCGACGAGTTTGTGCTGAGCCTTTCCTTGCCGTCCGCGCACGACGCCGTGCTGGTGGCGCGGAAGGTGTTCCACGCATTGAGCCAGGCCTTCGTGATTGACGGCCACGAGTTGCATGTCAGCTGCAGCATCGGCATCAGCTTGTACCCCGATGATGGAGCCGACGCGGCGAGCCTGATGCGCACAGCGGATATGGCGATGTATCACGCCAAGGAAAGCGGGCGCGACAACTACCAGTTCTTCACACCGGCGTTAAACAAGGCGGCGCAGCAGCGTCTCGAGGTGGCGAACCGCTTATCTCACGCGCTGGCGAATAATGAATTGATGCTGTATTACCAGCCTCAGGTTTGTCTGGAGACCGGCGCCGTGTTTTCTGGGGAGGCGCTGCTGCGTTGGCGGCAACCCGGCGCCGCGCCGGTGTCGTGCGGCGCATTCATCGCCATCGCGGAAGAAACGGGCCTGATCCTGCCGATCGGCGAGTGGACGCTGCGCGAGGCATGTCATCAGCTTAAGCAATGGCGCGACGCCGGCCATTCGCAATTGCGCATCGCCGTTAACTTGTCAGCCCGCCAGTTCCACCAGCACAACTTCCTCGGCATGGTCGAAAACATCCTCCGCGAAGCGCAATTGCCCGCCGCCGCGTTGGATCTGGAGATCACCGAGAGCCTGCTGCTGCTGCATAGCGACGACAACATGGCGATCCTGCACCGGCTCTCGGCCATGGGGATCCAGCTATCCGTGGACGATTTCGGCACCGGGTACTCTAGCCTGGCCTATCTGCAGCGCTTTCCGATAAACGCCCTCAAGATAGACCAGTCGTTCGTGCGCGGAATTGGCCGGAATTCGAACGACACGGCGCTGGTTACCGCCATCATCGCGATGGCCAACAGCCTGCATCTCAAAGTGCTGGCCGAAGGCGTTGAAACGCGGCAACAGGCCGCCTTCCTGCTGTCCTGCGGCTGCCTTGCCGCGCAGGGTTTTTATTACAGTGAAGCAGTGCCGCCAGATGCGTTTGTCAGAATACTCGAGGAACAAGCGGACACATATTGCGCACTTAGCGATCGACCAGCAACGTTCTGACGCCACCCCACTTTTCCAAGCGGGGATTAATTAAGTACTTGTGCAAAAGTTTTCCAGCAAGGCGCGTCGACGCAGACAGTACACAGTTAGTATGGCAAGGAGGCGCAACGCCGCTGGAAGACTTTTGCACAAGTACTTACGAACGCCATGAAATATCCGAACAGGTTTGGGAGCACACGGATAAACACGGATTAGACGGATAGGCGATATCTCTTTCACGCTTGAGCAAAAGTATCCGTGAAAATTCGTCAAATCCGTGTAGACCCGTGTGCCCTATCGATGCCACTCCATGATGTGGGCAAGTAACCAATCGGAATTTATTGAGATTCGTATTACTTCGTCAGAATCAACTTCCCTTGCCTCGTTTGTCTCAACTGGTAACGCTCCTTGTTATGCATAATGGTGATGGCTTGCCGACCTTGCAGCAAATACTTGCTGTCGATCTCGTCCTTGGCCAGCGCCGCATGTCGATCGTCAGATGCAGCCTTGTCCTTTAGCGACGGTTCACCGCTCACGGTTGCGGCTCGGTGATGAATCCAATTTTGCCAAGACCGCCGGACTGCGCCGCCGCCATGACCTTTGCGACGCTCTCGTAAGGCGTTTTTCGATCGGCGCGCAGGTGCAACTCGGGCTGCGGGTCCTGTTGAGCGGCTAGTGCAATGTGAGATTTCAAACCATTCTCGTCGGTGCGCTCGCCGTTCCACAGAATCGCGCCATCATTGTCGATAGACAGGTTAATGTGCTCCGGTTTCGCGTCGTTCGGCTGATTGCTTGCGCGCGGCAATTCCAGTTTCACCGCATGGTTGATCACCGGAAGGGTGATGATGAAAATAATCAGCAGCACCAGCATGACATCCACGAGAGGCGTCATGTTGATCTCCGACATCACTTCGGAATCTTCATCCAGTTGCGAACCGAAAGCCATTACTTTTCTCCGGCCTTTCGCAACGTCAATACGGGCGCCTGTTTGCCGACGCGAGCGCCGGTGATCAAATAGGCATGCAAATCATGCGCGAATCGATTCAACCTTGTCAGCACCGTCTTGTTACCGCGAGTCAGCGCGTTATAACCTAGCACAGCCGGAATAGCGACGGCCAAGCCGAGCGCCGTCATGATCAAGGCCTCGCCCACTGGCCCGGCCACTTTGTCGATGCTTGCCTGTCCCGATGCGCCAATACCAATCAACGCGTGATAAATACCCCATACCGTCCCGAATAGGCCAACGAAAGGAGCGGTGCTGCCAACCGATGCGAGAATCGACAGTCCCGCCTGCAAATTACTCGTCGCATCATCGATGGAGCGCCGCAAACAGCTCGTCAACCAATCGCTGACATTCAACGCCCCATGTAAATCATCTTTATTCTGCGCATGATGCGCAGCAGCCTCGGAGCCGTCTTCGGTAAGCGCGCGAAACGGATTTTCCTGGCGATTCGGCGTCAATGTGCGCAGACCCTCTTCAAAACTCTTGGTGTGCCAAAAACGATCAGTCGCAGCAGCCGCCATCTTGCGTAACTTGGCGAGGCTCCACGCCTTCGCGACGATCACGTACCACGACATCATGGACATGATCAGTAGGATGATTGCTACGCCCTTGATCACAAGGTCGGCTTGCGCCCAGAGACTCACGATGCCGTAGGGATGATCCATATTTCATTTCCTTTTCATTTAGGACTTACGCAAAAACGCCCCAGCGGCGTTGCTCTTGCAGGGCGCATCTGCGTTTACATGCGCAGATCGTTCCGCAGGCTCGCAGCATGCTGCTCGAATTCCCTGCTCCACCCTCCTTGCCGTACAAGTTCGTACTGTCTGCGTCGGCGCGCCTTGCTGGGACGCATTTGCATAAGTCCTATCATTTACTGAATGACGTGCGCGCCTTGATCTCGAACAGGTTCTCAGCCATCTTGTTGAAAACGTACCGGCACAAGCACCGACGCGGACACTGGTTTATTGCCCTGTCTGGCAGGGGTAAAGCGCCAATTGCGAACCGCTCGAATGGCGGCGTCGTCCAATCGCGGAAACCCGCTGCTGGCTTCAAGTCGAACGTCTGTCGGCAGCCCTTCCACGCTGACAGACACGCGCAACACCACCTTACCTTGCTCTCCCATACGGCGCGAAAGCGCAGGATAAGTTGGCTTCGGATTATTCAAATAGGACACATCGAACTGGGGCGCCGTGACGACGGCGCTCTCCTCAGGCGCTGCGGCCTGCGCGACTTGCGCGGCCGGCGGCTCTGGCGCCGCAGGCGCAGAAATGGCGCTCTCCCGGGGAGCTGAATCAATAGGCGGCATTTCCACTTTTGGAGTAACCACAGGCTTCGACGGCAACGGCTTCGGTTGTCGCACGGGCGTCACAGGCTTCGGTCTTGGCGGCTCTATCACGGGGGCGTCAGGCGCAACGGAAGGCGGCGCGATCAAACGCGCGACAATTTCCTTCATTACGGGCGGCTGATATTGCGCATGACTTAAAGCCATCGCCACCACCCAAAAGAAAAATAAGTGCACAACCGCCACGGCGAACAGAGGCACAGGCGAACGCCAATCGAACATCTTCAGCCTTGCGATAACTAGGGCGCCCATTATAAATAGGAATCATTCTTATTTGCAAATCACCTTCAAAGACATGGTCCGACTGGGTTTAAAGATGAGATTTCCCAAGACGCGAATTCGAGGAATGGATGAGAGAAAAGAATTAATTCGCTAGAGGGCGGCTCTTGCCGGAACGATGCTCCTCAACATATTTATACACAATTCGAAACGCTAATAACGCGGCAAGGACCAACGTATATATAAGTGGCTTGGTAACGTCCCGCTTTACCAGCCACCAATAATGAAGCACCCCGAACATGGCGATCGGGTAAACAAGGCGATGCAGCAATTGCCATCTTCGGGCGCCTAACCGCTTGATCATCGCATTCGTCGAAGTCGCCGCCAATGGGATCAACATCAAGAACGCCGCGAATCCCACTGTGATGAAAGGCCGCTTCACAATATCTTTCCAAATTTCGGCCCAGTCGAAAGACTGATCCCACCAAATATAAGACGTAAAGTGCAGCACCACGTAAAAGAAGGCGAATAGACCAAACATACGCCGCAACCGCAGCAACCAGTTCCAACCCATGATCCGGCGTAACGGCGTAATCGCGAGCGTGATGAGCAGAAACGTCAGCGCCCACGTGCCTAGATCTCGAATGATGTATTCGATCGGGTTGGCTCCCAGACGATCAGTGAATGCGCCGTAAAAGAGCCACGCGATCGGCGACAGCGAAAGTAAAAAGCAGAATGCTTTTACATAGGGGACATGCTTCATTTAGAAGTTCTTCTTCAAGTCCATGCCTGCGTATAACTGCCCCACCTGATCCGCATAGCCGTTAAACAGGAGCGTCTTGCGTTTGGGTGCAAGAAAACCGCCGCCAATAACTCGCTCGGACGCTTGGCTCCAACGAGGATGATCAACCGCGGGATTCACATTCGAGTAGAAACCGTACTCCCGAGGCGCAGCTCGATTCCAGGCAGTGAGCGGCTCCTTCTCAACAAACCGTATTTTCACGATCGACTTAGCGCTCTTAAAACCATACTTCCATGGAACGATAATGCGAACAGGAGCGCCGTTCTGGTTCGGCAACACCTCGCCATAAAGCCCCAGCGTCAATAACGTCAAGGGATGCATGGCTTCATCCATCCGCAATCCCTCCACATAAGGCCATTTCAACGTACTCGAACGCTGGCCGGGCATTTGTTCTGGAGAGAACAACGTCACGAACTCCACGTACTTTGCGTTACCGGTTGGCTCAACCCGCTTGATCAACTCGACAAGCGAATAACCAATCCAAGGAATCACCATGGACCAGCCCTCGACGCAGCGCAGGCGATAGATGCGCTCCTCCAACGGCGCCAGTTTCAAGAGTTCGTCAATATCGTAAACCTTTGGACGTTTGACTTCTCCCTCGACGGAGACTTGCCAAGGACGCGTCTTCAACGAACTAGCGTATTCCGCAGGATCGGATTTATCCGTGCCGAATTCGTAAAAATTGTTGTATGTGGTCACGTCCTTGTAAGGTGTCGGTTTGTCCATCACGGTGACCGCGTTCTTCCGATAGCCCTCCAGCTTTTGCGCGGCCCGCGCCTCTGGCGTCCATAGCAACCCTGAGGCGCCGGCTCCCGCCGCGATAAGAGTGGCTGACGCAGCTTTCATGAATTGCCGTCGTTGTAAGTACAGGGATTCGTCGGTTATTTCGGACGATGGAATCTCTGAAGGTTTACGAATCAGCATATGCGAAGCTCCCCGCGTGTATCTAGTAAGGTAAGAGCTTAGACGTTTCCGGACGCCCAACATTACAAAAATCTATTTTTTCGAAATCGACAACGACTAACCCTGAATAAATTCAAACGTTTTCTATCGAGCGCTTCTTTGATAATCAAGAAACGGTTCGAAGAATTCCGTATCGAGACACATCCTCATAAATTCCCCACTTGAGTATGTGTTGCCGAAGGCATCCCTCGTACTCCATCCCTACTTTGACCATGACACGCCCTGACGCGGGATTGCGGGTCAAATGGGAGGCGTAAATCCGATGCAAATCGAGCTTATCGAAGCCGAAGCGAACGGTGACCAAAGCCGCCTCCGTGGCGTAGCCCTGTCCCCAGTACGGCGCGCCGACCCAATAACCCAATTCAGCGCGACCGTGAGCCGATTCAATGCGCAATGTAATGGCGCCAATAAGTCCGACGGCCGGCTCCGTAATCGCGAATGCCGCCAATTCGTTTCTTCCCCACGCCGCAGCGTGCGTACGAATCCACGCCTCGGCCATTCCATCCTTGTATGGATGGGGAACATGCAGGGTCGTAAAAGCAATCTCGTGGACGCCAGCCAGCCGTTGAACTGTCGCTGCATCTCCCATTAAAAAAGGGCGCAGCACAAGGCGTGTGGTTGAGAGTGTGGGTTGTGTGAACATCCTGACTTCGGCTTTCAATGATTCGAACCATGGGATCAAATGGAGCCATCGAAGGGCTCCGCCCACTTGCCTATCGACAAGTCTGCCGGCAATATCCGGTCATGCAGGCCTATCGATTGCACCTTACGCCCGGTCGCCGCTATGCTGCAAGCGATGCATTCATCGTCAAGAAACGCTCGGGCTCACCTAACGGCTCTTCATCCCGATAATCCAATTCACCTCGATCAGGAAAGCTAATGCCGGAACCAACCAATCGCCCAAAGCATTTCTCGATGATCCGCGGGTTTCATTTGGCCGATTTCTTCACGCTGGCCAATGCCGCTTGTGGCATGGCGTCGGTTTTTTTCGCCATGATTTATGTAGGCAGTCACTCGATACTCCATTTTTTCATCGCCGCAGCGCTAGCGCCGGCGGCATTGGCGTTCGACGTACTCGATGGACGGATTGCGCGATGGCGACGCCAGCACTCCGCATTTGGACGAGAGCTTGATTCGTTGGCCGATGTCATCTCCTTTGGCGTTGGACCCGCAGCACTCGGATTCGCGGCCGGTCTAACTGGCGGATGGGACTTGGTGGCGTTGACGTACTTCGTATGCTGCGGCGTAAGCCGATTGGCGCGATTCAATGTAACGGCGGAGACCCTCTCCGAGGGCGGCGACAAGGTTGCATACTTCGAAGGCACGCCGATTCCTTCCAGCGTGCTACTCACTGGCGTATTGGCGCTGGCGGCATGGCAGGGACGACTGAGTGAAAATCTCTACTGGGGCGTATGGCAATTGGGGCCTTGGGATCTGCATCCCTTGACCTTATTATTTGTCCTGTCCGGGACATTGATGATTAGCAAGACGCTGCGGATTCCGAAGATATAGAGCGGATTTCGACTTAATGCACGGGTGCGTTGAAACCAAATGCGGCCCCCGCGTCGTTGCGCTCCTTGCGAATAGAACAACTATTCGCTGCGTCGGGACTGCCTATACTGTTATAAGACGTTCATCGCATACCAAAACGAATTACGGCTTCAGTAAACAAGCTGATCACTACCCTGAATGGCATAAACCAAACGTTGCTTCCACCTTCCGCATTCCCTACATCTCGATGATGCTCTTCATCTTTAAGTATGGAATTAACGGCATCATATGCGTGAAAGTCTCCTATTAATTCCAAATAGGCCAACTGTTCGACAAGATGCTTTGTAACGATTGACTCGACTGCCCAGGTGCATGCCATCACGCCCTTTTTACCTATGAGTGCGGAGACAAAACCCATGGCATAGCCGCCTAAGCCGCATAACCAAAAACTCTTACACCGAGGTCCGCCCCTTCTCTGAATTTCTTTCCCAAATATTTCTAAATGCCGCTTTTCATCGTCGAGAAATTGCTCCAGCGTCTCGACATAATCTTTTCTCAAAAGCTTTGATACCAAGATTTGGGATCGATAGATGTTGATTGCGCCGAACTCACCCGCATGATCAACCTTCAGTATTTTTTTAGCAGTGTCTAATTGCCCATTGCTGTTCTGATATTTCATATCATTTTAGAGGAAACATAATCCTAGAACATGCAAAACGCTCGCTCGGGTACGTTCAATCGCCATTTCTAGGCTAATTGACGATAAGCAATCAGCCCGCACACCAAAGCCATGCCGGATAAGAAGCCCATTCTCCAGTCGAAGTCGCTACGTGACCAGCCAATTTCAATGCTTGTGCCGACCGCCATGAATCCCGTGCGTCTCTGGGCTATCGTAACCACGCAGCTTGGTATAGCGAACATTCTGCTCCAGCGTAAGTATTGCGACCTGAGCCAAGTGAGCTTCCAGATGTGCGCCGCGCACTTTAGCTTGGAGTGAGCCAATTCGGCTGAGCGCATTGTTCAATAAATCCGGATTTATGGTCTTGTTCGCGAATAGCTGATCGAGCTTGCGCTCCTCCTCGATCAGTTCGCGGCCCAACGAACTTGCCGTCGACACCATCGCGGTGAAAAGCGCTTCGGTGCGAGTGCGCTGCTCGGGTGTGAGGGAAAGCTGGGAGGCGAGCTCCAAAACATGTGCAGGACCAGCGTAACCGTTGAGCTCCGCTGTTTTCGCCAAGCCCATGCCCTTCCCGGCCAAATAGGCGTCGACGTCCTCCGACGACATTGATTTAATGTCGCGACCTTCTTGCCCGGCATATGGGGACGTTATCGGTTCGGCTGAGGCGCTCAGTAAAAACGAAGTAAAAGTGATAAGGCAGACGATGCGTGGGAGCTTCATATAGATCTCTTGTAATCGGGTTAAACTGCGAACGCCAACCCGCCTTCAATAGTTCATCTCAAAGTTTGATGCCTTCAACCTAAAAAACGTGCAATCGGGCGTGTAGCACGCGCACCCATTTTGTGAAGTATCAAACGGCCGCAACCTTCGAAAAGGCAGGACCTTTCATGGGCAATAAGCGGTCAATCGCAGATGACTTAATTGGGCTGCAATCAGCGCCAACCGTTCTCAGTATCGTCTCGCGACGTCCATTTTCCTTCCCTTGGCGCGAACGGGGTATAAAACATTAGGCCCTGACCGGCCATAGTGCAACAAGACGGTCAGGGCCTCCACGCAGTGATGACGTGCGCGCAAATTCAGATACGCTTTACCCTCTGATTAAGCACTTTGTATAGGCAGGCGCGGTGCCGTTGGTATCGCTGTATTCGCCTAAGAGGCCAAACGAGCCAAGAATCCTGCAATAGGATACGGCCGTGACCAGATAGTCGGCCAGGAGCGTATGCGCTTTAGTCGTCGGATGCTCCAGATCCCAATAGAGATGCCGGTCAGGATTGGCGCACACGGTCGCGGTTGGATCGGGGACAACAAATCCCGAATAGCAAGGCGTAGTGACATTGCTAAACCCAAATTTCGCTGGCGTCTCGGTCACCTTGTTTAACAATCCAAACATATCGAACCGAACGATGTTGACGCCGGGCACGGCGCGAATCGTCTCGTCCAACGCCATATTAAACTGCCTCGAAATTTCGGTTCCCATCGCAGAGGCGCTCGGTCCGTATCGGGTAATCAGCGGAGCCAAGCCTAGATTAGGAACGTTCACCACCAACACATTTCGCGCGCCAGCTGATTTAAAAGCGAGTACGGCGTTCGCGATGCCTTGGACGGTTTTGGCGATCGTAGTCGCTGGGTCCATGCCTTGCTCCAGCGCATCGCTTAAGTCATTCGCTCCCGAAGCAACAACGAACAAGGCGTTAGCATCCACGCCTGACGTCGCCACTCTTTGCAGGAACGCATCCCGCTCCGCGTTCAAACTCCAGGGGAATACGCCGGGAGGATAATACGCCTCGGCATGGTTAGTGTCTGTTGTCGCGCCGCCAAACGCAAAGTTATTTCCACCCGCTAATGATGGCTTCAGCACAACTCCAAACCGCTTCGCCAAAACTCCCGAAAAGACCTCGCCATTTGAGAAGCGACCTTGGTAGTAGCTATCACTCGCCGGCAGCGCTGGGGCGCCAACGCCAGAACCAAGCAAGGATGTGGCGGCAAACAAATTTCCTTGATCGGAAAGACTGTCGCCGAGCACATACATTTGCTTGATATTGAGACTGGAGTATGGTCCGGCGAAAACTGACGAGATGGATAAAAGAAACAGCAGAAAAACGCGAGCTACGAAATTACTGGCCATGC
>Ga0247823_10002152_pt1 | contig 16304 bp, 15 predicted proteins | sample 13C_PalmiticAcid_2_FD_192426 | JGI IMG/M metagenome (GOLD analysis project Ga0247823, IMG submission 192426) | Soil microbial communities from agricultural site in Penn Yan, New York, United States - 13C_PalmiticAcid_Day30 | ecosystem: Environmental > Terrestrial > Soil > Agricultural land...
TCGAGAGCGCGTCCGGATAGGCGCGCGCGCCGCGCCGATCCGGACGCGCTCTCGACGCTCGACGTGTGGGACGGGCACCTGGCCAAACACGGCGCGCAGCTGCTCGCCGCCCGGCTGGACCTGGTCGCCGACCTCGGCCCGCTGGTCGGCGCCGCGTACGCCGGAGTCGCGCCGGAGTCGCGACCAGCGATGATCGCCTACCGGTCGAGCGTCGGGGCCGGGCTACCAGACGGGTACGGCATGCCCGACGGCGAACGCGCGGACATCGACCTGGTGGCCGACGAGCTGCTCGCCGAGTTGGCCGTGCGCCGAGAGGCCGAGCTCGATCGTGGGGTCAGCCTCGTCGGTCCGCACCGCGACGACCTGGAGCTGGTGCTCGGCGAGGCGCCCGCCAAGGGGTACGCGAGCCACGGCGAGTCGTGGTCGTTCGCGCTCGCCCTGCGGCTGGCGTCCTATGAGCTGCTGAAGTCCGAGGGCAGCGAACCGGTGCTGATCCTCGACGACGTGTTCGCCGAGCTGGACCGGCGGCGCAGGCAGCGACTCGCCGAAGTGGCCGTCGCGGCCGAACAGGTCCTGGTGACGGCCGCGGTGGAGGAGGATGTCCCCAGTGAGCTCGCGGGGACGCGCTACGCGGTGGCCGACGGGGAGGTGCGACGTGTCTGAAGATCTCTTCGGCGGCACCGTTCAGCCCAACAAGCCACCACGATCGGTGACGGCCCGCGGCCGGAAAGACCCCACATCTGGGGACAAACCTGTGGATAGTGTGGATAACGCTGTGACTCAGCGTCCGTCCGGCCTAGTCACAGGCCCGGTGACTGGGGATGGATTCACACTTCAGAGTGGTCGTGAGACGGATTCATCCACAGGGTCCACGCAGAGTGACGACCCGCCGTTGCGCGGACCGGACCTCGCCAGGGCAGCCCTGGAGGCCGCGCGGAAGGCCGCCGACGCGAAACGAGCCCAGCGCAAACGCCGTGTTCCACGTGGAACATCGACCGGATCCCGAGCCCGGCGCCGCTGGTCCGGCCCGGGCGCCGACGAGCGCGACCCGCAGCCCTTCGGCAGGCTGGCCTCCCGGATCGCCGTCGACCACGGGTGGAACGAGCAGCTCGCGGGCGGTCAGGTGTTCGGCAAATGGGCCGCGCTGGTCGGCGCCGAGGTCGCCAAACACGCCAAGCCGGTCGCACTGAAAGACGGCGAACTGACCGTCGCCGCGGAGTCCACCGCCTGGGCTACTCAGCTACGCCTTCTTCAGCGACAGCTGTTAGGCCAGATAGCCGCCGGTGTCGGCAAGGGCGTGGTCAAGCGGCTCAAGGTCCAGGGGCCGACGGCGCCGAGCTGGCGACACGGCCACTTCCACGTCCCAGGGCGTGGTCCACGGGACACCTACGGTTGATTTTCGCGGGTCGAGATTGCCCCGCTGGCGTCGGGACTCGCGCTCATTCACATCCGACGCTCTGCGAACCAGCCAGGGGTGTCCTTGACCCGGTTCTGGGCGACCGCACCGGTACTATGTACGAGGGGTGCGTGTGGCAAGGGGCCGCACGCCGTCCGGGAGTCGTTTTTCAAGGCGCGAGGAGACACCGAACACGTGGCAGCGAACAAGCAGGAAAACTCGTACGGTGCCGGATCGATCGGTGTTCTCAAGGGGCTCGAAGCGGTCCGCCTGCGTCCCGGCATGTACATCGGCTCGACCGGTGAGCGCGGCCTGCACCACCTGATCTGGGAGGTCGTCGACAACTCGGTCGACGAGGCGATGGCGGGGCACGCGACCAAGGTCGAGGTCACCCTGCTCGCCGACGGCGGCGTCCGGGTCATCGACGACGGCCGCGGCATCCCGGTCGACGAGCACCCCGAGGAGAAGCGGTCGGCGCTGGAAGTCGTCATGACCGTGCTGCACGCGGGCGGCAAGTTCGACAGCGACAGCTACGCGGTGTCCGGCGGCCTGCACGGCGTCGGCATCTCGGTGGTCAACGCACTGTCGACGGTGCTCGAGGCCGAGATCAAGCGCGACGGCCACGTCTGGACCCAGCGCTACGAGGACTCCAAGCCGGTCAGCCCGGTCAAGCAGGGTGAGGCCACCCGCGAGAACGGCACATCGATCACCTTCTGGGCCGACCCGAGCATCTTCGAGACCACCGAGTACAACGCCGAGACCGTCGCCAGGCGCCTGCAGGAGATGGCCTTCCTCAACAAGGGCCTGACGATCGTCCTGCGCGACGAGCGCGTGTCCGACGAGGAGACCGAGGAGGACGCCAGCGGTCTGGCGGCCAGGGTCAAGGAGCGCACCTACCACTACCCCGGTGGCCTCGAGGACTTCGTCAAGCACATCAACCACGCGCGCGAGCCGATCCACAAGAGCGTCATCTCCTTCGAGGCCAAGGGCAAGGGCATCGAGGTCGAGGTCGCGATGCAGTGGAACACCGGCTACAGCGAGTCGGTCTACACCTTCGCCAACACGATCAACACCCCCGAGGGCGGCACCCACGAGGAGGGCTTCCGCGCCGCGCTGACCCGAGTGGTCAACGTCTACGCGCGCGACAAGAAGCTGCTCAAGGAGAAGGACGCCAACCTCAGCGGCGAGGACGTGCGTGAGGGCTTGGCCGCTATCGTGTCGATCAAGCTGGCCGAGCCGCAGTTCGAGGGCCAGACCAAGCAGAAGCTCGGCAACACCGAGGCCAAGACCTTCGTGCAGCAGACCTGCAACGAGTGGCTGGCCGACTGGTTCGAGCGCAACCCGGCCGACGCGAAGACCATCGTCACCAAGTCGGTGTCCTCGGCGCAGGCCCGCATGGCCGCGCGCAAGGCGCGGGAACTGGTCCGCCGCAAGGGTGCGCTCGACATCGGCGGCCTGCCCGGCAAGCTCAAGGACTGCCGCTCCACCAACCCGGAGGAGTGCGAGCTCTACATCGTCGAGGGCGACTCCGCGGGCGGCTCGGCCAAGGAAGGCCGCGAGTCCCGGTTCCAGGCCATCCTGCCGATCCGCGGCAAGATCATCAACGTGGAGAAGGCCCGGATCGACCGGGTGCTCAAGAACACCGAGGTGCAGAGCCTGATCACCGCGCTCGGCACCGGCATCCAGGAAGACTTCGACGTCTCCAAGCTGCGCTACCACAAGGTCGTGCTGATGGCCGACGCCGACGTCGACGGCAAGCACATCACCACGCTGCTGTTGACCCTGCTGTTCCGCTTCATGCGCGGCCTGATCGAGAGCGGCCACGTGTACCTGTCGCAGCCGCCGCTGTACAAGATCAAGTGGCAGCGGATCGACCCGGAGTACGCCTACTCCGACCGCGAACGCGACGGCCTGCTCGCCGCCGGTCTGGCCGCGGGCAAGAAAATCAACAAAGAAGACGGAATCCAGCGCTACAAGGGTCTCGGCGAGATGAACGCCGACGAACTGTGGGAGACCACAATGGACCCCGCGCACCGTCTGCTCCTCCAGGTCACCTTGGACGACGCGGCCACCGCCGACGAGTTGTTCAGCGTCCTGATGGGTGAAGACGTCGAGGCCCGACGCTCCTTCATCACCCGAAACGCCAAGGACGTGCGCTTCCTCGATGTGTAATCCGTCCACTGTGTACACATCGAGCGCCAGCAGCCAGGAAAGGACTATTGCATCGTGACTGAGACCCTGCCGCCGGCCGGCGACCGCGTCGAGCCGGTCGACATCCAGCAGGAGATGCAAAGCTCCTACATCGACTACGCGATGAGCGTGATCGTCAGCCGCGCCCTCCCAGACGTGCGCGACGGCCTCAAGCCCGTCCACCGTCGAGTGCTGTATTCCATGTTCGACACCGGTCTGCGCCCCGACCGCAGCTACGTCAAGTGCTCCCGCGTCGTCGGCGACGTCATGGGTAACTACCACCCCCACGGCGACTCGTCGATCTACGACACCTTGGTGCGCCTGGCCCAGCCGTGGTCGCTGCGCTACCCATTGGTCGACGGCCAGGGCAACTTCGGTTCCCCGGGCAACGATCCGGCAGCCGCGATGAGGTACACGGAGGCCCGGCTCACGCCGCTGGCCATGGAGATGTTGCGGGACATCGGCGAAGACACCGTCGACCTCGTGCCGAACTACGACGGCAAGACCGAAGAGCCCGTCGTCCTCCCGTCGCGCATTCCGAACCTGCTTGTCAACGGCGGCAGCGGAATCGCCGTCGGCATGGCGACGAACATCCCGCCGCACAACCTGCGCGAGGTCGCCCAAGGCGTGTTCTGGGCGCTGGACAACCCCGACACGTCCGACGACGAATTGCTTGCCGCGCTGCTGACCAGGATCAAGGGCCCCGACTTCCCGACCAACGGGCTCATCCTTGGCACGCAAGGGATCGAGGACGCCTACCGCACCGGACGCGGCTCGGTCCGCATGCGCGCGGTCGTAGAGGTCGAGGAAGACGCGCGCGGCCGTACGATCCTGGTCGTCACCGAGTTGCCCTACCAGGTCAACCCGGACAACCTGATCGAGAACATGGCGCAGCTCGTGCGCGACGGGAAGCTCACCGGCATCTCCGAGATCGCCGACGAGTCGAACAAGCGCAGCGGCCAGCGCATCGTCATCGGCCTCAAGCGCGACGCCGTGGCGAAGGTCGTGCTGAACAACCTCTACAAGCACACCCAGCTGCAGCACAACTTCGGCGTGAACATGCTGGCCCTGGTCGACGGCGTGCCGCGCACGCTGCGCCTGGACCAGATCATCCGGCACTACGTGAAGCACCAGGTCGAGGTCATCGTCCGGCGCACGAAGTACCGGCTGCGCAAGGCCGAGGAGCGCGCGCACATCCTGCGCGGGTACGCCAAGGCGCTCGACATGCTCGACGAGGTCATCGCGCTCATCCGCCGCTCGCCGTCAGCCGACGAGGCGAAGAGTGGCCTGATCACGCTGCTCGACGTCGACGAGATCCAGGCCACCGCGATCCTCGAACTCCAGCTGCGCCGCCTGGCCGCGCTGGAGCGGCAGAAGATCATCGACGAGTTGGCCGACATCGAGCGGATCATCGCCGACCTCGAGGCCATCCTCGCCGACCCGGTGCGCCAGCGGCAGATCATCCGCGACGAGCTCGCCGAGATCGTCGAGAAGCACGGCGACGACCGCCGCACTCGGATCCTGCCGTTCGACGGCGAGGTGTCGGTCGAGGACCTGATCGCCGTCGAGGACGTCGTCGTCACGATCACCCGCACCGGCTATGCCAAGCGCACCAAGACCGACCTCTACCGCGCGCAGAAACGCGGCGGCAAGGGCGTGCAGGGCGCCGCGCTCAAGCAGGACGACATCGTGGCGCACTTCTTCGTGTGCTCCACGCACGATTGGATCCTGTTCTTCACCAACAAGGGCCGCGTCTACCGCGCGAAGGCCTACGAGCTGCCCGAGGCCAACCGGGCCGCCCGCGGCCAGCACGTGGCCAACCTGCTCGCTTTCCAGCCCGACGAGCAGATCGCCCAGGTCATCGAGATCAAGGACTACGAGGTCGCGCCGTACCTGGTGCTCGCGACCCGCGACGGCCTGGTCAAGAAGTCCAAGCTGAGCGACTTCGACAGCAACCGCGCGGGCGGCCTCATCGGCATCAACCTCCGCGAGGACGACGAACTCGTCGGCGCGGTCCTGTGTAGCGCCGAGGACGACCTGCTGCTGGTGTCCGCGGGCGGCCAGTCCATCCGCTTCCACGCCAGCGAGGAGGCGCTGCGCCCGATGGGCCGGGCCACGTCCGGCGTGCTCGGCATGCGCTTCAACGCCGGTGACGAGCTGCTCACGCTGGGTGTCGTGCGGGAAGACACGTTCGTTTTGGTGGCCACCGACGGTGGGTACGCCAAGAGGACACCCATCGAGGACTACTCGGTGCAGGGCCGCGGCGGAAAGGGCGTGCTGACCATCCAGCACGACTCGCGTCGTGGCAGGCTGGTCGGTGCGGTGATCGTCGACCTCGACGACGAGCTGTACGCGATCACGTCGGCCGGGGGTGTGATCCGCACCACGGCCGCCGAGGTCCGCAAGGCTGGCAGGCAGACCAAGGGCGTCCGTTTGATGAACCTGGGTGAAGGGACCACCCTGGTAGCCATCGCACGAAGCGCGGAGGACGTGGCCGACCCCGACGGGGCCGAAGACGACCAGACCGCGACGCCGACCGACCAAGAGTGAACGCGCAGACGTAGGGGATTCCGCTCGTGACACCACCCGACAAGCCGGAGAACACCGGACCGGAGCCGACCGACGCCGACCACGCGACGGTGGCGACGAGCCAAGCCGATGCAGGCGAGGTGGCCACCCCGGAACCCGACGCGATCAGTGCCACGGCGGCGACGACCTCGGTCAACCCGCCGCCGTGGCAGCGCGTCACCGCTGACGAGGCGTACGGCGACACCACGGTCAACCTGCCGAAGGACGGCGACACGACCCAGGCACTGCGCGTCAACGGCTACGCCGAGTCGGTGCCGTCGGTCCAGCCGGTGGAACACCCGGTGGTCACCGGCACCGCGGCGTCGCGGCTGTTCGGCAACCTGGAGCCGGAGTCGCCGCCGCGCACCGCGGTGCACCTCGACCCGCCCGCCAGCGTCCGCACCACCCCGCCGCCCAGCGCCCTGCGCAGGCCCGGCCGGGGCCCGAGGCGGGCGAACCTACAGATCAAGCGCTTCGACCCGTGGTCGGTGCTGAAGCTGTCCCTGGTTCTGGGCGTCGCGCTGTTCTTCGTGTGGCTGGTCGCCGTCGGCGCCCTCTACGCCGTCCTCGACGGCATGGGCGTCTGGGACAAGCTCAACGGCATCTCCAGCGAACTCCTCAACGCCAACGCGGAAGGCGGCTCCAGCGGCCCCCTGATCAGCGCAGGCCGCGTCTTCGGGATCGCCGCGATCATCGGCGCGATCAACATCGTCCTGTTCAGCGCCTTGGCGACAGTCGGCGCGTTCATCTACAACGTGTCCGCTGACCTGGCCGGTGGCCTGGAGGTCACGCTCGCCGAGCGCGAGTAGGGATACCGATTTGGGAGCGCGGAGACGGGTGTTGTAATCTTCTCAACGTTCCCAAGGGCCTGTGGCTCAGGCGGTTAGAGCACTTCACTGATAATGAAGGGGTCGGAGGTTCAAGTCCTCCCAGGCCCACCTTGGATGACTCAGGCCCGGTACGCATCGCGTACCGGGCCTGAGTGTCTAACTGGGTGACTACCGCCTGCGGGTCGCACGGTGGCGCTCCTGGACTGGGCGAGGGTTCGCCGGGGATGCCCTAGGTCAAAGCGTGACCGTCCCCGGGTCGCGCGCCGGACGTCTCGACCTAGGTGAGACGGCTCTGTAGGGCTGACGCGGCCACCATCCCCAAGGCGGTCTGAAGGTGGCTCGCCCGGCCGGTGCCAGACGTCAATGCTTGCGGCGCTTCTATCGGGCGTGGCGGCGCGTATCGCCTATATGAGTTATCGAGTGAGCGGTCCGCGGCTCCGCCTAGCACTACTTCGCAAGGAAATGGACCTCGCCACACGACGCGTTGTAGTGACCTTCACTGTAATCAACGAAGGGCGCGCGGATAGATCGGTGTTCAAGGGTTCAAAATTGTTCCCTACGGCAGGCCCTTCGCTTCCTGCGGCGGACAGCTACGGCCGTCTCAGGGCCTCGCCGTTCAGAGCCGCAGAGAACGTTCTGCCATCCCGGGCGCGATCTGCCCGGGACAACCAAAGCCCCGTGACGGAGTTGGCCATCACGGGGCTTTGGAATCTGCGTCAGGTGGGCTCGGTTCCAGACCTGCCCGCCGTAGGTTGATGCCCTAGCCGAGTTAGCTGCTGCTGCCGCCGCCGAGGAGACCACCGAGAAGGTCATTGACGATCTTAAGGATACCGCCGAGGAGGCCCGCCTGGGCCTCGTCATCGGGCTCGTCATCGGGCTCGTCGTCGGGAAGGTCGAGGGTGGTGTAGCTGGGGGCGTCGTACATGGGGCTGGTTGTCGTGGCCGCGCTGGCGACCGGTGAGAACGTGACGATTGCGGCGGCAACCGCCGCCATAAGGGCTGTCTTTTTCGCAACGCGCATCGCGAATCGGCTCTCTTTGAAGTACATACCGGACGTCTGACTTTATGATCATTCAGCTAGAGGTCCAGTGCTGTCGATTCCCTGAAAGTGTGAAACGCACGCCGCGCTCGTTAACCGGACGTGCCAGATAATCCCGGCCACTAATCGGGCGTTCACAAGTCGGGTGGTCGACTTCGACTTCGAGTACGCGGAGGGGAACCCGCGCTGATCACGTGGATGTGCATGTGCCAGACAATGAAGGAGGTTCAATTCCTCCCAGGCCACTTGGAAGACTCAGGCCCGATACGCATCGCGTATCGGGCCTGAGTGTTATCGGCCTAGGTCAGACCGGACGGATGTTCTCCGCCTGCAGGCCCTTCTGGCCCTGCGCGACGTCGAACTCGACCTTCTGGCCTTCCTGAAGCTCCCGGAAACCCTGGGCGGCGATGTTGGAGTAGTGAGCGAACACGTCGGCGCCGCCGCCGTCCTGCTCGATGAAGCCGAAGCCCTTTTCGCCGTTGAACCACTTGACTGTGCCGGTAGCCATACTGATCTCCTTGTAAGGGCAGCCGCGCCAGGTGCCGCGTATCGCGGCACACACCGACTTTCGGCTGCTCGTGACCCAGACGTTACTCGTGACGTCCCGCCACGTCGCATCGGCTCGGCCTGGACGGCTGCACGAAGGTCAACCGCGCGGCTGTGGCAGACTGATGAGGCGTAGGTAAACCTGATGTGCCTAAGGAGGCATTGGACGTGAAGAAGCTTCTCGCGCTCGCCGCTATCGCTGGTGGCGTCCTCCTGGTCGTGCGCCGCAAGAGCTCGGCCAAGGCCGAGGCCGACCTGTGGCGCGAGGCCACCACGCCTGCAGCCAACAACGGCGCCAAGAAGGCCTGAAGCCAGCCCCCGGCGCGGTGACTCACCGCGCCGGATCGGGGACGTAGCTCAATTGGCAGAGCACTGCCTTTGCAAGGCAGGGGTTAGGGGTTCGATTCCCCTCGTCTCCACCGACCTGACCAGCAGTTATGCGGTCAGGGCGGCACCTTCAGATGTTCAGTGGGCATCACAGTGGGTGCGGCTTGTTACGCTCGGCGCGTGGTGAAGCGCGCGAACGGCGCCGCTCGGCGTGAGCAAGGCTCGATCGAGCGGCGCGGTAACTCCCTCCGGGTGAAGGTCTATGCGGGTATCGACCCGCTCACTGGCCGCCGCCTGTACCTGACCGAGTCCACGACAGACGAGGACGAAGCGCAGCGCATCCTGAACCGCTTTCGCGTCCAGGTCGACGAGCAGCGCAACGCCCGGACCAGGGGCGTGTTCCGCGTCGCCGTCGAGGAGTGGCTCAAGGTCCACGAGATCGAGGACACCACCCACGAGACGTACACCGGCTACGCCCGCCGACACATCCTTCCCGCACTCGGTGACACGCCCGTCAGCAAGATCACGGCCCAGGTTCTTGAGCGGTTTTACGCCGAACTACGGCGCTGTCGGGCACGGTGCGACGGCCGACCGGCGATCCAACACCGCGTCAACGGCCCGCACGAGTGCCGCACGGTGAAGCACCGGCGACCCCGCGGCCGGGTGCCAGCCGCGGGCTACCCGCCGCACGACTGTGCCGAGAAGGGCTGCCAGGTCGTCGAGTGCCCACCGCACGTGTGCAAGCCCCTGGCCAAAGCGACGATCCTCAAGATTCACTTCATCATCCAAGGCGCACTCGCCGCCGCTGTCCGATGGGAGTGGATCAGCACCAACGCGGCCGAGGTCGCGAAGAAGCCGCAGCAACCGACGCCGCAGCCCAAGCCTCCGACGGCCGAGCAGGCCGCCCGGATCATCGAAGCGGCGTGGGAGCAGGACAAGGACTGGGCGACGCTGGTTTGGCTGGTTATGGTGACCGGCGTCCGCCGCGCCGAGCTGCTCGCGCTGCGATGGTCAGACGTCGACCTGGCCGGAGGGACGGTCTCGATCAGCCGCAACTACGTTCGCGCCAACCGTAAGGGCCGCGAGAAGGACACCAAGACCCACCAGATGCGCCGTGTCTCGTTGGACCCTGCGACCGTCGAGGTGCTCACAGAGCATCGCCAGCGGTACGACGACCTGGCGAAGGCGGTAGGGATCAAGCCCGCCGACGACGCGTTCCTCTTCTCCCATGAGCCCGCCCGCGATCGCCCGTACGATCCGAGCGCCGTTAGCCATCGCTACGCGCGGATGTGCGCCGCCATCAGCGTCGACAGCCACTTGCACGCGCTCCGCCACTACTCGGCAACCGAGCTGATCACCGCAGGGGTCGATCTCCGAACTGTGGCCGGTCGATTGGGCCATGGTGGCGGTGGTGTGACGACGCTCCGCGTGTACGCGGCGTGGGTCGGCGAGTCTGACCGCCGCGCCGCCGAGATCCTCGGTGGCCGAATGACCCGCCCAAAGCAGTAGCGGCCATGAACCTTGATCAGCAGTTCGCCGTGCCTGAGAACGTCGCGACGGCGGTCGTCGAGCGATGGGCAGCCGTTGGGGCGAGTTGGCTTGATGCGACGCCACACGAGTTCGTCGACTTGTGCCGGTCGTTCGACGCGGAGCCGGAAACGGTATTTGCCGCGCGGTTCGGCTTTGTCGTCGCGGTCATCGGTGGCAGCCGCGCACTCGTTATGAAGTCCACACCCGACCCCGACGGGCGTTTGCAGGCGCAGGCCGCGGTCGGCCTGGCCGCCGTCGGTGTCGGTCCCGCCGTGCACGAGGTCATCGACAGCACGGGAACTTGGACGATCATGGATCGAGTGCGACCAGGGACCCCAGTCGTCAATCCGAACATCGACCAGGTCGCCGAACTCCTGCGTCCACTGGCAACTACTTCCGGCAGGAAGTCCGATCTACCGCCCCTCAGCGATTGGTTGCGTGCCCGGTTGCAAGACAGCGCCCTGAAGGAGATTCCTCCATGGCTGACGGTCGCACCGGAGGCTGTTCGAGACACCGCGCTTGCGCTGCTAGACGACCTGGAATCCGAACACGGTGACGGCTTGTGTCACGGGGATTGCTCGGTGGGCAACGTTCTGGAGGGGCCGACAGGTCTTGCACTCATCGATCCGCGAGGAAAGAGCGGCGACGTTGCCTACGACGTGGGGGTCGTGGCGTTCAAGCGCGGCTTCGACGTACGACGGCTTGCACGGTTGGTCGGAGTCGATCCCGACCGCGCCGCGGCGTGGGCTCGGGTCGCTGACGCAGCCCGCGTATAGGCAGGGCTATCCGCCGACCAGTTCTGTCATCGACGTGATCACCAGATCAGCACCGTTCTTCTCGAATTGCTCCCGTTTGCCAGGCTTGTTCGCGTAGCCGATCGCTGCGGTGCCAGCGCGGCGGGCGGCTACGAGATCGGACACCGAATCGCCGATCATGACGCAGTCCTGTGGAACCGCGGCGAGGTCGTTCATGGCTTGGTGCAGAAGATATGGGTCAGGCTTGAGGTGATCAGGCAGGCTGTCGCGTCGAGCGGAAACGCCGACGATGTACTGAACCAACCGGTGATCTTCGAGGTACGCCACCACCGCTTGAGTCGAGTTGTTGCTCACCACCGTGACCGTGTGACCAGATTCGGCGAGAGCCCTGATGACGTCAACTGCCCCCGCGGTCGGTTCCGCCGAACCAGCCGCGACGACCTCAAGCCGGGCGAGTTCGCGTTCGGCGTTGTCCGCCTCCCTGCGCCCGACTTTGGCCGCGCTCAACAAGATGTCGAACGGGTCTGAGGTGTCTGGGTATCCGTTCTCGCCCATGAAAGCGCGAAGTTCGGCGGCGACCTGGCGATCGGTAAGCGTCGAAAAGATCGAGCAAACGGGGCCGTCGAAGTCCAGAAGTACGTGAGGCGACCGAAGCAGCAGATCTTGAGAGTCGGTCATAGGTCGAGGTCTCGCGCCACGGTGTTCCACACGCTGTCGAACCACATTCGCGACTGCTGCACGTACTGCGAGGCCATCGACTCGCCGTCTGCCTCTGCCGAGTGCTGGAACAGGATGGCGTCCTTGCCCATGAGGTCCCACATGGCGGTCTCCTCGCCGTCCAGCGTGACCTTGTGCTCGCGAACGGGGTAGTACCCAAAGAACACTTCTGCGTCGTTGATCAGGTAGAGCTTGAACAGCGGGATCACCGGACATGACCGCACTTGGGCCCCTCCGCCAGTCAGGATGCCGCGGGCAACCAGTTCAGTCACCATGTCGACAATCCCCAGCGTGTGCCGGTGCATGATGCGCGTCGCCCGAGCCCGAAACTGAGGGCTGTCCGCAAGGTCATCGACGCGCGCCGGAAGTGCCCACGGGACCCGCGGGTCTGGCACCAGGAGCCGGACCGTGACCGACTCGGGCCGCAACCGGCCGTCCCGGATCTTGTCCAAGGGCTCAGTGAGCGCGCCGTGAAGCGTCTCGCCTGAGAATCCAGCGAAGTCCACCGAGACCTGCGGCTTCTCAAACGCGCGCTCAAGGTGACCCCGCAAGTCCACGGGGCGGTGTGTCCGCTCGCGGACAAAGACCCCGCTGCCCTGGCGTGAGACGACGAGCCCCTCGTCGCGAAGGACTCGGATGGCCTGCTGGATGGTCATCCGGGCAACTCCGTACCGCCCGGCGAGTTCAGGCCCTGACGGCAGCTTGTCCCCAGGTCGGAGCGTCTTCATGAGGATCGACGCGCGGAGAGCGTTGGCGACCTGCTGATACGGCGGCCGTGGGTCGTCTGGATCAAGTGCCATGGACAGATCGTAGGCCCTCGAACCCACACCTTGCTAACCAACCTAGACAAGCAGTTGACATGACTAGGCAACCTAGGCCACTATCGACCTGGCTAGGCAACCTAGAAAACTCATCCAGGGGGTTCACATGTCGACGCAGGTCGATGTTGAAGGTGCGGGGAGCCGACCGGCGATCCGCGAGTCAATGAAGGACGCGGCGCTGCGCAGTGCGCTGCGGAAGCGTGCCGCCGGGGTACCGACCTACACGGTCCCTGAGACGGCAGCGCTGTTGAGCATCTCCCACGAGTACCTCTACAAGCTGATCCACGAGGGTCTCTTTCCGTCGCTGCACATGAAGCGCGGGGAGAACCAGGGCCGCTTTGCTGTGCCCGCACTCGCCGTCGAGCGGCTGCTCGCCGAGGCGTCCGCCGGGTCGAGTTGCCTCGACGTCGCGGGCTGGACCGCGTCGCTTGCTGGCGGTGCGGCATGAGGTCCGAGACGAAGTTGAAGGCGTGTGCTGCTGGTTTGGCGGTCGGTGTCGGCGGTTGGTTCGTGATGCGGACGCCGTCGTTCGAGGCGAGTGCCCCGTACGGGGCGTGGGCTGTCGTCGCGGGTGCCGCGCTGGTCGTGGGCGCACTGTCGGGTGTGGTCCGCAACGTTCGCGCTCGCCTGTTGGCGGTGGCGGTTGTGGTTGCGGCGACGGGGTTCTGGCTGGGCGCGGACGTGGTTCCCGAGGCAACGCCGGGTCGGGGTCTGCGGGTGTTGTTGTCGATCGGTGGCGTGTTGGCCGCGGTGTTGGTGTCGGTGTCGTGGTGGTACTCGCGGCGTGGGTCGGCGCAGGTGGTGAACCGTTGGTCGCGTAAGTCGCGCCGTAACGACGGTGTCGCGTCCCCGTGGGCGATCTTGAAGACCGCGTCGTGGTTCGCGGTGCGCCGCCGCGCCGGTGTGGTGCGGCCGTCGCTGGCCGAGTTGTCGTGGTGGCGGCGGTGGCGGACCCCGATCCGCGAGTTCGCGACCCCGGTCGCCCGTGTCGGGATCTTCCGGGTGTGGTCGCTGGTCGAGGACGTCACCCTCAGGTTTGGTGGCCCGCGTACCGGCAAGACCGGTGAGCTGGCCTGCCGGATTCTCGATGCCCCCGGTGCGCTGATCGCCACGTCGACGCGGACGGATTTGATCGACGTGACCGGCGCGGTGCGCGCCCAGCTTGGTCCGGTGCACGTGTTCAACCCCTCCGGTGTCGGCGGGCTGGCCTCGACGATCACGTTCAACCCGCTGTCCGGGTGTGAGGACCCCGCCGTGGCCACGTCCCGCGCGGCCGATCTGCTGTCCGGGGTGTCGGCGCCGGGCGGTGCTGGTGGTGACCGGGAGTTCTGGGCCGGGCAGGCCCGCCGCGTCCTGGCCGCGCTGATGTACGCCGCCGCGTTGGGCAAGGGCACGATGCGCGATGTCCTGGCGTGGGTGGCCGATCCGGACAACGCGGCGGCGGCGGTGTCGCGGAATCTGCGGCGCCAGCCGGACAAGGCGTGGGAGTCCGACGCCCTGCAGTTCCTCTCCACGAACGACCGGACCCGGTCGTCGATCTGCTCGACGATCATGCCCGCCCTCGGGTGGCTGACCGACGCCACCGCGGCGAAGGCCGCCGAGGACGGCGAGTTCGACGTCGAGCAGCTCCTCGACTCCCGTGGCACCGTCTACATGCTGGGCGCCGAGGACGCGCAGACCGCGCCCCTGGTCACCGCCCTCACCGGGCACATCGCCCGCCAGGCCCGCCGCCTCGCGGGGTTCGCCCCGGGTGGGCGCCTGGACCCGCCGCTGACGTTGGCGCTGGATGAGGCCGCGCTGGTGTGTCCGATCCCGTTGGACAACTGGACCGCCGACATGGGCGGACGCGGCGTCACCATCCACATCGCCCTGCAGTCCCGCGCTCAGCTGCGCGCGAAGTGGGGCGACACCGGCGCCGGGGCGATCATGAACAACGCCGCCACCCTCCTGATCTTCGGCGGCACCCGCGATCACGACGACCTCAACGCCTACTCCGCCCTGACCGGTGATCGGGACGAGAACGTCGACACCGTCGACGCCGACGGCAACGTCACCTCGACCACCGTGCGCCGCGTCCCGGTGCTCTCGCCGGGGCAGATCGCGCAGCTCCCGGCCGGGCACGTCGTGGTGATCCGCCGCGGTATGGCCCCGGCGGTGGGCAAGACGGAGATGGCGTGGAAGCGCCGCGACGTCAAGGCCGCCCGCCGCGCGGCGAAGTGGTCCGGCCGCGCCGACCGTGCCGCCGCGGGGTGGGAGCGCACCGCCGACCGCATGGAGCCGCTGATCGCGGCATTCACCGCCTGGGTCGACGGCCTGCGCGCCCGCACCGGCCGTGACATCGACCCCGCCCAGGTAGACGCGCGGCACGTCGAGGTGCGCCTGGAGTCCGAGGGCATCGACGCCGACGGGCGGTGCACGCGATGACCACCACCTTGACCACCTGCTGGGTGATCACCCCGCGCGAGGTGCACCCCGACGACATCGAAGGCTTCCCGCACAGCCCGTCCAGGGCCGCCGCTGAAGCCGTGCTGACCCAGGCCGACGCCCGCGGCCAGCTCTCGCCGGGGTCGGGTGTCTGGGGTGTGGTGGCGCTGCCGTGGTCGTGCTGGACCGCCGCGTGCACCGGGTGCGGTGTCCCGCTGGACAGCGAGGGCGCCGAGCAGGTGTGGCACTACAGCGGCTGGCCCGAGATCGCCGACACCGCCGTCGAGTGCGGATGGCTGGTCGAGCCGATCACCGCGCGGGTGTGGTGCCCGAGCTGCCCGCGCCCCACCGAGACCGCCGACGGGCGGTGGACGCGATGACCGCCACCACCCACCAGCCATGCCGCCGCCGGGTCACCGGTGACCTGCTCCACGGCCAGATCCCGACCGGCTCGGTCTACGTCGGCCGCAGCGCGCCGGGCCTGACCGCGAGTCGCTACGCCAACCCGCACCGGGTCGGCGACTGCCGGATCTGCGACCGCGTGCACGACCTGCCCGACGCGCTCGACGCCTACGCCCGCCACCTGGCCGCCCACCCCGACCTGATCGCCGCCGCCCGCACCGACCTCGCCGGGGCCGACCTGGCGTGTTGGTGCCCGCCGGACCGGCCGTGCCACGCCGATGTCCTGCTCGCCCTGGTCAACCGGATGGAGGTTGCGCGATGAACGCGCACATCGAGAGCGCCGAGAGCGCCGACGTGGTCGCCGGGATTCGGGCGTTGAGCGTGGCCCGCCCGTGGGCAGGGCTGATCGTCGCCGGGCACAAGCCGATCGAGAACCGTAGCTGGTCGACCCGCTATCGGGGCCTGCTGGTCATCCACGCGAGCAAGCGGTGGGACCCCTACGGGGCCGCGTTCGCCGACGAGGTGGGCATGTCGACCCGCCCGCTGGACCACCCGACCGGCTACCTGGGGTGCGTCGAGATGACCGGGCTGCACCACGCCGTCGTCGACGGCCCGGCCCACCGGCTGCAGCCCGCCGGGCCGATGTGCTGGCACTGGCAGCTCACCCACCCCACCGCGTTCCCGACCCCGATCGCCGGACCGGGCCGACTCGGCCTGTTCGTCCCGCCCGCCGAGGTCCTGCTCGCCCTTGTGACCGCA
>Ga0247823_10002153_pt1 | contig 16301 bp, 9 predicted proteins | sample 13C_PalmiticAcid_2_FD_192426 | JGI IMG/M metagenome (GOLD analysis project Ga0247823, IMG submission 192426) | Soil microbial communities from agricultural site in Penn Yan, New York, United States - 13C_PalmiticAcid_Day30 | ecosystem: Environmental > Terrestrial > Soil > Agricultural land...
GGGGGTGGGTGGTGCGGGCGGTTGATGGGTGATGGGTAGCATGGGTTGCATCAACGTGTGTTGTGCATGCAAGTTGTGTTTTTGGTTGATGGGTCAGGACGGACTGCTCCGCGGGAGGGAAGTGGAAACGCACCAATCATGTCGCGTAAGGAGGGGAGCATGTATGATACGGATTTCGGCTCCGTCTGCCGGACGTACGAGATGGGAGACGTTTTTCTTTCTCGTGTGTGTATCTTGAACTGTACTTACCAGATGGGAGTTCGTAACGGCAATGATCTGAGCAGGGATGTCAACAATTTTGGGTTGGGCTCTTTTTTTTCTGTTTCTCGAAGGATAGCCGTACAGTAGCGTGCGCTAGTTAGCGGCTGCTGCATGCAGGGCAGGCCCCCGGACCACACATGTCGAGGGAAATGCTGGTGCCTGGCAGCGTGGTGTGGCTCGCGTCTCCATCAGCTGGGTGCGGTGCGGTGACGGTGCGGGTGCGGCGAGACGGTATTCCCAGGTCCCATGTTGTTGTCCTGTGGTGGGTGTGGTTCGGGATCGTGCCTCGCCGTGCGCCGGCTGGTCGTTTCGTTTGCTGTTTTGGGAAGGCTGGAGGTACGCCCATGGATTGATTGGGAATTTTGTGGGCTTGGCCCAAGCGGGTCGGTATCCGTTTATAGATGTCGCACAGGAGATGTCTGGTGTTGAAGTGGTTCCGTGGATGGCGGCGCAGTTCACGATCTGGACCAGCGTTTTGTTCATGGAACGTCCAATTCCTGTTGTTCCAGTTCGAGGTCTGGGTTTCATGTCAATGGTACGTACCTCACGACCTCCCAGGGACTTCGGCCGTCAGTCGGTCGATCCGTCGTGTAACCATCGGGCGTAAGCCGGGTTTAGCGCCTGACTGCCGGCTCTTGTGGCAGCGGTTCCCGGTGGATGTCGGAGACCCTGTCGATCATGGCTGCATCAAGTTTGTGGAAATACCCTCGCCGGCCTGCTGTCTGCAACGCAACGTCACGGTGTTCGGTTTCGGGATCTCTGAGCTGGTCGCCGAGCCAGTTTTGGGATTGATGAGTTTCCGCAAATTCACCCCTGCCGCAATGTGTAAGCTCTGTTCGGGTATCGCACCATAGATTAGTGAGAGCAGAAACGAGGTTGAGATGGAACCTGGAACGTTGACGGTTAAAGAGTGAAAGAGTTGATAAGTCGGGCCTTCAGCAAAGTTGGGGAAGCAGCAGAGTCTCTGATTGGCTGCACAACCCCAAATGTCGGGTCTTGGCAGGGACCTTTAAGCTTAAATCAAGCCAACAGTCACAGTCGTGATTTTGTCAACCCAAGACTTACACACCCACATACACACCCGGGACAGGGATGAGCGCTACCCGACGGTATTTGAGCTGCGTGGGTGTTGTTGGTATGTCGCATTTCCCTGCCGCTATCTGCCGGTCGTGACTAAGATCCCTTCTGTGCGTTGTCTGTGATGGGAATGATCCCCTTCAGTCTGGCGCAAGGACACAGAAGGAGACCCCCAAATGGGTTCATGTGTTGATGCTGAGAGTTTGAGAGACCGACGCCAGCGAGCCCAGTCCTCCAGCGAAGGATTCGTCTGTTGCTACGCATCAGACTTTTCCTTCCTGCTGCATGTGATGGCTTCGTATCAGACCCATTTTTTTTGGCATGTCGGCAGCATGGGGAGGTTTCGGGTTGTTATCAGATCGCGATGGGGCCTGTGACGTTGCTGGGGTTCCGGGCGGGCCGCCTGTCCGCTTCCCTCAATCCCGGGATGTCGGAGTCTTGCGGTAGGCATCATGGGAGTTGCGGGCTTGCGGGCTTGCGGGCTTGCGGGCTTGCCAAGGGGCTGGTTCTTCCACCTCGGGACACGAACATGTCGGGTAAACTGCTGTGCACACAGCCCTCGGTTCTGCTTAAGGTTATTATTCCGTCAGACTCTTGTGTGTTGTCGGTACCAACCAGGGGCAGCACATGACCCACCCGGCTCAAACGGTCGGGTTGGCGTTGCAGGGACCCTCAAGGCAAGTCCTTTCGAGCACCCGGATGAGCAAGAGGACTGGATGACGAGAATCCCCAGCTTCGGGGCGAGAGGGCCGTGCAGCTCAGATCATGGTGCGATGCGATCGACCAAGCCCAGAGTCTAGACGTCACTAGCCTCAACGTCTGCATGCACGAAGCTGCCCATGCCTCCCCTACGGGAGAAGGGGCCCCCTTTCTTGCCTGTGTTCAGAGAAGCTACATGAGCTCTTGGTGCAAGGCCCCGCAATACGGCCGGTCGACGGTGGAGGTGGGGCCACGATACGGTGGGACTTCCGGATCGGGGTCCACTCTGTGCGAGGCACCTGCCGAAACGGCAGCCGGGGTGTCCCCGCTGTCGCATGCAGCACATCGATGGACCGAGACGAAAGGGCAAAAATATCTGCTGATGCGCCGGGACCCGGGCGCCAGGCACCAGCATTTCTGCTGCTCTCTGTGGTGCGCGAAGCTGCTTGTGGATGCCCGTGGTCAGCACTTACACGCTGATTTGGAATATCAGGCTTCCCCACCGCGTCCCCGCTGACACACCCGCACTCTGGGGACCGTTGACCCCCGCGTCCGTTTGCAAAATTCCCTGCATGCCGCTGTGCACAGGACGGAAGACCGCGTGGTAAGTAGGGAGCAAGGGAGTCTCGGGCAGAACCTTGTGCGACGGTTGCATGTTTGCCCGCCTGCATACCGAGTGGGTGGCCTGTCTCTGTGTCGATGAGGCTGTCGAGCTGTAAGCCCAGCTCTTGACACCAGAGAAAAAATGGAGGTCAAAGAGGGTAGCAGAGAGCGGCAGAGAGTGGTCCGCTGTGCAGCACCACTCGCTCGCTAGCACATCCCCTTCGGAGCAAACAGCCAGCTGCTGCATGGCACGGACAAGCGGCGATCGGGCCAGAAAAGAAGCACGACTCGCCAGCGAATAGGATGTGAGTTTATTGGGATGCCTTGAGATGGCGTCTTCTTGAATGCGGGGGACCATCCACCCCGTCAAGCTTTTGTGCCCCACCTTCCTCGAAAACGGATGGGTGCACCCGGTCTCTGAAGACAGCACAGCAGATCGTGCTTGCCTCAGATGCAAGATGTGTCAGGCCTCTGTCAGGCAGCTAGGTCACTTCCGTAATCACGGCGCACCTTCCCTGGAGGTTCATCTGGAGGTTTTCCAACCGGACACCACTCCGACACCACTCCGACGTCGCCAAATGGAAACTAACCGCTGGTCCCGATCTCCAGGTGCCGTGCATCTGCGTCTTGGCACAGCGACAAGCCCATCGGATCTCGCGCCAAGCCTTCCCCGAAGTGCTATCGCTCTTTGACCCAACGAGATTTTTGCCCACTTGCAACGATCCGAAGCAGTTTGATGAATCGTTTCGAGAAAAACGCGGTCGCTGTTGACACGAGCCCTCTCCTCCGCTGCACCGCCGCTTTGGGGTAATTTGATCCACAAAGAGCACCAGGGACCTTCGCAGCGCCAGAAATGAGCATCCGCGATGCTGAAAGGCGACTGGGTCGTTCGTATAGCGGGTATATTGCCAGCACTGCCAATGCCTCTATACACACCCCTCCCTTTTACCCCGGCCGATTTCGTCAGCTTGGGGTAAGAAGCCCACCGACCTGAATCGTCGATGGGCCATCACCACCGCAGAGCCGCCGTCGCCAGACGCGGGCGACTGCCAGGCCCAGCCTCTCTCTGGCAAGGGACACAGGCTGACCCGGTAGGGCTTCGGCTGCGCCGTTCAGCCGCGTGGCGAACGTTTTTTCTGGGACACATCTTGTTGCCCGTGTTCTAATCTATCGAGGTTTGTCTTTCGTTTACTCATCATGTTTGTGATCACGATGGAACTTCCATCTTGACGTCACTGCATGGTAGGATTCTGGGGTTTCGTCTGCTGCTCTGTAATCCAGCATGCCAAAAGCAGGGCCTCGATTCGCTCTCGGGTGGAAGCCGGTGTTGCGACGGCCTGGGGAGCCGTTCGCTCTGGCATTATCAGGCCATGGCAGCTAATACCGCGGTTCCGAGAATACACCGCACCAGGGTCCAAGCCGTGCCGACCGCCGGCGCTGTTGTCTGTTGTCGAACGCTGATCCCGTGCCCGTCCGCCCAACGTCGTGCAAACGTGCTCGGCAAGAGGCGGGTGTCGGCGCAGAAGGGCGGTAGAGGGACGTATCATTCATTGATGCCCTGGCTGCCATGTCCATGCACGTCGAGATACGGAGGTACCTCTCCCCTCCACTTCAACCCCCCCTTGCACGCCGCCTCTTACCCGCGCCCATTTGGCCCCTGTTGGCGTCCTGGGACGCATGCCATGCCAAGACCATAGCCGTCGAGAAGGTTGCGCCTTTGTTCGGCTCCCCGAGATCTCGAGCGAATGTACCTGACCCCTGCTTCGGTCGCTCCATCTGGGTGGAGCCTCGCCTCACCTAACAGCCTTCTGATGAGAATGACAATGTGGGTGGGAGGAACCTTGATCGACATACATAAGAACCGACTCCCAGATCGCTGCCAGGGTCGTGTCTTTGCCTCACCTTCTCGCTCCGCCATCATTCACGCTCAACCACGCCTCGATCCGTCTCGTACCAAGCCTCACGACACCTCGTCACTAACACAAGGCTACGCACAACATCATCAGCCTTTCACCGACCATTGCAATGGAGGACCTCGGGAATTACGTCGACTTTCCGTCGCCACCAAACTCGATGTACTATGTTTATGGGGAATCTGAGCAATATTTGTCCGAGTCACAAAGCCCAAACAACTCGGCAGTAAGTTCTCCACTTCTGGTACCAACAAGCGCCCGGCGTTCTGACACCAATTCAGTATGATGCGACATCAGCAGGAGACGGCAGTCTCTCGAGCAGATACCCGAGTCCCGGGCACGAAGACGGCGAATCCGCAGACTCGACAGACCAGCAAAAGCCAGCCGCCAAGAGAAAGCGGGAAAACCGCTACAAGAACGCGCCGCCAGCAGTCTTGTCGGTACGTGTGGAATTTCCACGCCTCCGAAAATCTTCTCGGGAACCCCTGAATTAACAAACCTTCTTCCCGCAGCGACGGAGGGCCCAGAACCGCGCCTCGCAGCGGGCGTACCGAGAGCGCAAGGACCAGAGGATAAAGGACCTCGAGCAGCTGCTCAACGACGCCAAGCAGCGCAACGACGTGCTCAGCCAGGCCTACGCCACGCTCCACGCCGAGTACGTCGCCCTCAAGTCGTCCTCCCACATGGGCGACGCGGGCTATCCGCCGCAGTATGAGGTTGCGTACGGCGCCCCGCCCAGCATGGCCGCGCTCAACCACGGCGGCGGCGTCGACCCGCTCGAGATGGACTCCATGTTTGTGTACCCGGATCTGAACGCGGGGTATACGCTCTGAGCGGCGGGCGCCATGGCAACCAGCTTTTGTCACTTCCCCGCGTCACGGAGACGCGGAGAGCGCCAGGTCAGCACAGCGCCGGGTCGGGTCCCTTCACGAGCAGCACGCGCCCGCGCCGGTTCAAGCGGCGTGCAGCAGCAGCAGCAGCCAAGCCAAGCCGACCACAACAACCAAGTTTCTCCCAGCAACGGAAACCGCAGCGCCGCGCCGCGGTGACACAAAAGAAAGACGGCGTCCGCGCGCGGCGTTTGAACTGGGCTTGCGGTGCGGTCCGTGGTATGCATCGGGCGAAGGGAGCGCGGGAGGCGAAAACGCCGGAAGGCCCGGCCCCGCCTCCTGAGAGAGGCATTGGGCTCGTGGAAACAGAACACCGAACGGGGCGAAGCGAGCGAGCGAGGATGACGGAATTGCCACCTCAGCTGACAGGCGTCGTCGGGGAGTTTTCCGTTTCTGGGGGGAACGGATTTCACTTATAATTTATTAGAGATGGGATTGGGTGGGTTGTCTTCCATGTCGGCTCAGGCCGCGGCGTTTTATCTTCTTTGTTGGTAGGCGTTTTTTGCCTTCTTGTTTTCTCATGGTCATGGCGAGGCGAGGCGGCTTTTTGTGTCTTTTTGTGGTTTGATCGGTGTCATGGGGTTTGGGCTGGATGGGAATTGGGAAGTTCCCCCCCCCATGAGGGCGTGGTATGATGAGACGTTGCTTATGGAGTAATGATATCCTTGATGATATACGGAGTTGTAGTAGGGTGGAATGGAGTCGGGTGCTGTGTTGCAGACCTTACTGACTGCGAATACTTGAATGCAAGATGTTTGCTTCGTGAATTTGCTGAGCGGTTGTGGTGTGATGAGGGTGTTGATGAGTTGGTCTTGGGTTAACTGCTAGCGAGTACTAGGAGGTGTGACTGTTACTACTACCAAGCACGGGCAGCTCCAGTTTCTGGTACATGGACAACTTGTAGGGCTAATACTGGCCTTTGTCGCGTGTTGCTGTCACTGGTTTAATTCCTGCCTCAATGTGGCGACTGGTGTGTTCTGCTGAGACTCTCACATGGGGCACACTGGCAGCTGCTCCTGTTTCCATGGGACTTCTTGGGCAAAGCCAAGGTCTGGTATCCACGGATCTGGCCTGGTCAATGGGTGAACATCGGTGACGGTTCACTGTTTGTTCCTCGTAGAATCCTATTCCTCCTCCTGGATGTGCAGCGGCATTGTAATTTGGTGACGACTGTGAGTTCACTCCCCGAGATTGAGAATTTGATTAAAGGAATGCTCCCATTCCGCTCAAAATAACATACCTGTCATTCTCTTAACAATTTGTTGTGATCGGGCAATGGTGTTTCTCCCTGACAGCCCAAGCACACAGCAGACTGTCAGGCGAATGTTGAAGCACCTTTCATAAGCAATTTTGTACTGGATAAAAACTATCAGATGGACATCAGTAACACTGGCTTGACGGTGATGGAAAAAGTCAGCCCCTATTTGTTGTTTGCTCCCGGCTGAGCCCCGTCTGCTTCTCATTGCTCATGATGGAGGAGTGTTCTCGCGGTCAGGGTATTTTCAGAGGGACGAATTGACGCACCATGCGTGAGAATACTGCTAGGAGGTGTAAGTACAGCCCTCGGCTGTAGCCTACTTCTTTGCATCTGCAGATAGAAGGTATCACTTGTGTGCTATTCATGTCCCTGCCACTGGGAGTCAGATCTAGGTCTTGAGAATGGATCTCGGGTCGGCATGTGCCCTAGGTATGCTACCTGACATCCCCTTGCGTACGGTCAGAATCAATGCGTTTCTGTAATTTCCTCTTTCCTGTTCAAGATGGCTTTTTGATCGCCTCGTGCCGATCAGGAGCCACTTATCAGGGGGGCAGGATTCCCAGCAATATCTTGCAACTCAAAATCGACCTAAGGCAAACGCAGCAGAATGAGGTACCAACGGCGCATTTGAAGATACCACAAGCAATCAACTATTGGTGATTGCACTTGGTGCCTATCTTATGATAGATCAAGGCTCCATGGGACATGAGCCGGCACAGCAGGTGGGCTTGGGGCGAGGGACGAAAACTCGAACACTCAATGGCATCCTAGAATCAACATCGCACGCTCGATGCAATGTCGTCTTGTCCAACGTAGCAATGTTATGCCGGCGCCTCAGTCTCGCTGCACTTGAGTGGTCGTACGTTGTGTGGTGAGTAAGCACCCATGCCTAGGTTGGGGTTAGGGAAATGACTTCTCGGCATTGTGGTCAAAGTGGCTTCCTCTCCTTAAGCCGATAGGCCCGCAGTACCGATGGGCCGGGAAGAGATGGACTGTAGTCAAGGTGTATCTGTAAGGACCCTGAGTGCTACTACTAGGACTGGGCTGTTGCTAGATTCTGCTGTGGCGCTGGTACCAGACGGCGACATCCCAACACGATGCAACAAGCCCCCGCTCCCCAGCTCTGAATAACAAACACAATGGAAGAGAAATAGAGATGGCTTGTCTCACAAAAGAGGCCTCAAAAAATGCACCACCTCAGTCTACAATTCCCACTGATCCTAAAATAACCTGAACTTGATCCAACAACGGCACACAGTCTCTGAAGCAAGCCGGCAGACGGATGAGGTATCGACACAACAACCAGAGCATGAGAACACAACGCCATTCTTGGTCCACAACTCTCACAAGTCCATTATTCTCGTCCCCAAGACAATCATTCCAACGCCCGGCATGGATACCGATGCCCCATCGGCGGTCATCTGAACATGATATGACCAAACAATCTCCCCATTCCCGACCTCGAACCCCCCAACGTAATATGCTTCCCCCCGCCCCCTGCTGGTATCACATACGGTGTGTAGTAGGGTAAATCTCCGGCCGATGACACCATCTAGCAAGCCAGACCAAACTCCCAACAACCCTCCATCAGTTTAGAAACCAGCACCCAACCCCAACCCGCATCGCGCCCGCTAGCCTCCAGCTACGACCCGAACGCGTCAACGGACAGACGGCATCACGGCATCAGCCGTGACGCCGGCCCCGGCCATTCCGCAAAGGGCGCGTCGAGCAAAGGCGTGCCGGACCGCCGCCTCTGGCAGACCACCCGGCGGGTGCAAGCCTGTGTAGACTCTGCGGCTCGGTGTCCGAATCTGAATCCGTCATACCCCAGCAGCGGGCTGCTGCTGCTGCCGGGCGGAAGTCGGGTTGATGGTGACCGGATCGGGGTGGGCGAGAGCATGTTTTTCTTCTTTTGGGGGTGGTGGTGGTGGTGGTACAGTATTTGATGGGTGGGAGGAGGCTCAGGCAGGTTGGTAGGGCTGCAGGATGCGGGTGAAAAAAGGGGTGTTATCCCGCTGGTTTTAAGGAGGGGACTTGCTGCTGCTGCCCTGCACTTGCGAGGACGAGATGGGATCGGCATTACTTCGAGACTGCGTCGAGCTTGTTTCCACTGGCATCACTTGATGATGGGCTGTGGCGGTCGTGGTGCTGAATCAGCCCGTCTCACCCCTCTTGCTTGGATGGCGGGTGTCAGACGTGCTGAGAGGACTGCTAGGCAAGCCACACGGGGGTCAGGTGTGAGAACCTGTGCGCAAGCAAGTGTCGATGGGGTCCAAAAAGATTGATTTGAGCGGCCATTCTCTTGGGACGATGGTACAACGTCATGATGGAGGTGTCTTGGCGTCGCTTGTGTGAAGGGTTCATTGGACGCTGCGAGAGGATGGCGTTGTTGGTCTGCTGCGTGTCAGCACGATCGGTGTCAGCAACGCGGTGAGTGAAGGAAGCTAAAATGCACGAGTCTGCTCTTGTGTCGTCGGCACCGCACCGACCTGGCTCCGAGATCCGGGCTGGCCATCGCCGGGATCTCCACAATCCGGACGCTAAACCCGGACCGCTCGCCTCCGCGTACCAAGATCCAGCCATGAACCCGATGGGAGGTAGCATGGGACCCCGCGAGAGGCCTACGGACGCCGCCGACGAGGTCCGAGGACCAAAGTGGCAAGCTGGATAAACGGCTATCCTGAAGAATGCCGTGCTGCGCTTGCCGGTGATAGGCTGGGGGGTTATATACACCCAATTTACCCTAATACCCCGATAACTCGCATGCCGCCTTTTTTTAATACAAGAGCGGGTTCCCTTTGGACGGAACAATGATGGATGAAGCGTCGGTCCCCATCTGGAGCCACATTCCACGTGGTGGTGCAGGATCCATGGGAAGAATGCTGCGCTGCAATCCAGAGAAAACCCCATTGCCTCCGCTCCATATACCAGGACGGGAGCCAGTTCTCAGGCAAATCTCTGGCTGCCATCGCGATTCCCCTTTCCTTGTGCAACAATCGAACATGCCGTTGGCGGCTGGTTGGCAGGTCGAGACCAAGGCTCCCGAATAATTCTTTAATCAACAACGGGTTGTTGGGTGTCGGTGCAGCGCTGCCGAATTCGCGACCCGTTACTCGGACATCGCCTGGGGACAACACCTCGCAAGCAGGACGCGGGGGTCCTTGAAACAGCGCGCCCCTCTCTGCCTCGGCCGAGGCACCATGCAACGCCGCCTGGCTTGCTGGCAACTCGTCTAGACACCACAACCATGAGGCCCGGGGGTCTGACGGCGGTGCTCGTCCTTGGCGCGGGACGGGCCAGCGCAGACTTCACCAACTCCTTTGACGACATCACGAGCGGGTCGAGTGTATCGCTGAGTTGGGATGGAGTTCAACCACAGCAATACCCGCTGTACATCACGGCACAGGTGATTGACAAGAGCGGGGAAGGGTCCAAGGTGAACGCATATCGGGTGAATATCACAAGTATGTCGCTCTGTGACAGCGGATTGTCGTGGTGCTGGACCGAGAGAAGGTCCCTGAGGCGGAAGACAACCTCCAGGAGAATAACTAGAGCTAACAAGAGGTCAGCTAGCGCCAGCGGCACATCATACCTATGGACAGGGGCGCCGTATCCGCTCCGGTGGCTCCCCGGCGGCCTGTATCAGCTCGAGCTGAGGCCGATGGGCTGGGCCGGGGGAGAAGTTCCGTTGCTCGCACAGTCGCCGTTCTTCAGCATATCCAAGGCGGCGAAGGTGCCAGGGTCGACTGGGTCGAGTTCGCCAGTAAGATGATGCCAACTTCTTGAAGAGATGAGATCTGCGCAGACTGACACGATCACGCCTCCAGCAGCCAACAGTGGTGGCCTCGCCCAGTGATGGTGGACCGGGCATCAGCAAGCCGGTTGCCATCGGGGTCGGCGTGGCTATTGGCGTGCCATCGGTAGTGGCGACGATAGTGGTGATGTGGTGTCTCCGGAAACGGCAGCGCAAGGCGGCCATGGAGAAGCGGCGCCTGAAGCGGAGCGAGTTTGTCATCAGCTGAGGGCCCGGGGCAGATGAGCCTCTGGAACCCTTTTGGGAGCCGGGGGTTTTGATTGAATGCAAGAAGACAACAACAAGGGCTTGATGAGGACAACGGCTTTTCTGAGCATCGCATAACACCGCAGTATGCCGATGGCTGCGTGGACATTGGGCAGAGGGGGAAAAGTCAAAGGGTCTTTCGGCCAACGGCACGCGATGCCGTGTTGTGCCAGAACAGAGAAATTGCTCTGTTATTGACATGCATGTTCTCTGTGTTGAGGTGCGTCTGTTGGTTGTTTGTGCATGCACCACAAGGCAGGCAGGCACAGGACTGCAGGGCTGCAGCCAATGAGTTGTGGTAAGCCAATCAAGCGCGGAGACTGGCGAACGAGGGGGTCGGGACAACTTGGGAAGGAGGGAACAGCACCTGGTGGCAGCAGCCTGGATTCGCAAGCATGCCCGTGGAAGGAGCCGACAATGCGTCGGCGCAATCTGATGAATTGCTACAGCTCAATTTCCCAATTCCACTGCCCTTCAACCGACCACCGTCTGCGTCGTCAGCCCCATCAAACAGCGACTCTGGCGACCGCCAGAAACAACCTGGAATTGTTTGTTCGTATTTTCGACTGGCGCTCACTCCCCGGTCCCTGGATTCAGGGCTGGGAGATCGGCGGGGCCAGACTATTGATGGCGTATTTTAAGCTCACCCACCACGTTTCCTGGGTCTTGGGCCCCTGATTTGGCAATGATCTGACTTGCACAAAACCCTCCAGACTGAACATCTTGGAGGGCTTCTGTTGCTGTGCGCCGCTGCTGCTGCCGCTGCCGCTGCCGCTCTGCCCGTCCCGTCTCTGCCACATCCCACAACAAGCGGGAACGCCGGGAACACCGGAGAAAAAGCAGAATCCTCCAGGCACAGAACAACCGAATCGATGGATTTGCCCGCTTTGACCGGGTACCCACCCCCCAGTGTGGCGCTGCTGCTGTTCCTGCATCTGGCCCTTACAGATGGGTCCTGGGCGATTCCACATCCCGATTCGGGTCGACGCCCATTCCCGGTTCGCTCGGATATGGAGTCGTCAGCCAGGGGCAGACCCACCGACGACTGCGAGTGCACCACCGTCCCGCTCTTCACAACATTCCTTCACAACAAAGTCGCCGTTTGAGCTGCAGCCGCAAGGAGCAGACCATATCCCGGGCGTTGTCTTGCGTTTTCCCTCCATCTTGACCATGAGACCAATTTGACAGCACAGATGGAGAGGCGCGCGAACATGACCGTCTCGGGCGGCTGCTTGGTGAATTTGACGGGTTGGGCTCCCATGAAGCGGTGGGCACAATGCTGTGGACTCGGTGCCTGTTTGTCCAACGGGTGGGGATGGAGCTTCGGAGCCGAACACCTGTCGTTGAACACACGTTCCATGCTTCCAGATGCACCCCATTCTTGCGTCTTCCAGCCAATGGGCTGTCCTGCCCCCTTATCCAGTCCCCCAAGCGCGCCCCCGTGTGGGCCAAGAGCCTGGACGAATCTGGACGGGGAGCCGCCCGACCCTGGACTATTGGTTCCCAACCGGGTATGGGCGCTCTTTTGAGAGATGGTCTTGTCAGTCACCACCTGAGGTGCTGCCAGCCCTGACGGCCTGCCCAAGGTCCTTCTGTGGCAGACATGCCCCATCCCCCCAGCTGGGGTTCCCACAAAAGCCCCCAATGCCGCCACCACCAGGTCGGCCCTCCTCTCTCTTGAGCCTGATGCTTCTCTAGCCAAGTCATCCACGCTGCCTCTCCAGCGAGACCCGAGCATCCGTTGTGCTCGTCCTCTGACGTATCGAACGTCTAGCCACTCGTTCTCACTTACACCATCATCATCGTCACTCTTTTATTTATATATAATACATCTGCCTCGTCATGGCACCCTCCCTCCTCCGCCTGGGCGCTGCCGCCCTGGCCTGTGCCTCGAGCGCAGTCGCGGTCCAGAAATACCAGGTCAAGGAAGAGTACAACCCTTCCAACTTCTTCGACGCGGACAAGTTCAGATTCTTCAGCGGGAAGGATCTCAACAATGGGTACATCAAGTACAGGAACCAGTCGGCCGCGATAGACGGCAAACTGGTCGAGTACACCTCGGATGGGCTGAAGATCGGCGTCAACGCTGTCGACAATGAAGAGGACGGCCGCAGCAGTGTCAGGCTCGAGAGTGCCAAGCAGTACAACGGGGGCCTGTTCGTCGCCGACTTTGCTCACTTTCCCAAGGCGGCGTGCGGTGCCTGGCCCGCCTTCTGGATGGTTGGCCCTAACTGGCCCACCGACGGCGAGATCGACATCTACGAGGGCTGGAACTTGAACCCTCGGAACAAGGTTGTGCTCCACACCGGCGACCCGAACGTGGTTGGCACCTGCAAGATCCAGCCGGGTGACTTCTCCAGCACCATGATCTACGAGAACTGCTACAACAGCGCGCCGGGCCAGCCGAGCAACACTGGCTGTGTGGCCGAGGAGACCAACGGCCTGTGGGGCAACCCCAACGGCGGTGTCTGTGAGTGCTCTTCGCCGTGCAAACCCCACCGTCGACCGAAACTGACAAGTGCTGGATAGACGCCTTTGAGTGGAAGGAAGACAGCATGAAGGTTTGGTCCTGGGCATCCGGCACCGCTCCCGCTGACGCGCTGAGCGGCAACCCCGACCCGGCCGGCTGGGGCAAGCCCCGCTTCGCCGCTGGAGGCAACAGCTGTGACGTGAAGAGGGCTTTCAAGAACATGCGCATGGTCCTGAACATCAACTTCTGCGGTGATGCTGCAGGCAACGCTGCTCTCTGGGACGAGCCGGGCAATTCGTGCGCGGCCAAGACCGGGACCCAGCCCTCCGAGTGCTGGCTCTACGTCCGGTGGAACCCTCGTGCCTTTGCCGAGACCTACTGGAAGATCCGCGGTATCAAGGTCTACCAGCTCGAGGAGGTGACGGCCTCGACCTCGACCTCGATCTCGAGCACTTCGACCAGCACCTCGACCAGCACTTCCACTAGCACCTCGACCTCGTCCAGCACCTCGTCCAGCACCTCGACCTCGTCCAGCACCTCGACCTCGTCCAGCAGCTCGACCTCGTCCAGCAGCTCAACCTCCAGCAGCTCGACCTCCGCCAGCACTTCTACCAGCACCTCGACCAGCTCGTCGGCCACTGAGACATCCACCAGCACCTCGGCTTCTGAGACCTCGACGGCCACTGCCACTGAGACCTCGACCATCACCTCGGCGGCGACCACCCAGACTGCCACCGAGACCAGCTCTACCGAGACTGCCACCGAGACCGAGACGGAGAGCGAGTGCCCCGATGACGTTTCCACGTCGACCACCGAGACCGCCACTGCCACCGAGACTGCCACGACCACGACCTCGGCGACGGAGACTGCCACCGAGACTGCCACCGAGACGGAGAGTGACTGCCCCGATGACGTCTCCACCTCGACGACCGAGACTGCCACGGCTACCGCCACGGCCTCGGAGACCATCACCGGCACTGTGACGGCGACCACCTCGTCCGCGACCGCCACCGAGACTGAGACGGAGAGCGACTGCCCTGATGACGTTTCCACCTCGACCACTGTCTCGGAGACCGCCACTGAGACCGCCACCGCCACCGCGACTGCCACCGAAACCGCCGAGCCGACCGGCCTGACCAGCACCGTCACGGATGCCACGGCCACCGAGACCGAGTCCGCCGAGCCGACGGGCTCGTTCCCGGCCACCACCGAGTCGGTCGAGTACACCACCTCGACCGTCTTCACGACCCTCACCTCGACCATCACCTCGTGCCCGCCCTCGGTCACCAACTGCCCCGCCCGCACCGTGACCTCGGTCATCGCGGTCAGCACCACCGTCTGCCCGGTCACGGAGAAGCCCACCGACAAGCCCACTGGCAAGCCCACCTCCCCCGCGGCCACGACGCCGCTGCCCGAGGGCTGGACCACGTCGACCATCTACTCGACGCACTTCTACACCATCACCTCGTGCCCGCCCTCGGTCACCACGGGCTGCCCGGGCCGCGAGACCACGACGCTGATCCCCATCGGCACCACCGTCTGCCCCATCGCCAGCTCCAAGCCCGGCAGCCCCGGCGGCAACGGCGGCAATGGCGGCAGCCCCGTCACGACCCTGCGCACGCAGACCAACCCGCCCCGCCCCACCGGCGGCAACGGCGGCGACGATGAGGACGACGAGGATTCCACCGCCATTCCCACGGGCAAGGGCAGCGTCATCCCGTCGGTCCTGCCCAGCGTGCGCCCCAGCGGCGCCGTCAGCGTGCCGCCCGTCCAGGTGGTCACGACCAAGGCGCCTGTGGCACCGTCGTCGGCGTCGGCGGTGCCGAGCAAGCCTGTTGAGGTCAGCGGCGCGGGCAAGGTTGTTGCCGGCAGTGGGCTGTTGGCGGCGGCTGTTGCTGCGCTGCTGTTGTAATTTGTTGTGGGGGTATTATGTTTCGTTGGGGGAGATGTTTAATTTGGGTCTTTTTTGTTTGGTGGTGATATAGAAGGAAAGGGGGGTTTTTGTGTGTATTAGACGAGCGAGTTGGGTAGTTACTGTATGTACCTGCTGCTTACTGACATATGTTTTGGATGATGAATATTTCTGTCCTGTGGGACGCCGCTTTGGCTGTTTATCTCTCTTTCGGTCGTGGGAATGTGAACTTGGATTGTGTGAAGTTGGACTTGGTCTCAATGGATGTGTGACTCGTCTCTAGCTGTCAGGGGTTGGGTGTCAGGGGTGAATGTGGCGTTGATCATCTCAGAGGGATGCACAACGTGGTGTAAACAAAGGTAGGGTTAGGGTTGATCTCAGTCCTAGAGTGTGCGCTTTGCGTGGTGTAGATCCTCAGCATGAGCAACAACAGGTCTGTACGTTATCTCGTGGCATTGGCGTCCTACTGAATCCTCGAGTTTCTGATGTTGCTTTCCAAAATAAATACGAGCTGGGTCGTTGCTTTAAGCTCCTCGGATTTGGCCGATCTCGTGGCACATGCAAGGGCCAGATCGGCAGGCCGCATGACATCAGCAGCCTCCGAGAAGACCGAAGCTCCAGAGCTCAGGACTTGACGGAACAACCGCAATCCCACCTCACCACCTAGGTCGTCTCTGCCCCGTTGCTAATGCGCCGCAATTGACGGCCTCTCTCTGGCCGACAGCAGCTGGGTTTCTACCGTCATTTCCAGTTTGTGTCTTGCGAATCGACCATCATGTTCAGGCTCATGCGCCCGCGACCCGTTCTCCCGCAAGGACACGCCGTCCTGTTCAGGGCACATCTACCAGCACCACCACTCGCGCGCCCAACAGAGAGCTCCCTCCGACTCGCCGCGCGAAGCATATCCGTCGGTCGTTCACCGAGGATACTCTCGCCACAACGATGCGCCGTCCAACCGTTCCCCGCCCGTCCAGCACCGACTCGACTACCCCTCCTCCCACCACAGCGGCTAGCTCAGAGCTATGGGTACCGGCAGCGCCGCGCCTACAACTACCAGCCCAAACGCAAGCCGCCGCTCAACGACCCTTTTGAACACCAGGTCCGGCTCCAGGCTGCGAAGCCGCTGATCAGTACGTCGAGCTGGACCACCCTTTCCAC
>Ga0247823_10002154_pt1 | contig 16301 bp, 22 predicted proteins | sample 13C_PalmiticAcid_2_FD_192426 | JGI IMG/M metagenome (GOLD analysis project Ga0247823, IMG submission 192426) | Soil microbial communities from agricultural site in Penn Yan, New York, United States - 13C_PalmiticAcid_Day30 | ecosystem: Environmental > Terrestrial > Soil > Agricultural land...
AATTGCTGTTGAGCGGGGCCAGTCAATCGACACACTGCGCTCCGAGCTAGCAGCAAGAGAGGCGGTAATCGAAGCAGCGAAGGATGCGGTTCATGCTTACGACAACGGTGCAAGCGGAGCCTTCGGTGCAATGGTTGACCTGTCTAACGCTCTCGATGACCTCGCCGCCCGCTCCACCCCTGAGAGTACCGACACCCCGGAGAAATCATCATGACTAAGATGGACGTGCAGGTCGGTGACATCATTGTCATCAACAAGACAGATGACGTGTTCGGCAGTATGCCTCTCAAAGTCGAGCGTGTCAGTCCGGGCGTCATCGTAGGGACCTTCATCGGTACTCATGGTGCAGAGTATCCTTACCGTGCAGACCCACGACAGGTAGAGAAGATTTACCGCGAGGTGCCGCTGTATGCCTCGTAAGAAGCAGTACCACAGGGAGCGTGAGCTAGCGCAATCTCCTCCACGCTTCCCCTCTGCTATCATCAGGACGTGTGACCTCACAGGGTCTACGCCTACAGATGCCGCACCGTATATCGCCAATGAGATGCGTAAGCACAACGCTACTCAGGACGATATCAACGACTTCTACACAGAGGTCCGCCGGTGCAGGACACTGAAAGAAGCTGTCACAATCATCAAGAAATACTGTCGGGTGTACGACCGATGAAACGTGCTGCAACGTGGTTCAAGGCACAGTTCCGTACTGTGTGTCCCCTATGTGGGGACGAGATACTAGCAGGGGACTTCGCTTGTTACGACCGTGACAAGAACATCCTGTGTCAACCCTGTGGGGAAGAGGAGGAAGACTAGTGGAAGAGAATATCCAGCAGTTGCCTGAAGAAGAGCGTATAACACATATCATCGTAGGAGACGCACCTGTACGTAACAGAGTACAGAAGTGGCTTCGTGATGTATGGGGACTGTCACAGGATGCAGAGAGTGGCAACCTAGTAGCACGATTACTCTCCAGTAACATCGCTGCTCTGGCGAACAACATCCGCAAGTTACGTGGACATGTCGTACTAGTCGCCAACCACACGACAGCTAACGGCGACCAGTTAGATGAGCATGCACGACAGATAGGAGACCTCGAGCGTCGCCTGTCGTACTACGAGCGCAACTGCGAGACCATCAGGTACGCCAAGAGTAAGCTGGAGCGCATCACAGAGGCAGAGCGTAAACTAGCCGGTGAACCTGTTGCAGAACCTATGTGCCCTCTGTGTGAGCTACCCATCAAGGACGACGACCTCGTACAGGAAGCGCTCACGAGCATGGGACCCCTCGTAGTACACGTGTCATGCTTACAGGAGCGAACCAAGCCAGGACCATTCGATAGAGGTGGTCTAGTAGACGCTGGTGGTACACCTATCATCAGCGATGCCGCAGAGACCAGTCGTAGTCTCGCACACATGGCAGACGTAGACGCAGAGGAGGGTCAAGGATGATAGGACCAGACCAAGACTGGGTAGACGAGCAACGTAGGCTCGGTAAAGAGAACAAGACAGTCTCTCCCAGAGTTGAGAGAGCATCACCCTTCACTAGCATAGAGCAACAGAAGGCAGTCGACCTCGCTCGTGCTGTATGCAATCGTGATGCAGACAATCGACAACCTGTACCTCTGTCACAAGCAGAAACACTCCTCATCTGTCGTGCATTGCTTGTGCTTGCTAGCAGCGTGGAGCTTGCTACAGGTATCGGTAACGACGACCCACATGACGAAGCGCAGTTAGACGCTCTAGCGTTCACTGGGGACAGTAAGCACATGACATTCCTGCACGATGTCCTCATGAGCGATGAACAGGGTCTCATCAAGGCAGAAGCAAGCTACGGTAGTAGCTGGAAGATGAGAGGCGGTGTAGGAGCATTCATGATGCTGGCGCGTAAGTGGGATAGACTAGAGAAACGTACAGCACAACACCAGTACGACATCTTCGCCGCAATCCACGATGACACAAGACGAGAAGGTGTCATAGACGATGTACGCGACTTACGCCGATACCTTACGCTAGTAGAGTGTGAGATGGCGTCACACGGTATCGTCAAGGTAGAAGTGCAAACTAAGGACAACGCGAGGTAGCATGCTATACGTGCAGAGCCGTGATTCACACGACAAAGAGGTGGCCATCGTATTCAGCGACACCGACAGTCTCAAGGAGCTTCATCGCTTTAGGTGTCAGGTACGCGCACCACGTTACGCTCTGCATGAGCGAGTAGGTAAGCGTGACCGTACATATCTATCACTGTATGGCCGTCCTAGGGTGGAGGCACTTGGTATGATTCCCAGAGAGCGTGTGTTTGACACACCGATAGACCGTGTGCTTTGGGAGCGCCAACAGCCGCATATCATGCGTCTCCACCCTGATGTATTTCTCACACCTGAACACGACAGCATAGTCGATGCAGACAACGCTGATAAGGAACTCATTCCGTGAATAACGCCATATTCAGCTTCAGTAAACCAGTACCCAACAGCACCGTCATAAGTAACCACATAGCCATATTCCTACAGAATCTGCTAGGACTGCCTATCTACTACGATGCGTCTATACGTTACGCCAGACCAGACATCCTCTTCATCGTGAATGGGGCGTTCGCCTTCTGCGACTGCTTAGAGGACTTGGCTGTGGCCATCTTAGATGCTGAACGTGTGGTGTGGATTCAGAACGATTACACTATCAAACCACCTAAGATGGAGGGCGATGCACAATCTCCATTTCGTAAGGCGTTCGTACTACGAGCAGAGGAAGGGAAGCCAAGCACTGACTACTGGACCACAGTGCGCCCTAACGCCAGTAAGACACGCTTCAGCGAGTACATCAACTGGAACATGCTCACGTATGCAGACACAGGTATGAAGTTCAATCGTTCACCGCAAGACCTGTTCTACTACGGTGCTTACAGGGTCAACAGGGAGCGCTACTTCGACAGATACTTCGGATATCGACCATTCAGGAACATCACCATCAGTAGCACTAGCAAGAAATTCGTACAGCGGTATGGTGACAGGGTAACAGTGGAACCTGGGATACCACGAGATGTGTTCTTCCAAGCACTTCACTGTCATGGTCTAGGACTCTACATAGAGGACCCCAAGAGTCACTTGGAGTATCACTCACCAGCGAACCGGTTTTACGAGATGCTGAGTGCCAGTTTGCCTATGGTGTTTCAACCAGAGTCTCAGCAGATGTTGGCACACGCAGGGTTCGACATTACACCATTCATCGTACAAAATCGCAGGGACATCAACTTAGCTATGAGCACACGCAAGTCCATATGGCGTAAGCAACGAGACTGGCATGGTAGCTATAGAGCCGGTCTAGGGGTGCAGGTAGCAATGGCATATCAGAAAATCACAAGAGGAGGAGTGTCGTATGGCAGGTAGGAAATCAAGGACAGTCAAGCCACCGAAGAGGGGTAAGCCAAAGCATCCTAAGGGGGAATCACCCAATGGATTTATCGGTGTAACACAAGCCGCTACGATTCTCAAATGCCGCTATCAGCGCACTAGGGACAGAATCCTTGCCGGTGAATTCGGTGACCCCCACTACGACGGTAGATGGCTCACTGTTAGCAAGCAACGAGTCGTCGCAGCGAAATATCGCGAGGACCATCCGCCGAAACCCGAAACACCGAAATCCACAACTCCTAGCGATATATAATGTTACGTCGCCACTTGCGGAATCCGAACAATCGGTGCATTCTTCATCCCGTCGGTTGGAAGTGTGACGGGGTCTGGAGAAGGAACCAGAACATCCCTAGGGAGTCCGATACCATCGCTCGGGGCGCTTTACCGGACATCGTATCTACCTCACTCCCTACATCACGTTGCAACGTGGTCGGTCAGTTGACGCAGGTAGGTACGATGTCAAGGCGTGTTCGACGAGTCTCCCCTCGAGAGAGGATTAGCGAGCTTCGACTGTGCAAGGAGTCGTGTGACGATACCTCTACACGCGCTGAGTATGCCGCGCCGTATCGTGTTCCTGTGACCTCACGACAGAGATGCCAGCGTGGAGAGATTCTATCCGTAGTATCCCCGTACATGGGAGCGTGTGACCCTATTCACACGATGACACACACATCCTGAAGGAGCCTGTAATGCCTGGAAGAATCGCACTGGTGTGGGAGAAGAACGGACCCAACCTACACACCACGATAGCAGAGAGAGACATCTTCATCGGTCGCAATGATACCACAGGTCGATGGCACGTAGCAGTTGACAATCAATTCGTCCACATGTCAGTTTCGAAGCGTGCAGCCAAAGCAGCAGCTGAGCGTATTGCGTACGATATCTACGAGGAGGTGAGCTGACCATGCCATCCCTCAAGCCAAACGGCAAGCGTCTTAATGGCAAGGGTAGTGGCTGGATAACGCGGAAACGTCGTCTTGCCATCTACCTGCGTGACGGATTCCGTTGCGTGTACTGCACCGCTGACCTCACGCAAGCGAATCCACGCGAGGTGACGCTCGACCACATCAAGCCACGATGTCAAGGTGGCAGTCACAAGGCACGAAATCTGGTGACGGCATGTATCACCTGCAACAGCCAGCGCCAGCACATGACAGTGCAGGCGTTCCTCAAGGTGCTGTGGACGCGCAACGTGTACCGTCAGCGCACCATGAGGCGTATCGAGCTTGCACGCACCACCAGCATCAAGTCGTATCTCCCTCTCGCACACGATATCATCAGCGGTAACATGGCAGGGAGGGACGTATGCTGAGCCACAAAGTGGACCTCAACAAGACCGGTATCTACGTCCTTAAAGCAGATGGATTTGCTCACTGTCATTGCTGCAACAAGTCGAATTACGTATATCACCCACACGCGTCGATAGCTGGTGGTCGAGATACACGTGGTCGCAGTGAACCGAATCGTGTCAAGATGTACAAGCTAATCATCGTAGATGCACGTGAGCATAGTATCGGTCGTCGTGTCATGTTCTTCTGTGCTACGTGCATGCGTGTGTTGCACAACGTAACACGACCACCTAAGCGTTCTCGTAAGCCGAAGACGCTCACGTGGCAGGAAGAGGTCGAGCAGGGGATTCGTGAGGCCGAGAAGGGAATGAGCGATGCCAATCTGGCGATGAACGATGTGTTCTGTGTGCTAGATGACAGCGAGGTACAGCGTAGGCTGACCAAGGAGCAACGGAATCGTGTGCTGTTCCTGCGCAGTGAGGCTGAGCAGTTCATCGATGACACCGACTATCAGCTGGAGGTGCAATCATGATACAGCCCACAGGCAAGGAGGTCCTTCTAGTTACCCTGCGTACAGGAGATGACGGTCACTGGTACGTCGACGTGACAGATGAGAACGAGTCAGGCATTCAGCTTGGCCCGTTCGGTATCAACGATGGTGTAAATGAGCCGCAGGGCCGGTACATGAAACGCATCGAGCGTCATATCCTGATGAACTGGTACTCGTGGTACGTTATCATTCAGTCGGGTAACGTGATGGCGTACGACGAGGCTGTGCGCCTGCTGACACTCGACTGTATGACACGCACACAGTCGGTGGAAGACCACGAGTGGTGGATGAAGCACCATCCGCTACCACCGTCACAGGTGGTACCGCTATGAGTAGTCCCACTATCGTGCGGTTGAAGAAGGAGAATCCTCGCCGCGAAGGAACCGCTGGTTGGCATGCATGGAATCTACTGCGCAAGGGTATGACCGTCGATGAATACTTTGCCGCTGGTGGACGCCGTGACCATTTACGCTGGGACATCGACAAGGGGAATTGCAAGCTGGTCGACACCAAGGGGAAGACCGCTACGATGCCTGAGGCACCTAAGCACGTCTTCGCTAAGGGTAGTGGTGGTGTGCCTGCCGCTATCAGGGTGAACGACAGCAAGGTGAAGACGATACGCAACACTCGACGGTGGCGTGTTGAGCACGAGTGGAAACACGGCATCGTGAAGTACAAAGACGGTGGCGACCTTAAGCACATGATGGGACGTGAGTGTGTGTTGAGGACGTTCATCAGCCCGAAAGGAAATCGCTATGTGGTCGCTACAGGACACGAGCCAGCTGACCTGCTCGTTGACCTGTCTCGACATGGTTTACCTACTGTCAGGCTACGCAAGGAGAGGCGTAGTGCAGTGGCCAAGAAGCACGTACAGCGGGTCAAGAAGGAAACGAAGGAGCAGGTCGCTCGTAAGCAGGCCAAGACGAAGCCGACCAAGAAGACCCACCTGAAGCCGAAGAGGAAGTCCTGATGCAGTTACGATTCAGCGAGGCTCCACCTGACCGCTCGTATGCAGAGGGTCTAGAGATGGAGCGCCTCAAGCGTCTGCGTAAGCAGATGAGAGAGCAGGACGACAGGAGAAATCCTGATAAGCATGACCCTACCGCGCCACCTGTGCAGATATACGTCGTCTGCGCATGGAAAGCGTCGAAGCCTAACTCGCTTCTACGCTCGTGGCATTTTGTGACGTGGTGCAGAGGACCGCTCACAGGGCACAAGATGGCACAGATTCGCCGTAGGTACAGCCGTAAGCGTCGATTCAGCAAGCACGACCCGCTCACCTTCGTTGAGCTACGGGTCTTCAAGCATATCGGGGTGGAGCGACTTGAGCCACCTGTGTATGCTGGTCGTCGACGTAGGGAGGTCGCATGAAATACATGCGGCTCCTAGCACCATCGGTGATTATCCCCAAGCAACCAGATAGCAAGGCGTTCTGGTGGGGTAGCCAGCATCTAGGTGCTGGTAGCGTGATAGGCGTGATGAAGAATCGCGTGAAGAGTCCTATCACCGGTGACGAGCGTGAAGTGTACGTCAAGTGGGTCGACCTAGCAGACCGTGAATGCTTCGGTTGGCTGGCTGAGCGTACACCGATGGACCGCAAGATACCAGCGAAGAAGCTGGTACGTGTAGCTGTCGCCACAGATGACCGTGTGACAGCGTGGGACCAGCTTCGATATGCCATTGGTCGTGATGATGGCTGGGACACCAAGTCGTGGCTGATGAAGTTCGGTATATCGCAGGTGCCTCTCGTTCACGCGGTCATCCGTGAACTTGGTGGACGTGTCCCACGTAGTGATGACCCTATCGAGGCGGTGAGACTAGCTCTTCGCCTCATTACCCACAAGGAGATTACGATGAAACAGGCAACCGAAGCAGTTGAGACCGCTACCCGCAAGTCCTCTAAGAAGAGCACCAAGAAGGGAGCGGCGAAGAAGGGTGCAGTGAAGCAGTCGAAGAAGCAGGCTCGCAGCACCGAGGGTGGACCGGGACGCGTGTCAGCGTTCGCTGGCAAGACCATCGTTCGGCTGGTGAAGGAGAATCCGCGTCGTGAGGACACTCACGGTTACAACAGCTGGAACCTTCTGAAGAAGGGCATGACGTACGAGCAGTACATCGCCGCAGGGGGTCGTCGCGTTGACCTTGCGTGGGACATCATGAAGGGCAACGTCAAGCTCGTTAAGTAGGCCGCGCCAGTCCCAATGCGCCTGCTGGCACCGTCTGGTAGGGTTGCGCTAATACAGGCAACCCAACCAGCCGGACGCTTACGTCGATTTGCTGTACCGCTGGTGATTGACCCATACTTGCAGACCCTGTACCACAGTACCCGTCACACATTCAACCGACAGATGTTCCTTGACCCCTCTGATGAAAGTCATACGCCGAATATGGACACCGCGACCAGCGGGTCTTCCTCGCAAACGCATAGCTCCCTTCTGGCTGGGAGAGACAGCCCAAATCATCATCATACGTCGACTGAAGGAGTACCGTCGCGCTAAAGCCGCTAAAGAGGCGGCTCGACTGCGCAAGAAGCAAGGTCGTCGATAGTATGCTACGCGTAGTGCGTAACGGCACTCGTATCGTCTGGAGTAGGGACGATATCTTTACGATGGTCAGCATCCTTGGACCAGACCATGCCGTAGAGAAGTGGTGTCCTTATAATCCTGCTGTACTCAAGCTAGCGGCCACGAAACGCACCCTACAGTTATCGTCAACGGCACACGACTGGCTTGAGTACGAGACCGCACACCGCACCAAGCTAAGTGAGGTGAAGCGTATGGGTGATGCTTACCCCATGACTACGTACGAGCGTAAGGCATGGCCACATCAGCGAGTTGCGTTGCAGTTGTTCCGACTGATTCAACAAGACCATGATGGCATTCTCGTACATGACTCGACAGGGGTCGGCAAAACCCTTCAATCGCTCCTCTGGAGTCTCATCGTGCTTCGGTCTAGCCGCACACTTATACTAACCAAGAATATCGTCAAGGAGCAGTGGGCAGACGCCATACGTGACTTCATTGGAACCGACCAGCGTATCACCGTTGTTGAGGGTACCATATCAGACCAGATACGCAAGGCCAGTACGATGAAGGGATGGGTGATAGGTCACTGGGAATCGCTAGTACATGCCAAGCTAGGATATCTACAACGACCTTGGGGTGCCATCATTGCTGATGAAGTGCAATACATCGGCAACGGTAACAGCAAGAGAGGTGAGGCCATTCACCAGTTAGACGCTACCTACCGTATGGCCATGTCAGCACATCCGTTCAGCAATGACGTAGGCGAGTTGTTCAACGTGCTGAAGTTCCTCTACCCTAGACGCTACACTAGCTATTGGCGTTTCGTGCATATGCACGGTAAGCTGATACCCAAGGATTTCGGTGGTCATGACATTGAAGGTGCGCGTAGACCCAAGCTACTAGGGTGGGAGATAGCACCATTCACCATAGGTCGCACCAAGCACGAGGTCTTTAAGACCATTCCACGAATTAACCATGCGCCTGCCTTGCGTACTGAGTTGACACCGAAAGGTAATCGTGAGTATAATCGTTTACGTAAGCAAGTGTTCGCTGAACTTGAGGCGCTGGATGGTAGTACCAAATTCCTCCCTATAATCAACGACCTAGCCCGCACCACACGGATGCGTCAGTACCTGATTGACCCTGCACTTGTGGGAGCCGGTGAACCTAGTGTGAAGTTCGCCGCACTCTGGGAACTGTACGATGAGATATACGAGCCTACGGTGGTGTTCAGTAACTATCGTAAGGCACTTGACAACCTAGAGGTGTACCTACACAAGAAGAACAAGCGTCTGCGTATTGTGCAGATACACGGGAATATGACGAAAGTTGTCAGAAAAATTCAGAAAAATTTTCAGGCGGGAAATATCGACATCCTTACTGTCGTATCTTCCGCTGGGAATGAGGCGCTCAACCTAGGAGGTCATGGTTACGTGGTACATCTTGACCTGCCGTGGACACCGCGTGAGTTTGAACAACGTAACGGTCGCGTAGATAGGCCAGCTGAAGGTACAGGTAAGCTGGTGCCGACCACGTCATACCGTATCACAGTGAAGGGTAGCTATGAAGACAAGATGGAGAAGCGTCTGGTGAAGAAGCATGACACATTCCGTGGCGTGTTTACCGTGAACGACCTCAAGGAGTTGTTCGAATGAAGGAGTTACCAATTATCACTGCCGATATGTACACTCGCTCAATGCACAAGCTAGAGAAGCCAAGTCTTCTAGCCTCGAGTGACAGACGGCACAATGTTGCTCGCCCTACACCGGAGAATCCACTCATCATTAGCGCCTCTGAGCTAAGTGAATTCCTCCGCTGTAGGGTGAAGCATCATTGGGGTTATCAATGCAAGTTACAGCCAGTGACATCACGTGTCCCGCTGGTGATGGGCAGCAAGGGACACGAGATACTCGAGCGTTACTACCTGTCCCCTGAAGAGCGCCGTACACCTAAGCGTATCAACGCAATTGCCGGCAAGATACTAGCTAACACGTCAGTCAAAGAGCTACCAGCAGAGGACAAGAAACTACTGACTGCTATGGTGACAGGGTACTCGCGCCACTTTAACGACAAGACAGTAGAGTACAGTGACCCGAACGTAGGTATCGGGCAGTGCTGGCCAGAAGACCACTTCGTCTTACCACTGACAGAAGATGGTAGCGTCCTTATACGTGGCAAGTTAGACGTAAGGTTCTTCCCGCGCTCACTGAAAAACACGGTGGCTTCACTTGAATCCAAGTTCAAGAAGGCCATCCAGTTCGACAACGTGGAGAACATGCTTCAGCTGAGCGTGTACCTGTGGGCGCTCCGCATGAAGTTCCCGAAGAAGAAACGCTTCGTAGTGTACTACCAAATACTGCGCAAGCAACTTCCGGGACCACGTGTGAAAGCCGCGCTCTATTACCGTGACATGATAGAGCGTGACGCGGATGAGGTAGACCAGTGGCGGTTAGACGCAGGACGCCAAGCACTGGATATGCTTGACGCAGCTGTCTACGCTAATCCGCAAGATAGTTGTAGCTGGTCGTGCGATTTCAGAGAACCCTGCTTGCTTCGTGGTGACAAGAGTGGGTTGAAGCACGTACTCACCACACAATACCAGAGGAGAACGAACGATGCTACACAAAGCAATAACCGTTGAAGCCATCGCTCAGGTAGCGCATGAAGCCAACAGAGCTTTCTGTGCTACACTAGGCGACATGTCTCAACCCGCATGGGAAGATGCGCCTGAGTGGCAACGCAAGAGCGCCATAACAGGTGTGCAGAAGATTGTCAACTACGAAGTGACCAAGCCATATGAGTCACACGAAAGCTGGAAAGCTGAGAAGTTAGCTGACGGGTGGGTATATGGTGAGGTGAAAGACCTTGTAGCGAAGACACATCCATGCATCGTTGACTACGAACAGCTTCCTGTTGAGCAACAGATGAAGGACTACCTGTTCTTCAACATCACCAATACACTACTCGGCAGATGACGATGAAGGCCAAGCCAGTTACCGCCAGACGGACGCATCAGACGTGGTGTATCTATGGCGCTAGCGGTGCTGGCAAGACGAAGCTACTGGCTACCGCGCCACGACCGTTCATATGCGACAGCAACAACGGACTGCTCACTATAGCAGACTATCCGGGACTGGAGCATGTGCGTGGTGATGTGGTGCGTGAGATGGCTGACCTTGACGAAGTGTTCGACAACCTGACTGGTACAGGTACTGAAGACTGGCGTAAGAAGTTCGACAGCGTAGGTTTCGACCACTTCGACGACATCCAAGGTATCATACTCGACAAGCTGGCTGATAAAGCGGCTGCTAAAGATGACAGACGGGAGGTGGATGAGATAGCTCGTAACGAATACGGGGTGATGGGCAACAAGCTTCGACGTTACCTTCGCAAGTTCAAGAAAGTGAGGAAGCACAAGATTCTTATCTGTGCCGAGACGACTGACTACGATGACGGTCGTCTTCGACCCAGCCTCGTAGGACAGCTGAAGACTCAGCTACCCTATTTCTGTGACCACATAGCATACTTGCGCATAGGCAAGAAGGGGGTCCGCTACCTGCACCTAGACAGTACCGAAGAATTCTACGCTAAGACCAGAGCATGGTGGCTTACGCCAGAGCAACGTAAGATTCGCGTAGACTTCGATGATAACACAGTACTCACCAAACTCTTCGACCTTATCGCCGCAGGTCCGAAGGGTGTTACACACAGCGGCAAATCAACTTCAAGAGGAACACGCAATGCCAAGTAAGAAGGATGTAGTGCGTCTGACAGACGCGGACTTTGAGCAGAAGTCTCGGAAGACTGCTCCAGCTGGAAAGTACGTGGCCGTAGTTGACAAGGAACACACGAAGGTCAAACCCGGAAGTGAGAGCAACGTGCTGTGTGTGGCGTCTCGCATCAAGACCGGCACCCACAAGGGTACCATCGTGTTCGACAATATCGCCGCACACGTGGGTTGGAAGATTGCTCAGGTGCTTATGGCGCTTGGCTTGGACAGGAAAAAGATTCAGACGTTGGTCAAGGGTGGTCTACCCGCTATCCTCAAAGCCATTCTTGGCAAGGAGTACAAGATAGTGGTGCGTGTGCAGAACAGCGAGGAGTGGGGTAAGCAGAACAAGGTAGCACAGTACCTCCCACTCGAGTCTGACGAGGACGACGACATCGACGAGGACGAGGAAGAAGAGGAGGAAGAAGACGAAGACCTCGACGAGGAAGAAGAGGACGACGAAGAGGAAGAGGATGAAGAGGAAGAAGAGGAAGACGAGGATGAGGAAGATGAAGACCTCGATGACGAGGATGAAGAGGAAGATGAGGACGAGGAAGAAGACGAAGATGAAGAAGATGAAGACGAAGACGCTGATGAAGATGAGGATGAAGAGGATGAGGATGAAGATGAGGACGAAGACGAGGAGGATGATGAGGATGATGAAGAGGAAACCCCTGCTCCTCGTGGACGCAAAGTAGCTGCCAAGAAGACAACGGCGAAGAAGCCAGCAGCCAAGAAAGCAGTAGCAAAGAAAGCTACCGCCAAGAAGACTACGAAGCGCCGGTAGCACCACGTGACCGAAGCGTTGCTTAGTGCGGCGTTACGGTACGCAGGCCGTGGATGGGCTGTCTTTCCGTTGAATGGAAAGAAGCCTTTCCACGGCACTCGTGGTTTCCACGAGGCCACAACTGATAACAAGCAGATTCGTAAGTGGTGGCGTAAGTGGCCGGACGCTAACATAGGGATTGCGTGTAGCAGTGAACACGGCCCCATCGTTATAGACATAGACACACCGAAGAAGGGTGAGGTCAGTGGTCTCAAGCTACTGTCTAAGCTCCAGCTACCACAGACACGAGAGGCCAGCACAGGCTCTAAGGAGAAGCGGCACCTATACTTCGACACAACGCTCGACAACACGGCTATCAAGCGTAGAATACGTCTCAAGCACAACGGCAAGAAGTATGCGTTGGATGTGCTAGGAAACGGTGGCTACGTAGTGGCACCACCAAGCATTCACCCTGAGACTGGTCGTAAGTACAGGTGGGAAAACAAGAATCCACTCCTCCGCTTTCCTCAGCAGTTGATAGACATACTCGAGGAGACTGAGAAGCTTCAGTCAGCACCACCTCTGCCCGACCGTATAGATGAAGGTGAACGCGACAACCTGTTAACCAGCTTGGCCGGTACTATGCGTCGACGTGGCGCTAGTGAATTGGCTATTCTGGCCGCACTTAGGGAGGAAAATGAAACAAGAGTCTCACCTCCGCTTCCTGACAAAGACCTTCGGCGTATTGCGAAAAGTATTGCCAGTAAACAGCCCGTTGTGGAACATGAGCACTACACTGACTTGGGTAACGCTCGAAGGTTTATTAGTCAGCACGACGGCACCGTCCGGGCTGTTATGGCGTATAGACGACCATGGCTACTCTGGGACAAAGTACGATGGACTCCTGATACGACCGGCGAAATTGAGCGTCTGGCTAAACAGACAGTCCGGAGAATTTATCTTGAGGCTAACGCTGCCAAAGATGAAGAGGCTAGAGATAAGATTGTTGTCCATGCGAGTAGAAGTGAGGGCGCTCAACGAATACGAGCAATGCTTGAACTCGCGGCAACTGAACAGGAGCTATGCACACGACCCGAAGAACTGGACGCGAACCCTTGGTTCTTCAATGTCAACAATGGAACAATCGACCTCAAGACAGGGAACCTTACTCGTCACCGACGAGATGACCTCATTACCAAGCTCAGCCCTATCGACTATATCCCAGATGCGAGGGCTCCTCGGTGGGAAAGATTCCTCAAACAAGTAACACAGGGAGATGAAGAGTTAGCACTCTTCCTCCAACGTGCAGTAGGTTACTCACTCACCGGAGACACACGTGAGCAATGCCTCTTCTTCTGTTACGGACAGGGAAGCAATGGTAAGTCAACATTTTTCGAAACTCTTCGTAGAGTTTTTGGAGAGTATGCGAGACAGTCAGATTTCAGTACCTTCCTCGCTAGCAGGGGAGAGGGTCCACGTAACGACCTCGCTAGAATGCAAGGTGCAAGGCTTATCACAGCCAGTGAAGCTGACAGCGAGCGCGGATTTGATACTAGGGTTATCAAGCTTCTCACTGGAGACGATACCATTCTGGCTAGAAAACTCTATGAAGAACACCAAGAGTTCAAGCCTCAGCACAAACTCTGGCTAGCGGCTAATCACAAACCTGTTGTCAAGGAACAGACGGAAGGATTCTGGCGCAGAATGAGACTCGTTCCTTTCTCAGCTATCTTTACTGAGGAGCAACGAGACAAGATGCTCAGCGCACGACTAGCCAAGGAGCTTCCGGGCATACTTGCGTGGGCTGTGCGCGGGTGTCAAGACTGGCTGGAGAACGGTCTACAAGAGCCATCCGCTATACGCAAAGCAACACTGGCGTACCGTGAGGAGAATGACATACTAGGGGAGTTCCTTGCCGCTATGTGTGTAGTAGAACCGAAAGGGTGGACCAGCACATCAGCGTTGTATCAAGCATTCACTAACTGGTGGAATGACACGAGGTCAGGTAGTCAGCGACCAGTTACAATGGGATGGTTCACACGACTGCTGGCTGAACGTCCTGAGTTTAAGGCACACAAACGAAGTAACATACGTGGATGGCGCGGCATCAGCCTACAGGTGAGCATATGAGAAAACCAGATATCTACATGGTACGTGGTCCAGATGGTTTGGACGACATCCTAGATAAGTTAAAATATGGACCGCTAGCTGTTGATACTGAGACTACAGGTCTAGACTGGCGTCATGACCGTGTCGGTAGTATTAACTTAGCGGCTGGTCACACAGCTATATTCGCATACAAGGATGCACTCGCGCCAGTATGTGAGTACCTGTCTGACCAAGTGAAACGTCGACGTGAGTTGGTGTTTCATCACGCTAAGTTCGACATGCACATGATGCGTGAGACATTTGGTCTCCACATCCCTTACCCTGTACACGATACGAAGATTGAAAGTCACGTACTCGATAATCGTGGTTGTGGTACTTCGGCATATAGCAATCACCATCTCAAAGACCTTGCAAGAACATTTATCGACCCTAGTGCCAAGGAACCACAGAAAGAGTTGATGGCGGCCATCAAAGCGGCTGGTGGTAAGGGTATGGGTGACTGGCTACTGGCACCGTGGAAACTTTATGCCAAGTATAGCGCTCTCGATGCATGGTACACTCTCCAGCTTCATACGTTATTCTACGACATGATATGGAACTGGCAACAGCCTGAGGAACACTTGTCACCGCTTCACAAGCTGTATGAGAACGAGCAATGGCTCATCTTATGCTTGCGTGACATGGAAGAGCGTGGTGTGCAAGTCAATATGCGGAAGCTCGAGAAATGGGGGAAACGTCTCGCAAGAGAACGGAGTTCGTTGCTTGAAGAACTCAGTACTATTGTGGGCAAGAGTATCAACTGGAACAGTCACCCACAGCTAAGACAGCTACTGTACGAAGACCTCGGTCTAACCACAGAGCGTCTTACCAAGAAGAGCAAGAAGACAGGTGAACAGCAACTCAGCACCGACAAGAATGCTCTGGTACGACTGAGTCACCCCATAGCACCTATCATCCTTAAGTACCGTAAGGCTCAGCACAGTTACAGTGCAGGGTACATGAGCATGCTTCGAGCGCTAACTGAAGACAACACGATTCATTGCAATTTTAATCAGAACGTTGACACAGGTCGCATGTCATGCAGTGACCCCAACCTACAAGGTCAAGACCGTAACAGTGGCATACGTGATGTGTTCGAACCGCGTGATGAGTTAGAGCTACGTATGGCAGACGCGATGGCTGTAGAGATGCGATTCGCTGCACATTACTCAGAAGAGAAATCGTTAGTGCGTGGATTCAATAAGCACCCAGACTTTGACCCACACATGGCCACAGCCAAGCGGATGTATGGGTTGAAGAAGCCGAGTGACGGACAACGTAAATATTCCAAGGATATGAACTTCGCCAGTATATACGGTGCAGGTGAAGACCAGACTACTGAGATGCTGATGATTCGTATTAGCTCAGAGGAGGCGCGTCATGCCTGTAAAGAACTTGGATACAGACCTAAGCTCGGTGAGTCACCGCATAGAGCGTTGGCTCAGAAGCTCAGGGAGAGATACAAGCAAATCTTCCCTACTATGGGAAGTACTGCTCGAGCACTTGAGAAGAAGACCGAAGCGTTTGGATTCGTTACAAATGCATATGGACGACACAGATATCTTGATAAGGATGAAGCGTATAAGTCTTTCAACAGTCGTATTCAAGGTTCGGCGGCTGATTACACCAAATACGTGATGACCAATGCGTACCGTGAACTACAACTGGGAACAGGTGAGATAGCCATGTTGTTGCAAATACACGATGAGGTCATCTACGAAACAGCGGGTGACCCACGTACAGACAAGAAGTTCCTCGAGATTGCTAACGATTACACCAGCTTCAAAGTTCCTATCACTAGTGACATGAGTGGTAGTAAGACAAGCTGGCAAAAGAAGGAGAAAGTTAAGC
>Ga0247823_10002155_pt1 | contig 16294 bp, 14 predicted proteins | sample 13C_PalmiticAcid_2_FD_192426 | JGI IMG/M metagenome (GOLD analysis project Ga0247823, IMG submission 192426) | Soil microbial communities from agricultural site in Penn Yan, New York, United States - 13C_PalmiticAcid_Day30 | ecosystem: Environmental > Terrestrial > Soil > Agricultural land...
ATGTAGGCGTGCACGGCGGCAAGGTCGACGGTGATGATGCTCTGCCCGCGGTCGTTGCGCGCGCCGACACCGGTCACCGGGATCGTGACGAACTCGACCGCGCCGGACGCAAGCGCTTGCGCCTGGTTGACCAGGTCGAGGAAGTGCAGGCCCGGGTCCATCACGACAGTCTTGGCGACCGCGTTCTCCAGGTCGTTGAGCTTGCCGGGGTCGGCCATCGTGCCGCCGCTGAGGACCTTGTTCATCGCCGAGGCCAGGAACGTCTGCTGGCGGACGATCCGGTCGAGGTCGCCGCGTGGCAGGCCCTTGCGCTGGCGGACGAACGCGACCGCGTCGCCGCCGCGCACGGTCTGCGGGCCCTTGCGGAAGTTGGCCCCCGAGTCGGGGTCGCTGGTCGAGCGGTTCAGGCAGACGTCGACGCCGTCGATGGCCTCGGTGAGCAGGTAGAACCCGTAGAGGGTGACCTCGACGTAGTGGTCGATCCGTACGCCGGTCAGGCCCTGGACCGACTGCACCAGGGCGGTGCGACCCGCGTTGTCGGACTCGCGCTCGATCTTCTCGCGGTCGCCCTCGCCGCGGTCGACCATCGCCTGCGCGGTCTTGGCCTTGATGACCCCGTACGCGCCGTTGATCTTCTCCTCGCGGTGGTCGGGCACCTTGACGTAGGTGTCGCGCGGGATGGAGATGGCGAAGCTCTTGCCGCCGTTGCGCGGCAGGCGCAGCACGATGAGCGTGTCGGTGTTGATCGTGTCGGTCGCCTCGGTGCGCAGCTCGCGCAGGACCTTCGCCGACAGCGGACGGCCCTGCAGGTCGGTGCGGGTGTCGTTGCCGACGACCAGGATGTCGTTGGCGCCGTCGTCGGCCGACGGCGCGTCCGGCGCGCTGGCCGCCGCGGCGATCGCGTCGGTGGTGTTGACGCTCTCCTGCAGTTGGTCGACCTGCGACCACACCGCGCCCATCGCGGCCAGGGCGGCGGCCGACACCAGCGCGACCACCACCCGACCGACGACCAGCGCGCTCTTGCTTGCCCGCCCCGTCACTTTGCGTCCCCCCGACTGACTGACTCCACGCCAGGTCACAGGATAGATGGACACGGACAGTAATAGGGGTGGGAACGTCGGTGTTCGGTGTCCAGACGTGTCTGAGTGTGATGGTTCAGGTCTTTCGGCAGGTAGGTGCCGTGTGCGGGGGTTGGATGTTGTTGTCGGTGCTGGTCGGTACGGTCCGAGCTGATGACGATCGTGCTGCAGGCATACCGGTTCGCCCTCGATCCCACCTCAATGCAGGAGGTGGCATTGCGGTCGCACTGTGGTGGCCAGCGCTACGCCTTCAACTGGGGCCTTGCCTTGATCAAAGCCAACCTGGATCAGCGCGGGGCCGAGCGATCGTACGGGTTGGCGGACACTGGACTGACACCGTCGGTGTCGTGGTCTGCCTATGGTCTGCGGAAGCTGTGGAATAAGGCCAAGGACGCGGTCGCGCCGTGGTGGGCGGAGAATTCAAAGGAGGCCTACTCCTCGGGGCTCGCGAACCTCGCCACGGCGTTAGGCAACTGGAACACCTCGAAGACCGGTACCCGCAAAGGCCCGAAGATCCGATTTCCCAGATTCAAGGGCCGACACGCGGGACTATCGTGCCGGTTCACCACCGGCAGCTTCGGTCTTGCAGATGATCGCAGGCACGTGAAGCTGCCCCGCATCGGCGTCGTGCGCACCCACGAGTCGACCAGGAAACTCGCCCGGCACGTCGAACGTGGCACTGCCCGAATCCGATCAGCCACCATCACCCATCGGGGCGGACGGTGGTTCTGTGCGTTTTCCGTGGAGATCCACCGCAGCGACCCGGCTCCCAGTCGACCAGATTCGGTCGTTGGCATTGACCTCGGCATCAAATCGCTCGCGGTGCTCTCGACCGGTGAAGTCATCGAGAATCCCCGGCATCTGGCTATGGTGTCGCGGGGACTGCGGCGGCTGCAGCGGCAGGCCGCGCGTCGGGTAGGCCCGGACAGGCACACCCGACGGATCGCCTCTTCGCGATGGCGCAAGACCCAGTCCCGAATCGCCCGTCTGCATACCGCCGCGGCCAACGCCCGTCGCGACGGGCTGCACAAGCTGTCCGCTCGGCTGGTCCGCACCCACGGGACGATCGTGCTCGAAAATCTTCACGTGGCCGGGATGCTGCGCAACCGGCGCCTTGCCCGGCACATCGCGAGCGTCGGTATGGGGGAACTCCGCCGCCAGATCACCTACAAAACCGCACGGGTTGGCGGCGCCCTGCATCTGGCTGACCGCTGGTATCCCTCATCGAAGACTTGCTCGGCGTGTGGCGCGGTGAGAACCAAACTGCGCTTGTCCGAGCGAACGTTCCACTGCGATCAGTGCGGATTCGAGTTGGATCGTGATCTCAACGCCGCCCGCAACCTCGCGCAGCTTGTGTGCGAGGTCGCTGGCGGCATGTCCTCCCCGAGTTGCGGGGCGACACGAAACGAGCCCGATGGAAACCCGCGTAAGACCCGCACCACGCGGGCAACGGGTACCGCCACGGGAAGACCCACGAGGTCAACGCCACGCCGCGAGGCGAAGGCTCACGACGCGTGTACGCGCGCTTCGTGAACGGCTAGTTCACGCAGTTGACGCCGCCCGCCTCGATCTTCGGCGGCGGCGCTGTGCTGCTCGACGTGCTCGGCGCGGTGGTCGTGGTCGGCGGTGGCGCCTCGAACCGCAGCAGCCGGTCGCCGGTCAGCGAGTCGCCGACCTGGTAGCTGGTGCCCAGGACGATCCGGATGCGCCCGGCGGGCAGGGTCCGGTCCTCCTCGAACACGAACGGGCCCGCCAGCGACGCCGCGACCCGCTTGGCCGTGGCCAGCTCACCCCTCGCGTAGCGGATGACCGAGCCCGTCTGCACCGCGGTGTCGGTCGTCTGGCCGCGGCCGAAGCCAAGGCCCACGAGTTCGTCGAGGACGTTGCCCGCCAAGTGCGCGGTGTTCGATCCGTTGCGCACGTCCACCGTGATCCCGTTCGACGCGGTGGTCGTCGTCGCGTCGGGGAACAGCTCGCTCGACGTCGCCGTGGTCGTGGTGGGCGTGGTCGTGGTCGACGGCTTGCCCGACGTCGACGGCCGGACCGGGGAGCCGGTGAGGCGGGCGACGAACTCGTGCACCTTGGCCGGGTCGACCTTGATCACGTCGGCGCCGCCGATCTTGGCGTCGCCCTCGGTGGGGATGGTGCGGAACTCGATGTTCCCGCCGGACAGGCCCTGCATCTGGGCGGCGAACTGGGACAGGTTCCAGTTCTTCGACAGCACGACCGACCGCTGCACCGCGCCGATCAGCTCGCGGGCCTTGGACGGGTTGGTCAGCATGTCGGCCGACAGCACCTTGTCGGCCAGCGCGGCGAGGAACACCTGCTGGCGGACGATCCGGTCGAGGTCGCCGTTGGGCAGCTCGTAGCGCTGTCGGACGAACGACAGCGCCTCCTTGCCGGAGATGGTCTGGCGGCCCGCGCCGAAGTTGGCGCCGGACTTGGGCTCGCTGACGGCGTTGTTCAGGCACACCTCGACGCCGCCGATGGCCTTGGTGACCTCGTAGAAGCTGGCCAGGTTGACCTCGGCGTACCGCTCGATCTTGACCGCGTTGCCGACCAGCCGCTCGATCGTGGCGATCAGGTTCTTGCGGCCGATGACGCTTGCCCGCTCGTCGAGCTCCTTGCCGCCGACCCCCTCGGCCGAGAGGGTCTTGCGGGCGTCGGTGTAGGCGTAGACGAACGCCGAGTTGAGCTTGTGCTTGCCGAAGCCCTCGCCGACATCGACCCAGGAGTCGCGCGGGAAGGAGAAGGCGATCGCCCGGGTGCCGTCGACCGGGATGTGCACCAGGATCATCGTGTCGGTGTTGCGCTCGCCGTCGACCTTGCCGCCGTTGAGCAGCTGCAGGACCTCCTTGGGCAGCGGGTTGCCGTACGCGTCGGTGCGGCTGTCCATGCCGACCAGCAGCATGTCGATCGCGCCGTCCAGCGGCACCGGCCGGGTGCCGACATCCTCGGCGATGACGTCGGTGGTCACTGTGTTGGCGTCGACGTCGCCGACGGTCCACCAGCCGTAGGCCATACCGGCCAGTACGGCTGCGGAAAGCAGGAACGCGACCGTACGCACGGCCTGCGTGCCGAACCACCGCGCACGCTCGCCCACGAGCGCTCCTCCCAGTCCCGACCCGCCGTCCCACCCACCAGATTACCCAGGTCGTGTAGGTAAGGGATTAGGCGCCGGCCGCGATTACCCGCACGAGTGGGCGACGCGGCCCGTCGGCGTGAAAGACTCGGTCAGCGTTATCGAGAGGAATGGTGGAGCGACATGCGGGTGCTGGTCACAGGCGGAGCCGGGTTCATCGGTTCGCACTACGTCCGGGAGGCGCTTTCCGGGGCGTATCCGACGCTGGCCGACGCCGAGGTGGTCGTGCTCGACAAGCTGACCTACGCGGGCAACAGGGACAACCTCGCCCCGGTCGCCGACAGCCCCAGGCTGCGGTTCGTCGAGGGTGACATCTGCGACGCCGACGCCGTGGTCTCGGCCATGTCCGGGGTGGACCTGGTGGTCCACTTCGCCGCCGAGTCGCATGTCGACCGGTCCATCGCCGGGTCGTCGGAGTTCGTCCGGACCAACGTCCTGGGCACCCAGACGCTGCTGCAGGCCGCGCTGGAGGCCCAGGTCGGCAAGTTCGTGCACGTGTCGACCGACGAGGTGTACGGGTCGATCGAGGACGGGTCGTGGCCCGAGACCCACCCGCTGGAGCCGAACTCGCCGTACTCGGCGTCGAAGGCGTCCTCGGACCTGCTGGCCCGCTCGTACTTCCGTACCCACGGGCTGCCGGTGTGCGTCACGCGGTGCTCCAACAACTACGGGCCGTACCAGTTCCCGGAGAAGGTCATCCCGCTGTTCACCACGAACCTGCTGGACGGCAAGAAGGTCCCGCTGTACGGCGACGGCCTCAACGTTCGTGACTGGCTGCACGTCGACGACCACTGCCACGGCATCCAGCTCGTCGCCGACGGCGGGCGCGCGGGCGAGATCTACAACATCGGCGGCGGCACGGAGCTCACCAACCGCGAGCTGACCACGCTGCTGCTGGAGGCCACCGGCGCCGACGAGTCGTTCGTGCAGCCGGTGATCGACCGCAAGGCGCACGACCGGCGCTACTCCGTCGACATCACCAAGATCAGCTCGGAGCTCGGCTACGCGCCGCGCGTCCCGTTCGCCGACGGACTCGCGGACACGGTCAAGTGGTACACCGACAACCGCGGCTGGTGGGAGCCGCTGAAGGCCCGATCGGGGAACTGACGTGATCGAAGTCCTCGTACCCGGCGGCACCGGGCAGCTAGGCCGCGAACTCGCCGCGCTGGCGGGCGACGCGGTGTCCGTGCGCGCGCCGGGGTCGGCGGACTTGGACCTGACCAGAGCAGGCTCGGTGATCGACGCGGTCGCGGACCTCGCGGCGAAGGCCAAGGCAGCGGGCAGGCGCCCGGTCGTCATCAACGCGGCGGCCTACACCGCGGTCGACAAGGCCGAGACCGAGTCGTCGCGCGCCTTCGCCGTCAACGCCGACGGCCCGCGCGTACTGGCCGCCGCGTGCTCGTCGCGCGGGGTGCCGCTGGTGCACGTGTCGACGGACTACGTGTTCGACGGCACGGCGACGAGCCCGTACGAGGTGGGCGCGCCGACCCGGCCGCAGTCGGTGTACGGGGTCACCAAGCTCGCGGGCGAACAGGCCGTGCTTGGCTCCGGCGCGCAGGCGTGGGTCGTGCGCACCGCGTGGGTCTACAGCGCCTTCGGCGCCAACTTCGTCAAGACGATGGCCCGGCTGGAGGGTTCCAGGGACACACTGTCCGTTGTGGACGACCAGCTCGGCGCCCCGACCTGGGCCGCCGACCTGGCCCGCGGGCTGGTGGAACTGGCGACCCGGATCACTGCCGGATCAGCTCCGAAGAGCCGGGTGCTGCACTGCGCGGGCGCCGGATCGGTTACGTGGTGCGGGTTCGCGCGGGCGGTCTTCGAGGAACTCGGCGCCGACCCGGCGCGGGTCCAGCCGTGCACGACCGCCGACTACCCGACCCCCGCCAAACGCCCGACCTACTCAGTACTGTCGGGCGCGGCGTGGGCGGCCGAGGGCCTGACCCCGCTACCGGACTGGCGCACGTCATTGTCGAGCGCGTTCAAGGCACACCCGAAGGGCTTCCTGCCCGAGGCGTAGTCAGCCCCCGAGTGCCACTTCGACGTGGCCTCAGCTGGGCGGGGTCGGGTGTACTGCCTCCGGACATGTCGGGTGCTCCTTCAACAGTCAGCTACGGTGGCCGAGATGTCGCAGCCAAGGATCTGGATTTTCCACGGTGACCACGCGCGTTGGGCTTCCGGTGTGTTTGCGACCAGCGAAGCAGGGCTGCTCTGGGCGGCCGAGCATCGTGTTACCGGGATTCTCGCCGAGTATTCAATCGGCGGCGCCTACGACGTCGCCGTCAGTGAAGGCCGATTCACTCCGACCCGGCCGCACCACGGCACACCCAACCATGTCGCCGGCTTCTCGCCAGGCCTCCAGCACTTCCACCTGACCGACGGCCACCCGAATATCTAGTCGCACGTACACGCTTCAGTGAGACTTACCCCCTGAGCTGCGCTTGTGCGAACCCCTGCGAACGAGGTCGTCACGCCGCGTGTTCGGCCAGCCAGGCGAGGACGTCGGGCGCGGCGGCGGCCAGGATGCCGCCGTGGTTGGCGCCTGGGTAGACGCGGTAGTCGATCCTTGATCCGTGGCCGCGCGACAGGGTGACCATGTCGTCGGTCGCTGGGGGCGGCACCACCGGATCGTCCGCGCCTTGCAGTACCAGGACCGGTCCGTCGGCCCGCCGGTGTCCGATCTCGTTGGCGGCGAACCATTCCCGCAGTCGGGTCGCCGTCGCGTCGCGGAGGAGGAACTCGGTGGTGGGCAGCGCGGCCTGCTCGTATCGCGCGGCGAGGTCGTCGAAGCAGAGTGTCCGCACCGCCGGGAGCATGGCCCGTGCCCGGTCGCCGAGGTAGTCGGCGAAGTCCAGGTCCGGGTACTGGGTGCCGAGCCCGACCAGCATCATCGAGTAGAAGGTCTGCTCCAGCGGACGCAGTTCGACGCTGGGGTCGGGCAGGAAGCCGGACATGTTCGGGGCGGGCGCGTAGACCACGGCGCCGCCGAAGTTCAGGCCCCGCCCGTAGTCGTCGGCGATCTCCGCGGTGGCCATCGCGGACTGTCCGCCCTGTGAGTGGCCTGCGGCCAGCCAGTTCCGGGACAGCGCGGGCGTCAGGTGCCGCGCGGCGCGGACGGAGTCGATGACCGACCGGGCCGCGGACTCGGGGATCAGGTACGGGTGGATGCCCGGGGTGCCGAGGCCGGGGTAGTCCGTGGCGACGACCGCGTATCCGGCGCGTAGGAACAGGTTGAGGGTCTTCTCGTAGTAGGCGCCCGCGCCCGGCACGGCGGAGGGGGCACACGCGTCGCCGATGCCTGTGGTGCCGTGGCTCCAGGCCACGACCGGCCAGCCGCCGGGCCGCGGTCGGCCGGGAGGCGTCAGCGTCAGGCCGCTCACCAGGATCGGGGCGCCTTGCGGGCTGGTGGACAGGTACTTGATGCGATGGGCCTTGGTGCCCCACGGGTAGAGCGTGGTCGTCGCGACCGATTCGGCCGAGATGAGCGTTCCCGCCCACGCTGTCGCGGCGCTCGCCGGTGTCGCTGTCCCGACAAGGGTGATCGATACGAGCGCGATCAGAGTCCGCATGCTTCCCCCAGTTCGATGTCCGATACGAACGTATTGAAGTACGCTGCCCACTATGTCATACAGTCGTATTGGGAGTGCGAGTGATTTCTGACGGGCACACGCGGGACGGCGTGATCCGCGCGTTGGTCGCGCTGGTCGCCGAACGCGGGATGGACGCGGTGAGCGTGCGCCAGGTGGCTGACGCCGCAGGTGTGTCGGCGGGCTTCGTCCAGCACCACTTCCGCACGAAACAGGCGATGCTGGCCGCCGCGATGGACGCTGTCACCGGTCAGGTCGAGTCCCGGGTGCGCGCGGTCGCCGACCAGGAGCCCGCCGACGCGCTGCGGGAGATCGCCAGGCAGCTCGTGCCGCTTGATGACGAAAGGGCTGTGGAGGGGCGGATCAGCCTGGCGTTCGTTGCCCACGCGATCACGGACCCGGAACTCAGCGCGAACTATCAGCGGACTTGGCGGCGGCTGGAGGAACTGCTCACCGGCCTGATCGCCGCGGTGCGTGGGCGGGCGAGGGGCTCGGCGGACGACCGGGCCGCGGCGGCGCTGCTGCTGGCCACGATCGACGGGCTCGCGATCGGCGGGGTGGCCGAACCGGGTCGCCTGGACCGGCGGCGGATCGCGGCCCTGCTGGCCCGTCAGCTCGACGCGGTCACGCGTGATGGTCGGCCAGGCGGGTCAGCAGCTCGTTGAGCTGCGCGCGCTCGGCGGATGACAGCGGCTCCAGCAAGGCGTCCTGGGCGTCGCCGATGACCCGGTCGAGGGCCTTGAGCTGCTTGGTTCCCGCCTTGGTGAGGCGGACGATGTTGCGCCTGCGGTCGAGCGGATCGGCGGCCCGGTCGACCCACCCCTGGTCGAGCAGGTCGGCGACGGCGCCCGCGACGTCACTGCGGTCGAGCCCGCACCGCCGGCCGAGGTCGGCCTGGCTGGCCGGGCCGAACTCCTCAAGCGCGGCGAGCATCGAGTAGTGGTACCGCCGGGTTCCAGTGCCTTCGAGACGGTCGGCGACGACATTTCGGGCGGTGACCGAGTTCTGGTTGATCAGCCAGCTCGTCAGCGTGCGCAGGCGGGCCGGTGCTGAGCGAGTGTCCATGTGAATCACCGTAGCGCTTGCGGCCGACCGATGATACGTTGGTTTAACCAACGTTGGCGCGGCCAACGAAAACTGAGGAGTGTCGATGGAAGCGGTTTTCGAGATCACGCAGTTGGTCTACCGGCTCGGGGCTTGCCTTGACGATCACCGGTTCGACGACCTCGTGGGCCTGTTCACCGCGGACGCGACTGCCCGGACGCCTGGAGGTGAGGCGGCCGGGCGGGACGCGGTGATCGCGCAGGCCACGCGGAACCATGAGGAATACCAGCGGATCCAGCACCTGATCTCGAACGTGCTGGTCGACGTGGACGGCTCGGCGGCGTCGGTACGGGCGAATCTGGTCGGGACGTTCGTGGGCTCCGATGGGGCTCCGGTGCTGGAACTCGGCGCGGTGTACCGCTTCGGCGCCCGGCGGGTGGGCGACGGGTGGCGGTTGTCGGCGGTCGAGGTCGAGCCGCTGTGGCGGACGGCCGCGTAGGATTGTTCTACAATTCTACATTCGAATAATCCTACGCGGGCTGGATCAAGTCCCAACGGTTGCCGTAGAGGTCCTCAAAGACGACCACGTGGCCGAAAGTCTCCCGCCGCGGTTCCTCCAGGAACCGCACGCCTGCGGCCAGCATGCGCTGATGATCGCCAGGCAGATCGTCGGTGGTTAGGAACAGGAACACCCGGCCGCCGGTCTGGTCGCCGACCCGCTCCACCTGCGCGGGTGTGTCCGCCAGGGCGAGGAGCACGCCGGTCTCGCGCGCCCCGGGCGGCGTTACGACCACCCACCTCTTGGCGTCGCCCAAGTCGGTGTCCTCGGTCAGGCGGAAGCCGAGGGTGTCGGTGTAGAACGCGATGGCTTCGTCGTAGTCGGACACGAGCACGGACACGAGGCTGAGATGCTGCATGGCCTCATGCTGCCAACGCGAGTGCGCTACGTCGACTGGGCTACGTCGACTGGTAGGCGGCGATCGTCAGTTCCGCGCAGCGGCGCCAGGTGTGGGTGGCGGCGTGGGTTCGGCGGGCGGAGAGCGTGGCGGGGGACAGCGGGGTGTCCAGCACGGCGTTCAGCGCCACCGCCATCGCCTCCGTGTCGCCGAACGGCACCAGGGTCGCGTGGCCGCCGGAGACCTCGCGCAGCGCGGGCACATCCGAGCACACCACCGGCACGTCGCACGCCATCGCTTCCAGCACCGGCAAACCGAAGCCTTCGTCCCGCGACGGCAGCACCAAGGCGCTCGCGCCCGCGACCACCCCACGAAGGTCCACTTCGGACAGATAGCCGGTGGAGATCACCCGCTCGGACCCGACCGCGTGTCCCGGGCCGGTCAGCACCAGCGGCGGCAGCGACGGGTTCGCGGCGTGCGCGTCGAGCAGCCAGCCCAAGGCCTTGCGCGGACCGGCGGCGCCGACGAACAGCAGGTATTCCTTGGGCAGGCCGATCTTCGCGACCAGGGCCTCATTCGGCGGACGGGCGGTGAACCACTGCGGGTCGACGCCGAGCGGGGTCACCCGGACCTTGTCCTCGGCGACGCCGAGGCGTTCGACGACGCGTTCGGCCACCGCCCGGGTCGGGGTGCAGATGACTGTCGCACGCTCCGCCGACAGCCGCACCAGCCGAGGCAGTTCGGCGTCGCTCGGTGGGAGTTCGTCGGGGAATTCGAGGAACGCCAGGTCGTGGATCGTCAGCACGCCCTTGGCCCGGATCGAGGCGGGCAGGACGAAGTTCGTCCCGTGCACGACGTCGGTGAACCCGGCGAACAGCTCGATCGGCGGGAACGGCCCGCGCAGCCACGCCTTGCGCAGCAGCCTGGCGGGCACCGGGATGCCCCGCGCCTGCGAGCCGTGCGGCAGGACCCGGCGGAGCTTGCGCCAGCCGCGCAGGGTGAAGGCGACCGCGCGCATGTTCACGTCCGGCGACGAGGCGAGTTCCTCGGCGAGGGCCGCGGTGTAGCGGCCGACGCCGGTGCGGGAACCCAGCAGCGGGGTCCCGTCGATCAGGACGCGGATCGGTCTGTCAGACATCGCGCGGACCACCTCCGCGGAGTTTCTCCCTGGCGAGCCTACGCACCCGGCCCGCGGCGCGGCGGGCGAGTTCGGTCGGCCCGCCGCCGTCGAGGTATTCGCGGACGAGGGCCAGATCGCGGCGGACAGTGCCCGCCGCGCCCAGCGGGGCCCGGCGGACCAGCGGCTCGGCGCCAGGCAGTCGGTCGGTGGCCGGACGCGGGTCGCGGCAGAACGCGGTCAGCGGGGCCAGGACGTTCTCCCAGGTGAACCGCTCGCGCACGGCGGCGATCCGGTCCTGGCAGGCCTGGGCGAACTCCGCGTCGTAGAGGACCTTCTCCAGCGCGTCGGCGAGGGCATCGGTGTCCTCCGCCGGGACGACGATGCCAAGGCCCTCGGCGCGGACGAGTTCGGCGAACGAGTCGCCGTCGGTGGTGACGATCGGCAGGCCCGCCCACAGGTAGTCCAGCACCCGGGTGCGGAAGGCGAAGGTCGTCTCCACGTGCTCGTAGTGCGTGGTGACCCCGCAGTCGGCGTCGAGCAGCCAGTCCTGGCGCTGGTCGTAGGGCACCCACGTCTCGTTGAAGAACACGTGCCTGCCGGTGAGGTCCAGCCGCCCGGCCAGCGCGCGCACCTGGGCGCCGATGTCCATCTCCGGGACCTCGGGGTTCGGGTGCTTCATCCCCAGGAAGACCAGCCGGACCTCCGGCCGCCGACGCGCCAGCACGCCCATGGCGCTGACCAGCGTCAGCGGGTCGAACCAGCTGTAGACGCCGCCTGCCCAGAGCACGACCTTGTCGCCGTCGCCGATGCCGGGGATGCCGCCCTTGATCGGGTTGCGGCTCTGCTGTGGCGGCTTGCCGGACAGGCCGAACGGCACCACGTCCAGCACCGACCGCAGCGTCGGGTCGCCGTCGTAGAGCGCGGGGGTCAGTCTGCCGAGGGACATCAGGTGGCCCAGCCAGAAGTGTCGCTGCCGCTCGGAGGCGCACAGGAAGAAGTCGCCGCGCTCCAGTTGCGTGTTGAGCACCTTGGTCACCCCGACCAAGTCCAGCTCACGCTTCTCGGCGATGTCGTCCTTGCCCTGCTCCAACAGTTCCAGGTGCATCGGGTCGTAGACGTCGCACACGACGATCTTCGTCGAGTCGGCCTTCTTGAGCGACGGCACCAGTTCCAGCGCGTGGCCCTGGACGATCACCACGTCCGCCCACGCCACATGGGGTTCCAGCTCGCGACGTTTGGCCCGCACGACAGGGAAAGCCGCGTCCGGCGGGGCGCACACGGGGTTGACCGTCACCAGTCGCACATCGTGTTCGGCGGCCAGTACGTCGGCCATGTTCCACGCCCGGATCGCCGGACCCGCCATCCGCTCGGAGATCGCGTCCCCGGTGATCACCAGGATCTTCCTGCGCGCGCCGAAAGCCTGTTCCAGACCAAGCGCCTCGACGATCGCCTCGTGCGCGGCGAGGTAGCGCGGCAGCGGGTACGCGGGCTCCATCGCCTTGCGCATCAAGGGAACCAGGTCCGCGTCGGACCGCACCCGGGCCGCTTGCTCGACGGCGCGGGAGGCCGCCAGCGACGGCAGCAGCTCGACGAACTGGTCGATCGCCAGGATGCCCGCGAGCGTGGTCCGGGGGATGGACACCGGGCCCTCGCTGTCGTCGCGGCGGGTGATCTCCAGCTGGGTCGGGTCGATCTCGCCGCGCGCGGTGGCCCTGCGCACGGCCAGCGCCAGCGCGCCCGGCAGCGCCTTGGCTAGGGTCTCGTCCGACAGGTTTTTGTAGAGCGACGCCAACGCGTTGCGCTCCAACAGGTACAGCTCGCGGGACTGATCCTTGGTGTCCACTTCGGACATCGAGGCGTGGTGGCGGTGGTAGGCGAGCGACGTCGGCTCGTAGCGCACCCGCCAGCCACGCAGGTTCAGTCGCCAGCCAAGGTCGACGTCCTCGTAGAACATGAAGTACCGCTCGTCGAACCCGCCGAGCTCGCGGTAGACGCCCGCGCGGACGAACATCGCCGCGCCAGTGGCGAAAAGCACGTCGCGCGGGTCGTCGTGGCTGCCGTCGTCCGGCAGGCCCGCGTGCCGCTTGTAGCCCATGCCGAACCAGGTCAGACCCGCGTCGACGAAGTCGATGTGCGTGCCGTCCCAGTCCAGGACCTTGCTCGCGACGGCCGCGACGTCGGGCTGCTCGGTGAGCACCCGGACGGCCGCGCGGGCCCACTGCGGATCGGGGCGGGCGTCGTTGTTGAGGAAGGCGAGGACCGTGCCCCGAGCGTGCTGGACGCCGAGGTTGCAACCGCCCGCGAAGCCAAGGTTGTCCGGCGCCTCGATCAGCTCGACGCCGTCGACGGCGCGGATCTTCTCAGCGCTGCCGTCCCCCGAGGCGTTGTCCACGCAGATGACCTGCAGGCGGTCGGCCGGGTAGTCGAGGTCGGCCCGCAGCGCGCGCAGGCAGGTCAGGGTGTCTTCGGCGCCCCGGTAGTTCACCAAGATTACCGACAGTGTGGGCAGTGCCCCCTCGACCACGCCGACTCCTCCCCGTCGCTCCTGGGCCATAGCGTGCCTTATCCGGGGCCGCTCATGTCGCGCGACCGGCCGGACCACTCCCGCCAGACCGCGGCCCGCGCGTCCGGGGCCCAGAGTTTGATCTTGACGCGGGTCGTGAGCGCCCGCGGGAGCCGGGCGCCGACCTGGAGCAACACCCGCAGCCGCAGCCCGACCCGGAAGTTGTGCGCGTCCGGTACCACGCTGCTCCCTTTGAACTTCGCCCGGCGCAGCAGCGGCAGGGCGGCGGTGAGCAGCGCGAACCGGGCGAGTTGGACGATGGCGACCCGGGCAGGCGCGCACCGCAGCAGCGTGACCAGCCGGTTGCGCTCGTTCCAGAGGTGGAACTCGGCCGACCCGGGCTCGGTGCTCGCCCCGTGCAGATGGGCGACCTCGACCGGGACCGCGACGACCGACCAGCCCGCCAGTCGCAGCCGCCACGACGTGTCGGTGTCCTCGTAGTAACAGAAGAAATCGCCCGGCACCCCGCCCACCTGCGCCAACGCGGCAGTGCGGACAAGCGCGGCGCCACCGCAGAAGCCGAAGACCGGGCTGGAGTCGGTGTCGGCGCCATAGCCGTCATCAGTCAGGCGGACCCCGACCGACTGGACTTCTCCCGACGGGCTGACCAGCCGCGCGCTGGCCGCGCCCGCGGTCGGATCGGCGTCGAGGGCGTCCTCCATCCGGGCCAGCCAGTCCGCGGCGGGGACGGCGTCGTCGTTGAGCCACGCGACGTACTGGGTGCCGGGACGGACCCCGGCCAACGCGCCCGCGTAGCCGACGTTGACCGGCAGCCTGATCACCTCGGGCCCGCTCGGGTGGGCGGCCAGGACGGCGGCGGTCCCGTCGGTGGATGCGTTGTCGACGACGATCGCGCGGTGCGGCCTGGTCTGCGCGGCAAGGGCGTCGAGGCACGCGCCGACGTGGTCCCGGCCGCGCCAGGTGACGACGACGACGGTCGTGCGGACGTTCACCGGGGCGAGGCTACCGCCGCACGTGCCATCCTTCCCGCGTGCCCGCGCTGGTCGTCCTCACCGAGCAACTGCTGTCCCCGGTCCCCGGCGGCACCGGCCGCTACACCCGGGAGCTGGCCGCCGCCCTGGCCGCGACCGCGCCCGACGGGTGGTCCGTCCGCGGTGTCACCGCCCGCCACCGCGACCTGACCTCGGCGAAGATCCCCGGCGTGCTGGGTCCGCACGCGCTCGCGCTGCCTCGGCGCGCGTTGACGCTGGGCTGGGAATACGGCCTGCCGCTATGGCCCGGCGGCGACATCGTCCACGCGCCGACCCCGCTCGCCCCGCCCGCGCGCCGACGCCGCGGGCTGGTGGTCACGGTGCACGACACCGTGCCGTTCACCCACCCCGAGACGCTGACCCCGCGCGGCGCCGCCTGGCACCGCAAGGTGATCCGCCGGGCGACAGCCACCGCCGACGCGGTGATCGTGCCGACCCAGGCGGTCGCCGACGACCTGGCCAGGCACGCGCCGGGGCAGGCGCCGGTGCACGTGATCGGCCACGGCGTCACCGCGGCCGAACCGACCCCGGTCGAGGGTCTGCCGTCGGGATACGTGCTGGCCATCGGCACCGTCGAGCCGCGCAAGGGCCTCGACACCCTCGTCGCCGCGATGGCGGGCGTGCCGCGTGACCTCGTCGTCGTCGGCCCTCAGGGCTGGGGTGAGGTGGATCTCACCGCGCTCGCCGACCGGCACGGCCTGCCCCGCGCGCGGCTGCGCGTCCTCGGCCGCGTCACCGACGGCGAGCTGGCCGCGGTGCTGCGCGGCGCGGCGGTGCTGGCCGCGCCGAGCCGGGCCGAGGGGTTCGGGCTGCCCGTGCTCGAGGCGATGGCGGCGGGTGTTCCGGTGGTGCACTCGGACGCGCCCGCGCTGGTCGAGGTCGCGGGCGGGGCCGGGATCACCGCGCGCCGCGACGATCCCGCCGATCTCGCGCGCGCGTTGACCGAGGTGCTCGACCGGCCGGATCTCGCCGCCGATCTTGTCGCCAGAGGTCGCTCCCGGGCCGCCACCTTCACCTGGACGGGTGCCGCCGAGGCGGTCTGGCGACTGCACGTGGACTGGTGGGCGAACAGCCGTCGAGAGGGAAGTTAACCCGTTCGGTCAGTTCGCCGACACTGACCGTCGTACGCTGTCGAGCGTGTCCGACCCCGCCGTCCTCATCGACGCGACCGCGGTGCCAGCGGACCGCGGCGGGGTGGGCCGGTACGTCGACTCCCTGGTCGCGGCCCTGGCGGCCGACGGCGCCGCACTCAGCGTGGTCTGCCAGCCCCGCGACACCCGGCTCTACAGCGAGCTGGCGCCCGACTCGCGGATCGTGCCGACCTCGGCGTCGGTGACCACCCGCACCGCCCGGCTGACCTGGGAACAGACCACGCTGCCCCGGCTCGTGCGCAAGCTCGGCGTCGACGTGCTGCACAGCCCGCACTACACGATCCCGCTGGCCAACCCGGCCGCGTCGGTGGTCACCCTGCACGACGCGACGTTCTTCACCGACGCCGTCCTGCACCATTCGATCAAGGCCACGTTCTTCCGCGCCTGGACCAAGACCGCGCTGGTCCGCGCCGCGCGCTGCGTCGTGCCGAGCGTGGCGACCGCGGCCGAGCTGACCAGGGTCGCCAAGGCCGACCCGCGCAGGCTCGACGTCATCCAGCACGGCGTGGACACCGAGCGGTTCCACCCGCCGTCGCCTGCCGAGGTCGCCGCCGCGCGGGCCGTCGTCGGCCTCGGCGACCAGCCCTATGTCGCCTTCCTCGGCGCGCTGGAGCCGCGCAAGAACGTGCCCGCGCTGATCCGCGGGTTCGCCGCGGCGTGCCGGGGCCGGGCCGAGCCGCCCGCGCTGGTCTTGGCCGGTCAGCCCGGCTGGGACCGCCAGAT
>Ga0247823_10002156_pt1 | contig 16268 bp, 22 predicted proteins | sample 13C_PalmiticAcid_2_FD_192426 | JGI IMG/M metagenome (GOLD analysis project Ga0247823, IMG submission 192426) | Soil microbial communities from agricultural site in Penn Yan, New York, United States - 13C_PalmiticAcid_Day30 | ecosystem: Environmental > Terrestrial > Soil > Agricultural land...
GGTCCTCGGCCGCCGCGCGCATGGCCGGGTCGACCGTCTGGCGCGTCTTGTTCATGAGCAGCTCGCCGAACCACTCGAAGATCATCTGCACTTGGATCGGGTTCGGCTTTTGCAGGTCGGCGATGGTGAAGGGGATTCCGAGCTCGTTGATGCAGCCGACGATTTCGCGGTCTGGGAGGCGCATGTTCGCGTAAGCTGCTTCCTCCTCTTTCTTGCGCGACCGCGACTGCTGCTGCGCCGTTGGCAGTATCGACATTCGCGGATTGTACGACATCGTGGGCAATCTGAGGCCAATCGTGGGATTCGGTGTTGATGTGGGCGTGGGTCGCCTGTTTCGCGTCGTGCGCGCAGTTTGGCGTCAAAATGCGACCGGGCCTTGGATTTGGGTGGGTGTTGACAATGGTGGGGTGGTTGCTCGAGGAACAGACCAGACCCGCGTTTCTCGATAGTTGCATACTTGGATTCCCATTGTTTGATTGGTGCATAAGTTGGATGCCCTGCACAGGTCTCTCTGTTCAAGAGACCCACCATGCCAGCAACACCACTGCAGAGTGCCAGTTGAGCTCACCTCCCCGGGCCTCGCCTTGAGACAGAATGCCGCAGAACAAGTCTCTGGCAACAGGAGGGCTGATGGACCATCTCAAAAAAAAAAAAAAAAAAACCTCACAACCTCTTGTGCTCAGAAAAGTCGTACTCCTGATCTAGCCCCGAAACTCTTGATTTTCTGGAGCAAGCGAAGAGACGGCAAACCCGCGTTTGCATTGGTTCAAGCGGCTCAGGACGTGTGTCCTTGTGGACAATGAAGTCTCTCATTTCCACAAGGTAGAAACTGCCCCCGTCGTTCTGCTGCTCTCGACCACTGCTGTGTCCATCGTTCTCGCGACCCAACAGCTATAAGTCAAGGCATCATCGTCGTCACCAAGCTCTTGGCATCAAATCCCTGAGATTGCTGTTTGCCTCAGCGTCAATGCAGGGTAGCACCCGTTAACTGACCAGCTGCGTGAAAACGGTTCGCTCGTTCGTAAGACGCCCAGGGTTTTGTGCCGCGTCTAGATTACCGGCCGGTTGAGCCGGCCGCGGCTCGTGTTGGACCCTGGGGAAGGATGGGAAAAGGAGCGCACTGCATGATGCTGGTCCCTGTTCCATTGCGGCGGATTCGCAAGGCACAGCATTGGGGGCAACACCAAGAGGAAGGGTTTTTGCAGGCCAAGACTGGGGAGCCTCGAGAGAGTACATTAGATGAAAACCGACATGCTCGCCCGATGGTGGCGGGCTTCATCTGTTCTCCTGTTTGTGGAGGGAGGCTGGCTGCGGATGATCGGGTCCCGTGGCAAGTGGCCCATCATGGACCAGCGCGGCCGCTTTTCTTCTTTCTCGAGCATCCGTACTCTATCGACTGCTGTGCAGCGCAAACAGACCGTGCGGTCTGTCCTTTGGATTCCCTCGATGTTGGACGAAGGAGATTAGCCTATCGGTGGAAAGACGGATAACGGCCATGCTAAGGTGCCGGGGCTCGGGCCCTCCGGAACAGCGGCTTTCGGGTGGCTTCCGGTTGGGAAAGAAACAAGACGTCCAAAACAGAGCGATTCATTCGTCGCCTGGGCAAGTGAGAAGGGCTTGGGTTGAAACGATGGCGTTCGTTTCCGACCACTCGTGCTCTGGATTTCCACTGGCCGTCAATGTCATTCACCACACCCTGCCAGCGAAGCCGTCTGTTTGGCTGGCGATTGGTTCCCCGGCCAAGAAATTCATCAGCCGTCATCTCGGAGCAAAGCTTGAGGGTTCAGTGCTCGTGCAGCTCTGGTTCCTGGTAAGGCTGTTCCAAAAACCCCACGCAGGTTCGTATTTCCTGCGGCACTGCCGCACTGAGTTGTTTGCCCTGGCGTGGCAACCTGGGAGGCTGGGACCGTCGGCTTCGCGGCTGGACCCCGACGGCTGCTCTCCGTCTTGGGAGTGTCCACTGACTCCATGGGCTCGCCGACTGGTTGTTGTGCGATCGCTTCCCCACGAACTGGCCGTTCCTGCGGGTATCCCAGCCAGATAAGTGGATGTCCGTATGGAGAAACGCACTGCGGAAACACGTGTCGAGATGGCGACCGTGGTTGACTGCGCCTAACACTGCATTCCTGGACACTGGCAGCCAATGCACTTTGAGATATGCAAGCCCTTGCAGGCTGGACGGGAGTGAGATCGGTGGAGCTGCACGTCCAGTCGATAGCTTCCGGCTGCAGAGTCAGAGAGCGCAGGTATTGCGCCCTTAGCTCGCTGGTATTTCCAGTTTGGGCCTGCGCTGAGCGATTTCCTGGTCGATATACAATAGATCGGCGCTTGACGGCAGCCCGTTGGAAGCATGACGCCAATCCACCCAGCCGTGATGGTCGTCCCATACCATGCTATATTGTGGCGAGCCCTGGGCGAGGGAGACAGGGCAAGATGGCGGCGCCGTTATGACATAATTCGGCAGCAGCAATGTCACGGTTGGGCCCGCCTGCAACCTTCGTCCGGTTCTTGCGCAGCCAGCCGCGAAGCGAAGACTTCAGACGGATACGAGCATCGCTAGCTTGCCCGTATTCCCTAGGCCAAAGAAGGCCAAAGCGCACCTGGGAATTGCACAGAATCGCGCTCATCCTTCACAGCTCAAGCGCAGTTCGCTGGCTTGTGAAGCTGCCAACAGCCAACAGATTTCCCGCAGGGATCGGTCGAAAGTTGCATGATGGACTGACGGGCACTGATGGACTGGCCTGAGCGGCAGGAACCAAGAAGCCGTTGGGGTGGGGCAGATGCCAAGAAGCAGGGCTTCAAAGGACCCACTGTGACAGCTCTGACCGACAGGAGACGGGAAACGGTGGAGTCGAAACGGAGAAGCGATGGCACCCTGGATTTAGGACCCCGAGTTCCAAGCTGAGCCAAGGTCCCTCAATCAGCATGATCGTGGCAGACATCTACCATGAAACAAGATCGAAATAACATGATGCGCTTTTGACCGGCTCGTGGCACAGTTCCAGACGTCCATTGGACCTGTTTAGCAGGACCTGTTGTTGAGCGGTGACAACGAAACAGAAAGCTCTCCGTTTCTCCCTGCCACTGCCAGGGTGGAGCGCAACCAGGGAAGTGCCGGGTACCTTGCTTTTCTCCCTTGCCCGAATTTTCCCTGGGTCAGCTTCCCTGCACAGGGCTCAAATATTGCATGGGCCCTTCTTTTGAGACACCCTTCTCAGACATCTCCCCCACCTTCGACCACAGCAGTGCTCTGTCTCTGCAGTGATCATAGCTTTCGCCCTCAAGTCCCTCACTTACCCCTCCCTCTCCAACTCCACGAAGGGTCGAATCTCATCACATTCCAACGACTCGAACACGGTTTCGAACTGGAGGCTCTGCGCGCACCTCTGAACGTTGCCAAACGGAGCGCTCCAGACACCCGCCGGCCAGCTGCATTCCGCCACCCTCGGTGCAGCCCTCGCCCACCTCAGCTCAGACGAGCTTTGACTGTCGCACCGCGGAATCCAGCTCGGCTGAAGCATGCTTTAGAGACATCCACCCCCGCCGACGAATTTGCCAACCGCGCAATCATTCCCGCCGACGCGTCTCTTGTTCCGACACCTTCAGAATGAATCCACGCCAGTGTCCGCCGACCACAGATCGTCCCAGTCAACACTACCCCTCGCATTACCACAGAGTTCTGACAACTCCCGTCCTTGGCCGACACTGAAATCGTTGCGCCCGACCACAGGATGCCGTTGTGGCCCTTCCGACGGAGGAGCCGCCGGAAGCGCGGGCGGGCAAACACACTGGAGGACGAAGGATATGGAGGTCAGGCCGCTAGCACCGGGCTTCCGCCGCGGAGTCAAACCGTACCCGAGCTCATGGCCCCCAATGCGCCTGTTCTCGAGCGACAGCCGAGCAAGAAGCAGCGGATGGAACCCAACAAACTCCATCGCCGAACTCGGGCATACAGCTTCTCCCCAGGACGGCACGACTCCGTGCGGGTTGGCCGTAAGAAACCTTCCGCGGCCCAACGGGAAGCAGACGCCGTGCCACCCGCCGGCCCGGGCGTCGACCCCCGACTTGCAGACCATGGTGTCAGGGCCAAGCCTTCGAGCGGCACGGATGCCGTGAGGGACGAGATGCTTTGGCGTGCGCCCACGCTTCACAGCAAGAGAGACGGTGACCACCTACCCCGGAAGATCTCTAGCAAAAAACGGCGAAAGGAGGACCAGCAGCGCGAGGCTGAAATCAAGGCGCTGAGCACCTTTGTCCCTGTTCGACCCGCCACAGAGGACTGGATGGCTGGGCGCCCGTTGAAGAAGGAGAGCAGGAGAATCAGGAGTGCGTTCGGTGGTGGCTTCAAGGGCGGCGAGCTCGACAGGTTCAACCGGTCGTCAGACGTCTCTTTACCATTGCAAGAATCCATCGATTCGGCCCTCTCGTCTGATTCGGATTACATTTCCTACAAAGTTTCCGCCCTGGCGGCTCTTTCGCCACGGCCCACTCTACGCTGCACCACCCATCCAAGGCCGGGGGCCTGGCCCCGCGATGTGACGGGGCTGGCGCGGCGGCCGTCCCAGCAACGAACGAAGCTGATCGAGCCCATTCCCGAGGCGACACTCAAGGCGCATAAGCGTGTCGACGACATCGCCGATGAACTCAGCGCCAGCGACCTCCGTGAACTCATGGAACGAGACCAGCGGCGACGTGCAAGGAAGCGACAATTGGAACAAGAGAAACTCGACCGGAGAATTGCAAGGCGCGCCGAGAAACAGAAGGCCGTCGATGCCGAGGCCGCGCGACATGGGAGGGAATCCCCACCAAATCTGGAAAGAGGCGTTCTCGGTCGAGAGGATGTTGGCCTGGGGCTCGATCCGGCTTCTGCCATCATCACGTCATCTAGGATACGGCGCTCAGAAGATCAGCCCAAGCAGCGAGATGAGTCCGGGCAGCCTAGCGACCTTGAAGCGACAAGGGACGGACAACGGTCAGGGCCTCTGGCTGCGTTTCACCGAGTAGACAGCCACCCCTTGCAACCACCGGAGGCTCCCTCCGGACTCAGGGAAGATCATGTGCCGACCCTGACAAGCGCTGCGTCCAAAGGATCGTTCCGCAGAAAGTTGTCGCGATCAAAATCTCCGCAAGAATCCGAAATAAGAACAGAGCACTCGGAGCAAGCGCAGAGAGATTCCGGTGTCACCACCAAAGCCCAGAGATCTTGGACCTCCTTTTTCAGATGGGGCAACAGGAACAAACGCGGTTCAGGGGGGCCTTCGTCGTTTTCCAATACTTCCAGGGACTCGATGCAGACGACCCCAACACCCACACCTCCGGTCAATCCCATTCCCCGGCGCGTCAGCTCCGGGGTGCCGAAACGGACCATGTCCCGATTCCGGGAAGATCTTCCCGAGTTACCCATTTCGCCCCCGGCGTCCCGAATGCAATCACCAGATGCTGAGGCGATGCCTCCAACGCTTGCATCGATTGGCCTGCATTCGGCTGCCCGGGATTCCCTTCCGTCACCAGTGGGCTCCCAGGCAAGGCAAGACACACCGGAATCCGAGCCACGGTCTGATGAAGGAATGCGAGAGACACCTTCAACCTTTAGCCATGCGGATGAGCCTGGAGTCTCCCCAGAACCCCAAGCTATGTCTTTGGCCTCGATCGATTCCGAAGGATCGTGGTTTTCCGGGAGACTCGCAAAGAAACGCAAGTCATCGGGGATTATGGAGCATGGTTCAGGCTTTGGGCTCCCTCGAGAGACACCTGAGTCAGAGACCGAGCGCCGCCCGGAACTCGAAATAACCAACGACGACATGAACATTACCGATGACGATTATCTATCACGCCTCGCGCCGACGACAACTGACCGCTCCGCATGGAATCGCAAGTCCACGGGAGAAGCAAGGCCGTCGAGCGACTGGGGCGACGAGGAGGCTCACTGGGGCAGCGTCAGGGGCCAGCAACCCAAGGTCGTGCGCTCCGGGGCAGTCGGCCGAGTGAAGAGCAGCGAGGGTCTGCTCAGGTCCTTTGGCGCAGAGGGACAAAGCGCGGCTGTGGAGACTGTGGACCCGGACGACCACAGTGATGGCAGTGACGGCGTCGGACTTCAGCGAGCGACCAGTATCGACTATGGAAAGGCGCACGCACGGCGCATCAGCGCTGGGAGCGCACGTTTGCTTTCGATCACGCCCCGCTCATCGGTCGATGCGAAGCATGCTCTCGTACCTCCCAGGGAGAAGGACTCCTGATGAGCCCTGGTGGTGTGGTGGCTGAGCAGAAGAAGCCTGCAATGGCATGGAGATTTGGCTGATCCCAAGACACACCACACTCGTTTCAACATTTTCTTCATCTTTTTACTTTCCTTCACGACCGACCAACATTCGCTCTTTACGGCCCAATTTCCTATCGTCCGCTACAACGACAAAACCCATCCAACAACCAGAAAAAAAAAGTCAAAACCCGGAAACATTTTATCAGTCACCCGGATCAGCCACACAGCCTTTACAGTTTCTTCTCACAATCCCCACCTCGCATGGGAAACCATCAACTTCACACCAACTTGCGCGCCAACCCGCTCGCCAACCCGCTCAATGTACGATACGACCGTCACGAAAGCCATCCTCGATCTTGTTTGTTGTCTGTCAGTTGTCGCCATCGATTTTATATTTGTTAGGATACCGCCATCGGCAGCGCTCGCTGCCAGGAGAATGGCGAAGCCCCCAGGAGGGGGCAGGAGGTGTTTTGTTTCGTTCTCTCTTTTTTCACGGGCTGATTGATACCACTGGGATTTTGATACTGGGACGGGGAACTCAAATGGAAAGGGACGGACGGACGGGGTCCGGGATTCGGTCAAGGATGCATCATACATACCCCGGCGGTGAGGGACGGCATATCTGGATCTTTTTGCTTGCTTGCGGACATGGTATGATATAGATGAGCGTCTGAATATAATGCGTGGACATGCGCAATCACAACACTCACCCATCATTTGAGCGTGTCTGTAAGTGTCGTCTCTTGAACCATCTTCAAAGTTCAAAACTTGCAAGAGACCCAGCGTCTTCTGCAAGAGCATAAACAAAAAGACGAAACAATCACCTGTCAGGAATGATCACCGGAAAGACAGCTCTCAGATATCGTGGGTCACGCACGGTGTCTGTGGATTGCATAGCTAGAGATACGTGGAAGGTGCCCCCAACATATCTACACATGTGCCTTCCTCTGAGTAGGCAAGTTCTCAACCAGGCCAGGCCCCTGGTAAAGCAGGGGCATCTAGGACAGGCCCAAAACCTGTCTTAAATGCCGTCCCTCTCCCCACTCCCGACATCAACCTTCATATCACAAACACAGACCGACTGCCGTTTTGGTTGCTTCACTTCACTTCTACTTCAAGTCTCAAGCCCTTTAAAAAGAACTCTCGGTTCTTCCCACTTGCCGGCGTTGTACTTCCAGTGTCAAGTCCCCGCGAAGGTGGGTACGAGTCCCTGTCTGTGTCTCTGTCCTCAGTCTCACGGCGAGGGCCTACAGTGGCAGCGTAGCACACCGTGTTTGGCGTCGAGACGGCGGTTAACATGTTATCCGGCAGACAGATTCGATTGCGATTTCCCCACTCAAGATGAGATTGATCCTTGGGCTTCTCGTGGTGCTCTTTTTAGAGGGTCCCCTGCTGGCGTGGCGAGTAGCGTGCTGGGTGGTAGGCGAGTCCGCGGCGGAGAGGGCCATGTGGGGTTTGAGTTGGGTGCTTGGTGCGGTGGGAAAGCGGGTTTGTCGACTCCGGGACAGCGGGTGGGAGCAAAGGCTTGCTCTGTGGGTTTGCTGGGGTTTGAAGGTGGCAGAACTGGCGTTGTGCGAGGCACTACTGGCGCTGATCAAGTTGGCGGTGGTAATGACCGAGCAAGCGTTGGCAATGGCCGAGTAGGCGCTGGCATTGACCAAACGTTCTCGTGCAGAGCTGACTCGGAGGGAAGCGATGCGGTCGATGGATAACTAAGAGGAAGAGAGGGGGTGAATACTTTCTGGCCACTTTAGATGGCTGGGCGTGGTGTCATCATGTGTTCAGTGTCACACAAGCAAAAGGGCATCCTCAGCCCTGCTAAACCCCTTGCCACGTATAGAGCCTGTGCTAGTCTGAAACACATGAGGCAGAGGTTAGAGAAAGTAAATTTGAAAGCGGCGTGAAAAATAGAAACACCAACTTCTCTTGTGCTCTGAATACAAAGACGACAGCTAGTTATCCTCTTGGAGCTTTTGGCCCCCCCCCCTGGTCAACATCCTGCACCTTCCGTTTTCCCAACACACTATCTGTGGCACGGACTGGAAGGAGACCTTGGGCGTCATCCTGTGTCTTCAGGCTCTGCGATGTCGTTGCCATTTGATCAAGAGCCTGCGGAATGCTCTCCGTATCCCCAAGCAAGGCCTCGGGCTCCGAGTCCGCCTTGTGGTCGATTGCGGACAAGACGGGACTTTCGGGCGGGGTCTTGACGTGGAGTGAGTCCACATCAGCTCTGCAGACTGGGCTCCTCGGTGGTGGTGTTTTAACGAAGAGTGAGCTTGTCTCTGCTGCGTGCGGATTGTTCCAATCATCGTTTGATTCGCCTGTTCGGGTTGGCGTTTCTGGGATGACCGGCAGATCTTGCTGGAGTGTCGCCGTATCTTGACGGTCAAGGTCACGAGCGTTTTCAAGTTCATGCAACCTGTTCAACTCGGTAAACATGGCAGCCAGTTCGGGATAATCTCCGGTGCTTCGGACATCTCGGGTGTCTGATGGCTTTGTCGGGGTTACTTTCCGCTCCCAAGGGTCGCGAAAAATATGGTGGAGGGCTATCGCGTCCCATGGGTCGTGGCGGTGGAGATTGTCATCCGATGCCAGAATGGGAAAGGGAGGCGATGGTGAAGGCTCTTTGGAAAGAAGAAAGTCGGCGAAGGCATTGAACTGAGCGCCTAACAGCCTCCAAACACGGAAAGTTGTCCGCTTCCTACCGGAGTGAAAATAGACCTCCTGACACTGGATATCGTCAGGTGTTGGGCTTTGCGAGAAGCCAGAAACAAAAGATCACATACCTCGTAGCCAGAATCGCCTCTGTCGAACAAAACAACACCGCCAAAGATGCGGTCTTCGGCCCAGTATCCTGCCACATCTGCGAGGCCGTCGGGGTATTGATCGTAGTCCATGTAGTCCACATGAAAGAACAGAGTTGGTCTAGGTTCGAAAAGGGGTTCTTCATAAATCCGGCGTCCTCCCTCCAGAGTGACCCATCTTGCTTCCTCCTTCCACAGGACGACTGAATCGATGTCGCCGATGTGGAGCTTGGGCTCGAGCTGGAAGAGGAGCACGGCAATCTGGTGTATGGCAACCGCAGCCAGCTCGATTAGGCGCATCTTGAACTGCGGTGACCCGACTTCGGCATCTTGGTACGCCTGCATAACCTGCAAGAGTTAACTCAAACGTCCCGATTTCGGAGGCGTTGTAAACGATTCACGTACGGGTGAGTTGAATCGAAGGACTCTGGGATCAAAGGCGTCCCGGAAGGCCCTGGTTTGGTCGATGACACCTTCGCAGAACGTTTCGTGCTCGGTGAGGGGATGGTCGCCGATGATGAGGCTTCCGCGTGCGTCCCATCCGGACGACGCCAGGGGCAACCCGTCAACCAGCTGCGCCATGGTGGTCTCAGCCAGCTCCGTTGACAGGACATTGCGAATCGCCCGGACCAGAATCTCGTGGTGCTCCGGGTCCAGCAGTTCAACCGACACCTTGGAGGGTTGCCGTGGCAAAGCCATGACCGACTCCATCTCGCTTGCGGGCTTCCGAATGCGGCTCGCGATCGTTGGGCTTAGTGGTCGTGGATGTTTTCTGTGTCGAGTTGGGATCTGTGTTTAGCTGTGTGCGGTTGCCTCCATGTTGGTTCAGAGTTTCGAATCCAGTGTCACCTCACTGAGTACCCCGCACCACGCTGCGGCGAAGTGAACATGAAGGGGATTTGGGACGCCAGGCCCTTCCTCTCTCATGTTATGGTCACCTAGTTTGAACCGCAACCACACGCACGATGGCGACACCCTCGGGAGACAAACTGGGCCGTTCGAGTAGCTCCTCACGAGATGGGAGACTTCCTCTGATTTATAGTTTAGCTGCCGAGGTCGTCGCTCAGATTCTGGCTTTCCTCGACTCGAGCTCGCTGTCCTCGGCCCTCGCTGCGCACCCCCTGTTTCGGGTAACCTTTCAGGTCTACGAACAACGGATTCTGAAAGAAAGCCTACACCATCTGATTCCGCCAAAGCTTCTGGCCCTAGCCTTTGCCACACACGACGCAGCGACAATCGACTATTCAGATTGGAACTTGATTAAACGCCTTCTCGAGCAGCTGACCGAGGCCCAACGCGGCTCGGGTCCCAGACTCTCACCGAGGCCTCTCACCCGCCGTACCGTAACAGCGATCGAGAGGGTACATCTGATAGTCCAACACTTCACAACCAACCTTGCTCAGCAAGCAGTACCGCGATTCAACCGTATCTTCGAGACCACGAGGCCCGAGGCGTACATCTCAGAGTCGGAGGAGCCCCGTATCCTGCGTGCCTTCTATCGCTTCCAGCTCTACTGTAACATTTTCGGGCGCAAAACTCTCGATACCGCGAAGCAGGCGCCTCCTGAGATCAGTGACGGGCCGAGACAGCCATGGCCGGGGAAAAGCCCGGAAGACGTGCAGCGCGAACTGGAGCTGTTTTTCTGGCCATGGCCTCCCTGGGCCAACGAGCAGTTGGCCTGTGTTTTCGAGTACCTCGAGACCAATCTCTCAGTCTATTTCAACGACGTAGCCTCTCACGACATTGAATGGGGCCAGAGGCAGGTAGACTGGCTTGAGCCGACCGTGGCTATCCCGCATCGACAGTTCCTGGTACGTTAGTTCATATGTCCTCGGTTCTTTTACACCATTACTCTCTCGCATTCATCGGACAAATGTCATATATACGTGCTAACTCACCCATAGCTCCTGAATGGCCTCGAGCTCCCCTATCAACTCAGACAGTCCAACACGTTCGACGACCGGACAACGCTGCTTTCCTCCGCCGACGTATGCCGAACATGGCACGCCAATGAACCCGTCGTCACTATGGCAAGCTCGTTGCACCACTCGGTACCGCGGGGCGTTGCTAAAGATTCTAGCGACAAGATCTCGATACGTCTCGGCCGGTACGACATCGGCAAGCTTCGGGCGTTTGAGGGTCAGGCCAGCTGGGCGGGTATAGACGACGTAGAAACGCTGCCAGTGAAGCTGTGGAGAGACGCCCATTACAACACGATCCCCGAGTTTTCCGTGATGTATCGAGAAAATCTCCTTCTCAGGGATGCGGGATACGTCTTCTGGGACGGCTACGTAGGAGAAACGGAGGAGATATTGGAATGGATGGAGGCTGTTTACTGGACTTTTAACGGAAGGCTTCTTCCACATGAGCTGCCAGGGCTGTGGCGGGAGATGAGACGGTCATGGGAAAGAAGACTAAAGATTTGGACAGAAGGCGGTCGAGGATATTGGGCGGATGGAGACGAAAGAAGAGTGAGGTACGACTCAAATCTGGCCGCATGTAGCTGAAGAACACCTTCATCTGAAGGAGACTGTATGTTCCCAACTACGACCTAAACGCTCAACCACGGGCAGTTACGTGCCTGGTATAGAGGCATCGAGGCGGGCTGTGTCAACCAGAGTTGTGCCAGCCAGAGGTCACAGACGAAACACGGCGCGCACATTGGACGATTTGCCGTCTCAACTAGCATTCAACCCCTGGGCCACTGCACGTTTCACGGCGCCCACAACATCGGATGATTTGCCGTCTGATCTGGCACCAGTCCCCGCCAAACGTGATAAAAAGACGTGGGTGGAATGACTTGATTGCTTCGAATGAAGAAGAAAAGAGATATGTTGACATGCAGCTGTCATGCGCGCCCACTCTAGCACCACGCGTAGTACTCATTGTCCTCCCCGCCCAGCGCCTTGCTGCCCCTCCACCGCAGGCTGGGAATCGACCCGTCCTCGCGCTCCTCCAGCGCGACCTGCACGTACGGGCCCAGCTCCCGCCACATCTCCCCGACTACGGCCGTCTGCTCCGGCGACGGCGCCCACACCAGCACCTTCTGCAGCCCCCAGTCCTTGGCCTCGGCCACCGCCGCTAGCAGCAGCGCCCTGACATCCTTGCGGTGCTTCTCTTCGCTGTCCGCCCCGCCCGTGACGATCCGGAGGACCTTAAGCTTCTTCTCGCGCAGGTCTTGGTCTCAGAGCATCCACGCGGTGCCCTCGGCCGTCTTCGCCCCGCGGTGCACCACCTCCCGCCCGAGCCGCTCAAAGTGCAGTTGTCGGGATGGGCAGCAATTCTGCAGCATTTCTTCATACATCGGGCGTCCTCCCTCAAGGGTCACCGACCTTGCCTCCTCCTTCCACAGAGCGACTGAGTCGATGTAGAGCTGCCATCTGTAAAGGTACCTCTAATCTAGACGGTGAACCGTATCTGCGTGCGCGGATCTGCCGAGCCCTTGGCCCGGTACTTGGTCGCGTACAGCTCGCGTGATATTTCTAGTCCGATCCGGCCTTCTTTCGTCCGTACCAAGTGTAAAAAGGTATCTCTGAGATCGGGCTCTTCATCGAGTTCGTAGACCTCGGTGCCAAGCTCCAGTGCTTCGGCTTTGACGTCCGGGGGCAATGCCTCGCGAATCTTCTCGTTCTTCTCTGCCACCCACTGCGTGTAGTCCTCGCCGAGATCGTCAAGCCTGAGATTCTCCTCGCCCCACTCCTCGGTGAGATCCATACCGTCCACCAAGTCCTGGAGGTCGTTGACATTCTGTCTTTCGAGGAGGGCTTGCGCAAACAGATGTAACTTTGGGTAAGGGATGCGCTTTTGCGCGCTGTATTCGAAATTGTCAGGGACACATTCGAAACGCCAGTCTTCGGACGGCACCAGATAGAAGTCGAAGAGTGGCCCGTCGCGGTTCAGGCGGTACCGGGGGAATGTGTGGTACAGAGATTGTCGCAGCGACTCTGGGTAACGGCCTCTCCAAGGCACGTAGCTCTCTTTAGCCACGCCAGTCGAGAAAACATCGTTCGCGGCCGCTAGCTTTTCACTCGGGACACAAAACTCGACGGCCTAAGACCCCTCGGTGAATCAGCGAGTCAGTCAGCTGCCATTGGGAGATGGCGCAGAAGATGTCTTTACCACGCAAAGCCTTGGAGCGCCGTAATAGCAGAGGGCTTTGACGCCGGTGACGCAGGAAGTGATGTTGTGTTGCTCCAAGAGCCGCACAACTTTCCGGGCCTCGTCGGCGCTGTTGAACCGACTTTGGCCGGGAAAAGATAGTCTCAAATGCGGTGGGAGAGCTGCCATCTCCTGCTCCCAAGCAGCTCTCCAGCCCTCCATCTCTTGTTGTTCTGTGAGTGCAGTGGAGTCCATGATTGGCCAAGGTGCGGGAGGTCAGCAGCAACTTATCCTTGGAGCACGGGCAGGCGGCGTTCTTAGTGTTTTAGGGAGATGTCAGGGGTGGCGCGGTCAACGCTTGGTGCGAGGTGAAATGTGACAAACTCGGGTAGACTTTCAGGTTGTTTGTCCTGGTGCCTGGAACATCCTTTTGGTTGACCCAGCGTTTCCCCGCGTGCTGACCTACACTCCGGGTATTGTTGGGAGAACTGCAGCAGCGCAGCTGCCTGCAGCTGGCGCTTTCACACAGGAAGGCAGCGAATCGCGCTCACTGTTCGGAAACCCCTGCTCATTAGACGATATAGAAAGCCTAAGCTTACCTTAAATTCATCTCGCGATTCCACTCCATGAGCTTTTTCGTCAACTACCTGGGTAGCCCTTGAATTGGCCTTCCCCCCTTCACTTGCTCCATCTTCTCTCTCCAGTCACGGTCGAGTCGTCACTCCACCCAGCCCTTGATTCCTGAACTACCGAAAAACGCAACGCCGAAATACCGCGGTTAAACGAGGTCAGCTACTCTCACGACACGACTGTCAAGACCATCCGCGAGTACTATGGATTCCTCGTCCAGATGTACCTCAGAGAATTATATATTCTCGAGCTGCCCGAAGGGGGCTGGCCCCTAACCGACTCGAAGGGCTTCGGACAAGCCTTGAACAAGACGGACGAGGTAGTAGAACTCCTCTATCATCTTCCCTACATCTCCTTCAACAAGGGCCATGGTGCTATGCAATGTTGGTTTGAGGATTGGCAGTACTATATAGGCCTTTACAATAGCGGCTGGGAACCGGAGTCTTTTGATAGCGTTCGATCAACAACTGAAAACGGAATGGGGAGGACGCTCCCGATTCATCTCCGAGGGCGGGTCCTTTGGTAGCAACCCCTGAGTGATAATAGTTACCTTGGGCACACAACTCGAATCTTGAAAAGTGGGTGGTTGCGGTTTCTCGACGGCGGTGAAGCGCACCTAGACTTCTTGAGGGTCAGGAGAAGTCACTTCTGAAGACTCTTTGACAACTCATCAAGGCCTTGCCCATTGGACATCAGATTATCCTATCCACTCTCGTCAGCATATCGCCCAGGCTTTCTGACCACAACAGGCGAGTAACATACCAGTATCCATGTCGGCAGCCACCTCGACGCAAGCTTGACTGCTCCACTGTTGGCCCCTTTCCAGACCTCAACACTTGTTCCTGTGCCAACAATATCGTGGACCAGTGACTCCGCAAGCTCCTCGACCGAGCCGCCTTTGGGGCCGGCCTCCCCTGTCGCCCAGCGGGAGATGGTGTCCTTGATGGCCGCATATCGAGACGATGGCGGCAAGACCACAGTCGGCTCATTGGCGTGGAAGGGCGTGCTTATGGTGCCGACCATGACTGTGACAACACTGACCTTGAAAGGGGCGAGTTCGAGGCGGAGCGTATCGGAGAGAATGTTCAGCGCCGCTTTGGATGCAGAGTAGACCCCTTCAATGGATCAGTTTTGGACGAGGTCGATACAGAGTCTTGTGCCGCGAGGACTCACCGATCCACGGCGTGTTCACAACGGCCCCAACACTGCTGATATTGACCACCCTCCCCTGGCTTGCAATCAGCAAGTCTGCAAATGCCTGCACAGCCCTGAGCGCCCCCCAGAGGTTGGTGTCGTGCACTTGCTGCGCCTGCGCAATGTCCACGTCCAAGAGCGGCATCGTCAATCCGGCGCCGGCGTTGTTGACCAGCACGTCCAGGCCCTTGCCGTCTGCCGCGACGGCCTTGGCGACCTCGACGATTGAGGAGGTCGACGTGACATCGAGCTGGAGGGTCGTGACATTGGCCAGTTTTGAGAGTTCGGTCGGGATTTTGGATGTGTTGCGAGCCGTTGCGTAGACATTATGGCCCTGGCTCGCGAGGGTGTGGGCAAGCGCGGCACCAATGCCGCCGGCTGAGCAGCCCGTGATCAGGATTGTCTTCTTGGTGGTTGACATGGCGCAGGGCTTGGTCTGTGAGTCTGTTGTGGATAAAAGTTTCCCGGAGACCACGGAGGAAGAGGCGAGAGTGTTCGGGCACTCTCAGTGAATGCGGGAGATAACGGGCTGCCGTCAATTTAATGACAGGAAGCTCTTGAAGGATTCATGTTCCACGGGCCAATACTTTAACCCGCCCCCATGTTGGCCATTGACAACGCCTTGACAAACCCCCAAAACTCTGGATACCACTGATCGTACTAGCCGCTGAGTTCCCAGTGAATCAGCGCCGTAATTGAATGCCTTTCCCCTCCCCATAGGCAGTGGGATCCTCCCACTTGACCCTGATGTTGCTTGGGTGCAGGTCGGCAGGGGTCATGACTAACGCGTGGTTCTCTTGCATTGCAGACTATAGCTAATAAAGTAATATAAGGTACCTACCCGAGGTGGTAAGTATACGAGCCTTGTCGCCTTGTAGAATTCGGCCCTATAAATGCGCTGGAACCGGGCATCTCCGCTCCCCCTACTGCCGCTGCAGCCACACTGCATTCGCCACTACGCACGCCCCCGCGGGGCCCCAAAATCGAACGGTTGGCGCTATTCGCTGCCGTAGTCCAACCCAAGCTCCTAGCGACCTTTATGCAACCGTCAGTTGACCAAGTTCACTCCGGCAACCCGGTTTCAACACCATCATTGATGACGATTATCACCGCGCTCTTCAAATCATCTCAAGCATCTTGGCAAGTCAATCCGGCAAAATGGCTGAGCCGGCCGAAGACCCAGACGACATGATCGAGCGCCCATCCACCCCGCCAACCGCAGAATCGCCCACATCGGCCTCAACCTCACAACATGCCGCCGCCACTCAACAACAACAACAAGC
>Ga0247823_10002157_pt1 | contig 16264 bp, 16 predicted proteins | sample 13C_PalmiticAcid_2_FD_192426 | JGI IMG/M metagenome (GOLD analysis project Ga0247823, IMG submission 192426) | Soil microbial communities from agricultural site in Penn Yan, New York, United States - 13C_PalmiticAcid_Day30 | ecosystem: Environmental > Terrestrial > Soil > Agricultural land...
GCCCCCGCCGCCCGCAGGCGCGCCCGCTCCGGGCGCCGCACCGCAGCCCGGCCAGGTCGGCTTCCGCGGCGATGCGAGCAAGCTGCGCGTCGTCGACGGCAACAGCCCCGCGCCCGCGGGCACCAGGTGGAACTCCGGCGCCCTGCGCTTCGGCGGCGGCGACGTCACCCTCGACGGCGTGTACGTCAAGGGCGGCGTCGAGTACAGCGGCACCGGCACGCTGACGATCCGCAACTCCATCATCGAGGGCAACCACTTCAGCTGGACGACGCTGCTGGCAGGCAGTGGCCACGTCGACGTGCGTGACACGACGATCACCTACAAGGACACCCAGTGGCCTGGACCCCAGTGGGGCAACGGCGCGATCGGCGGTGATGGCACGGTGACCGTCATCCGCTGCGACATCTCGGGCACACCGGACGGCATCCAGAACGGTCCTGGCAACTCCACGATCGAGCAGAACTACATCCACGGGATGCTGCGCTCGGGCACGTACCCGAACAACACGCACAACGACGGCATCCAGGCGTGGGGCGGCCACAACCTGGTCATCCGCTACAACCGGATCGACATCAGCGCGGACGGCAAGGCATACGACGGCACGCACCAGAACGGCGCGGTGTTCATCATGTCGGACGGCCCAGCGTCCGGTCTGCAGGTCGTCGGCAACTACCTCGCGGGCGGCGGCTACATCCTGCGTATCGGGGAGTCGCAGCGTGGCGCGATCGTGAAGAACAACCAGTTCGGCACGACCGCGGGCGGCTTCGGCGAGGTCCACGTGGACAACCCGGCCAGCATCGCCGAGTGGTCCAACAACAAGTCGGTCTCCGGCAACCTGATTCCCAGGCCGAGCTAGTACCCGGTTCGACCCGCCGTCCCCCTTGCCCTGGTTCTTAGGGCGAGGGGGACGACGCTGTGGGGACCAGTTCGGTCGGTTCGGCGGAGCCGTCGGCGGGTGAGCTGTAGATCGTCGGCGCGCCGCCCTGGCGGGCCTTGGCGTAGGCGAGGGTGTCGTTGTCGAGCCAGGCCGCCTGGTCGTCGACGCCGTCGGAGCCGGGCAGCTGGGTCTCCCGCCCGGCGGCGAGGTCGAGCACGAACAGCTGCCAGGTGCCCAGACGTCCGCCGCGCTTCTTGTACGCGACCCGGGTGCCGTCCGGCGACAGCGACGGGCACTCCGCGCTCTGCCGGACCGTGGCCATCGCGCGGGCCGCGAAGTCGCCCTTGACCAGCCAGGTCGTGTTCCCCGAGCCGAGCGTGGCGTAGAAGGTGTTGTCGTCGTCGCCGAACGTGACGCCCCAGTAGTTCTCGTTCGTCCGGTCGTCGGGCTTGCCGTCGATCGTCGTGGTGAGGCCCTCCAGGGTCTCCACGAGCGTCCCCGTCTCGAGGTCCAGGATCCCCGTCCTGGTCGAGAAGCCGCCGGGGGCGAGGTAGGAGTCGCCGGTGACGAACACCGTCCACGACACCATCCGCCCCGAAGCCGAGACACGGGCCCGGCTGGGCGTGCCCGGCAGCGGGATCGACCGCACCTCGGCGCCGGACTTGTCCAGCACCGAGGCGCTGTACGCGCCGGGGAGGGTCATCTTCAGGCAGACCGTCGTCCCACCCGCGGTGTAGACCCGCAGGCACTTGAGGGCGCCGGTGGACCGGTTGCCGTCCTTGTCCAGCCGGGTCACCAGGTTCTGGCCGCCGCCGTTGTCGACGTAGGTCAGCGCGGGCGCTCCCTTGGCCGCCGCGGCCGGCTGCTGCGAGCGCACGGTCGTGACGACGTAGACCGTCGCCGCCGCGACGACGATCACCATCGCCGCGATCCCGGCGGCGATCCTGTGCCGAACGAACCAGTCCCTCACCGCGCGACCTCCGGCCGGATCAGCAGCGCCACCCCGACCAGGGCGGCGACCATGGCGCCGAGCGCGATGAGCACCGACCAGGTGAACTCCAGCCGCTGCAGCAGCAGTCCAAAGCAGACTGACGACGCCAGGCGGGCCAGCGCCTGCCCGGTCTGCACGATAGACAGCCCGCTCGCCCGCAGCCGCTCCGGCACCAGCGTGGCCCCGTGCGCCATCAGCACGCCGTCGGTCGCGGCGTAGAACAGCCCGTGCAGCGCGACGGTGACGATCACCAGCGGCAGTCCGGTGAACGGCCCGAGCAGCAGCAGGTACACCACCGCGAGCACGATGTGGCCCGCGAAGAACATCCGCCACCGGCCCAGCCGGTCGGCCACCTTGCCAAGGGGCGTGGCGGCGAGCAGGAACGTCAGCGCGGTACCGACGGGCATCAGCGCGAGCCACTCGGGCGACACCCCGGACACCTTCTGCAGCACGACGAAGACGAACGCGTCGGAGATCGTGGCCAGGCCGAGCAGCCCGGCGGCGACCGTCGTGCGGCGCATCGCCTTGTCGCGCAGGAGATCCGTGGTATCACGAAGCGTGATCTTCTTGGCGGGCACCCGTTCGCGGGCGGGCTGGCGCACGAAGAACACCAGCACGATCAGCCCGAGCAGGCCGAACCCGAAGCTGATGACGAAGATCGGGCCGGGGCTGGTGGTCAGCCAGGTCAGCACCGCGAAGGTGGCCAGCGGACCGAGCAGCGCGCCGATGGTGTCCATGGTCCGGTGCACGCCGAACGCGGCGCCGAGCCGGTCCGGCGGGGTGACGAGCGAGATCATCGCGTCGCGCGGGGCGGTCCGCAGGCCCTTGCCCGCCCGGTCGATCGCCAGCACGCCGCCGAGGCCCGCGGCGGACGCGCCGATCGACGGGAAGACGAGTTTCGTGGCCGCGGAGAGTCCGTAGCCCGCGACGGCGACGGCCTTGTGCCGGTGCACCCGGTCGGCGATGTGCCCGCCGACAAGGCGAAGCACCGCGGTCGCGCCGGTGTAGATCCCGTCAAGCAGGCCCAGTTGCAGGTACGACATCTGCAGGTTGAAGATCACGTAGACCGGCAGGAACGCGGTCACCATCTCGGCGGAGATGTCTGTGAGAAGGCTCACTGTGCCCAGAAGCATCACCGTGGTCGGAATCCGACTGCCCGGGGACGACGGCCCCAGTCCGTTCGTACTCCTGGTGGAAGCCACGTACACCCGAACACCTCCACCGCGTCGCCATCGTCACCGTGCACATCGGAACACGGCCACGCTGCGTAACAGCGCCCGGTGGGCGCGCCTGTTTGCGGCTGTGCGCAATGTGACGAGGAATCTGTCGGGTGCTCGCGCCGCGTTCGCTTCCTCGGTGTGCTCGCGCTGGAACAGGCCGTGATCGCATGGCGACGGGCATCGTGGCACGGAAACGCTTTGGTCCTCGGATACGACGAGTCGAGTGGCGGTCGGATAGAGGCGATCGCCGACAAAATCCAGGAAGAGGTACATGTGGCGCCGCACGTCCTGATCATCGTGCAGAACCTGCCCGTCCCGCTCGACCGCCGCGTCTGGCTGGAGTGCCGCGCGCTGCGCGCGGCCGGGTACGAGGTCTCGGTGATCTGCCCGAAGGGTCCTGGCGACCCGGCGTACGCGGTGCTCGACGGCGTGCACCTCTACAAGTACGCCCCGCCCGAGCAGGCCGACGGCCTGCTCGGCTACGCGTGGGAGTTCGTCTACTGCTGGCTGCGCACCGCCGCGCTGACCCTCAAGGTCCGCCGCCGCGCCCGGTTCGACGTCATGCAGGCCTGCAACCCGCCGGACACGTACTGGGCGCTGGCGCTGCCGTGGAAGCTCGACGGGGTCAAGTTCGTCTTCGACCACCACGACCTCAACCCCGAGGTCTTCCGCTCCCGCTTCGGTGAGCCGAAGTCGCTGCCGTCGAAGATCCAGCTGACCATCCTGAAGTGGTTGGAGCGCCGGACCTTCCGCACCGCGAACCGGGTGATCTCCACCAATACGTCCTATCGGGACATCGCGGTGAACCGCGGGGGTGTTCCACGTGAACACACGACTGTCGTGCGCTCCGGCCCGGACACCTCGGTGATGCGTCCCGTCTACGCCGACCCCGCGGTGCGCCGCGGCGGCGAGCACCTGGTCGCCTACCTCGGGATCATGGGCCCGCAGGACGGTGTGGACGGTGTGCTGGAGGCCGCCGACCGGATCGTGAACCTGCACGGCCGCAAGGACTTCCGCTTCGTGCTGCTCGGCTTCGGCGACTGCCTCGAGGACCTCAAGCGGCAGAGCACCGACCTCGGTCTCGACGACTACGTCGAGTTCACCGGCCGGGTCGGTCCCGAGCAGATCGCGAAATACCTGTCGGCGTCGACGATCGGCCTGTCGCCCGACCCGCGCAGCCCGCTCAACGATGTCTCCACGATGAACAAGACCATGGAGTACATGGCCTACGCGCTGCCCGTGGTCGCCTACCGCCTCACCGAGACCGTCGTCTCCGGCGGCGAGTGCGCGGTCTACGTCGAGCCGGGCGACAGCGACGGCCTGGCCGACGCGGTCGTCGCGTTGGCCGACGACCCGGCGCGGCGGGCCGAACTGGGCACCGCCGGACGGCGCCGGGCCGAGCAGGTGCTCGACTGGCGGCCGCAGGCGCAGGCCTACATCGGGGTGTATGACGAACTTCTCCACTTCCAGTCCAAGGGACCGTTCCCGGACGGCTGGCCGACCACCGACCGCAGGTCGGAGACGGCTACCGGCGAGTTGGCCGACCAGTGGGGCAACCGACTTGTCGATCTTCGCGACGAGACGGCATTGCGGGCGTTCGCCGCGACTCGCATCATGGCGGCGCCGGGACAGCCGACCGGGTCGCCGAGCGACTCGAAACCACAGGCGAGCTGAACCGAAGTTGCGGGAGGGGAATTCGGTGTTCGTACGACGGATCGCCGTGATCGGGACCGGGTACGTCGGGCTAACCACTGGGGCGTGTCTCGCCTCGCTGGGCCACGACGTGGTGTGCGCGGATGTCGACGCGGACAAGGTCAAGCGGCTGGAGCGGGGCGAGGTCGACATCCTCGAGCCGGGGCTGGCCGAACTGGTCGCCGAGGGCATCGCCGCAGGCAGGCTCACGTTCGTGCTCGGCGCGGCCAAGGCCGTGCAGCACACGGAACTCGGCCCGGAGGTCGTGTTCCTCTGCGTGCCGACGCCCATGGGTGTCGGCGGGGTGGCCGACCTGAGCATCGTCGAGTCGGTCATCGAGGAGGTGCGTGACCTGCTGCCCACCGGGGCGGTCGTGGTCAACAAGTCCACGGTGCCGGTCGGCACGGCCGAGCGCACCGAGGAGCTGCTCGTCCGCGACGACGTCGCGGTCGTGTCCAACCCGGAGTTCCTGCGGGAGGGCAGCGCGGTCTACGACTTCCTCAACCCCGACCGCATCGTCGTCGGCGGCAGCAAGCAGGACGCCGCCGAGCGCGTCGCGGCCCTCTACGCCAAGCTCGGCGCGCCCACGGTGCTGACCGACGCGCCCAGCGCGGAGCTGGTCAAGTACGCGGCGAACTGCTTCCTGGCGATGAAGCTGTCCTACGTCAACGCGGTCGCCGAACTCTGCGACCGCCTCGGCGCGGACATCTCCGACGTCACCGAGGGCATGGGCTACGACAAGCGCATCGGCCAGGCGTTCCTCAACCCCGGCCCCGGCTGGGGCGGCTCCTGCCTGCCGAAGGACACCTCGGCGATGCTCCAGCTGGCCGACGCGGCGGACTTCGAGTTCCGGCTGATCCGGGCCACCATCGACACCAACACGCGGCAGCGGCTGCGCATGGTGGAGAAGGTCCGCCACGCGGTTACCGGCAAGCGCGGCGGCTCGCTGTCGCACGTGAAGATCGGCATCCTGGGCCTGACGTTCAAGGCGGGCACGGACGACCTGCGCGACTCGCCCGCCCTCGCGGTGGCCGCGCTGCTGCGTCAGGCCGGTGCCGAGCTCGTCGGCTACGACCCGGCGCTCAAGCCCGGGGTCCAGCACCCCGAACTGGCCCCCGTGCGTGTCGTCGGCGACCCGTACGAGGCGGCCGAGGAGGCCGAGGCGCTGATCGTGCTCACCGAGTGGCCCGAGTTCCGGTCGCTGGACTGGAACCGCCTGGCCGACGCGGTGCGCAAGCCGATCGTCGTCGACACCCGCAACCTGCTCGACCCCGCCGTCGCGCGTCGGGCCGGGTTCGAGTGGATCGGCGTCGGCAAGAACTAGATGAGTAGGGGTCACCCACTTTGGTGACCCCACTGCTCTCATTGGGTCAACCAGGGTCGGTGGGCTACTCCGACCGGCCCTGGTTAGGCCACCCTCACTCGATGAACCCCAAAGATCATCGAGAGGACCCACTGTGTCGCTGCCCACTGAGCCGATCGGAAGCATTCCCCGCCCCGCGGCCCTGATCGAGGCCTTCGGCGACCACGCCGAGGGGCGCATCGACGACGCGCGGCTCGCCGAGCTGTCCGACGAGGCTCTGGTCGACACCCTGCGCCGCTTCGAGGAGACGGGCTCCCCGGTCATCACCGACGGCGAGCAGGGCAAGCCCAGCTTCGCCACCTACCCGATTTCGGGCCTCGCGGCCCTGGACCCGGATGGCGCGGTCATCCCGTTCGCCGACGGCCACACCCGTCAGCTGCCGAAGCTCACCGGCAAGTTCAGCTACCAGGTCCACGCCGACTCGTACCTGACCAAGGCCCGCGAGCACACGTCGCTACCGGTCAAGCAGGCCGTGATCGCCGCGTCCGCGCTCAGCCTGCTCTACCCGGCGGACGGCATCGAAGGCTACGACCGCGACGAGTTCGTCGCCGACCTGATCGACGGTGCTGAGGCCGACATCCGCCGCAGCCTCGACGCGGGCGCCCACAGCGTGCAGATCGACTTCACCGAGGGCAGGCTCTCGCTCAAGCTCGACCCGTCCGGCGGCCTGCTGCGCCAGTTCGTCGACCTCAACAACCAGGTCCTCGACCGCTTCACGCCAGCGGAGCGCGCCAAGATCGGCGTCCACACCTGCCCCGGCGGCGACCAGGACTCGGTGCACAGCCTCGATGTCGACTACGCCGAACTGCTCCCGACCCTGTTCGACCTGCACGTCGGCAACGTGTTCGTGCAGCTGGCCAGCGAGCCCGACCCGGAGCGGGTCCTGTCGATCATCGGCGAACGCCGCCAGGCCGACCAGCGTGTGTTCGTCGGGGTGATCGACCCGATCAACCCGGTGGTCGAGACCCCGGAGATCGTCCGCGACCGCGTGCTGATGGCCGCCACGTACATCCCGGTCGACCGCCTGGGCACCTGCGACGACTGCGGCTTCTCCCCGTTCGCCGACGACGTGTCGACCTCGCGCGACACCGCGTTCGCCAAGATCGCCGCGCGCGTCGAAGGCACCCGTTTGGCCGCCGACGCCCTGTAGTCCGTTCCGGTAAGGGAAACGCCTGAGTCGATGGGGTGCACTTGATCGAGAAGTGCACTCCATCGCTTTGCTATTGCCTAGTGTCGGCGCAATGGGAGTGACGAACGGCGCGGGCAGTCGCGAACTCGGCGACCTACTGCGCGTGCACAGGGAAGCGGCCGGGTTGTCCCTCAAGGCATTGGGGGCTCGGATCGGCAAGTCGCCGCCGCAACTGCATCGCTTGGAGGTCGGAGAACGAGGAACCACAACGGAAATCGAGGTAGTCCACTACCTGTCATCCTGCGGCGCCAAGTTCCAGGACGTCCAACGCCTGGTCAAGTTCTGTCGCGAGGTCAACGACCCCCGCGGCTACTGGCTCTGCAACCACGGCGAATGGATAGAAGACGCCTTCCGCTCGCTCGCGTTCCACGAGTCCGCCGGGTCCCGCTCGCTCAGCTACGAGCCGGAGATGATCCCCGGTCTCCTGCAGACTGAGACCTACATGCGGACGCTCTTCGCCGCGGGCGCGAACGTGGAGCGACATGTGCAGGCCCGGATCGAACGCCAGCGCATCCTCTTTCGCCGCAACGCCGCCAAGTTCACCTTTCTCGTCCACGAGCGCGCCCTGCGCGCGGTGGTGAACGACCACCACACCATGGCGGAACAAACGCTGGCCCTGCTGTTTCTCGGCGACCAGTGGAACATCAAGATCCGAGTGGTCCCCGACGGCCATTGCTTCGGTGGCTCGTTCCGGATCTTCGAGTTCGACAACCGCTACCGAACCCTGGCTTACCTCGACAACCACGTCGGCGGCCTGTTCCTCCAGGACAAGGCCCACGTCAACAGCTACTACGACGTCCTCAAGCAGGTGGCGGCCGTATCGCTGGATGCCCAGGAGTCCCGAATGCTGATCGCTGACATCGCCGGTGAGCACGATCGGGTGGGAGACTGTCGGAATGACTCTGGACAGGTGGCGCAAGAGCAGTTTTAGCACCGGTGGCGGTCAGTCCGACTGTGTGGAGGTCCGGCTCAACCCGGACCTCACCTACCTCCGCGACTCCAAGAACGCCGACGGTCCCGTACTCGCCCTCGCCCCCACCGCCTGGACCACCCTCCTGGACCACGTCGCTCGCTGACATCGCCAGCGAGCACGATCGGGTGGGAGACTGTCGGAATGACTCTGGGCAAGTGGCGCAAGAGCAGCTTTAGCACCGGTGGCGAGCAGTCCGACTGTTTGGAGGTCCGGTTCAACCCGGACCTCACCCGCCTCCGCGACTCCAAGAACGCGGCAGGCCCCATACTCACCGTGCCCCCAGCCGCGTGGGCCACCCTTCTCGATCACGTCGCCCGCTGACACCTGATCCGAACGCTAGAACGGTGCTGGTTCGGGTACGGCGTCGATCAATCGATCACCGGGTTGCCTTGGCGCGGGTATGTCGTAGTGGACGAGTGGGTCTTGGTCCACGGTGTGGGTCCGCCCGGTGGGTGTGGTCCAGACGAACATGCCGGGCCGCGACTGTCTCAACCGCCAACCAGGCTGGTCCTTCAGCTTGTGGTGCGCCGCGCACAGGCACCCGAGATTGTCCGCGCTCGTCGGTCCGCGATGGCTGTGCGGGATGGTGTGGTCGAGTTCGCAGGACCGGGCGGGCCGATGGCACCCCGGGAACCGGCAAGTCCGGTCCCGCAACCGAATGTGGCGGGCGAGATCCGCGCCCGGGTGGCGGCGGTCGCTGACTTCGAGCACCTTCCCGACCGAGTCGGTCACGACCCGCCGCCATGTCGTCTCGTGAGTGCCGACCAGTTCGGCGATCGCGGCGTTGGTGACGCCGCCGTACCCGTCGAGCGTCCCCGGCGTCCCGGCGTGAGCCATCACGCTGTACGGCACCGCGAGCTGCAACTCCACCGTGACTCCCCGCCCACCCCCGTTGACCACCATCTCGTAGAGCGCGTCCGCCCGAAGCGCGTCCAGCGGTTCCGACGCACCCCGCGCCCGCATCCCCCGCGCCACCTTGTCGACCATCAGATACACCGCGCGCAACCGCTCACCGGTGTCATAGACGTCGAGGTGGGCCATGCCGTCCTCGGCCGCGTAGAGGTCCACCCGCCGTTCCCGGCGCCGCTGATCCCGACGCCGCTCCGCGCCCTCGGGATCGATCCGGTCCTTCTTCGCCCGCAGCGCCTGCCGCCATCCGTCCACGGTCTTGCCGTCGGCTCGGGCCAGGATCCACGCCTCCAACTCGCGGGCCTGCTCGTCGGGAAGGGTCTGGGTGACATCCACCAACGTGTGCGCCCTGGCCAGGTCGATCCGCCCAACCGTCAAAGCCTCCACAGTGGACGGAAACCCGGTCACCAGCCTGGCCGCGCGGGCCACCGCCGCCGAGGCCCGGCCCGGCGTCCACACCAACGCCGCACCCACCTCGGCCCCCGCGAACCGATGCCCACCCGCGTCCCGATCCGGTCGAAGCTCCGCCATTCGGGCCAGCGCGCGCACCCGGGCGGCGTCGAGGGCGGCCTGCCGGTGCTCCAACTCGCACAGCAGGTCCAGCACCTCCATATCGCTCATCCCGGCGATCACGTCAGCATCGAACATATGATCCATATTACCCGCGAAGCCACGCTATTTTCGCAGGTCAACCCATGATCACCCGATCGTGTGTCGGCTGGGCGTCAGTGAAGCCCAGGGGGTGTGAAAAACGCGCCAGTGGGGTGCACTCGGTCGGAGTGCACCCCACGCGGCGTCAGATCAGAAGCCGATGGCGGCGATCTGGGCCGCGGAGGCCCACGGCCCGCGGTTGCCCGCTTCGGACAGCGCGCGCAGCCGCACGTACCGGGCCTGGGTCGCAGGCACACGGACGTTCTTGCGGGTGTTGTTGTCCGCCCAGGTGCCCGAGGCCCCGGTCGTCCAGTTGATGTTGTCCGTGCTCAGGTTGACCTCGAACTGGCCGATGTGGCCGTTGCTGCCGCTCTGCCGGGGCAGGTAGGTGAGCGCGGTGACCGTCTTGGTCGAGCCGAGGTCGAGCACCACCGAGTGCGGCGGCTGGACCAGGGTCGGGGAGTACATCGAGTGCCACATGGTCGCGGTGTTCGTGTCCACGGCGTTGGTGGCGGGGTTGCCGGACTGCTGGCTGCTGAAGGACGCGACGGTCGCGGTCAGCAGCGCGGACGGCATGTTGTCGTACCGGTAGGTGAGGGCGTGGTACTCCATCTGCGCCGGAGTGGTGGTGTACGGGACCATCGCCTCGTTGGTGTCCGGGACCTCCGCCGTCGAGCCGGTGTTGGGCAGGTAGGTCGCGGTGGGGTGCGCCTCCTGCCACATCGACCACAGCCGGTCGATGTTGCAGTGGTGCAGGAAGAACGCCGGGTCGTTCGGCGATGCCGTACCCGCCATCGTCGCCGATACCCAGACATGGACGCTGTTGTGGATGTTCTCCAGGGAGTTGCGGAAACTCCCGGTCGACGCGGTGCTCCACGGCGACGTGTCGTAGACCGTCATCGCCTGGTTGGCGTTGACCGTGGCCGTGGATGGCAGTGAGCCCGCGCTGAACTGCCTGCGCAGGTAGGTGTTCGAGTCCGACCGGATCGTCAGCGGCCAGTTGCCCGTGCTCGACGCGAATGGACCGGTCGTGACCTTCCAGTTGTCGGTGGACAGACCGTTGCCGCCGAGGAAGTCCGTCGCCCAGAGCGTCGTCGACGACGCGCCGTCGACGGTCCAGTCCCAGTACGGGAGGTTGACGCTCGGGTCGACCGCCTGCAGCGCGGCGTCGAAGTCCAGTAGGAACTGTCTGTGCCAAGGCAAGAAGGCCGGGCCTCTATGGGCCACTCTGGTTCCGTTGGTGCTGTCACTGCTGAACGCGGTGATGTGCGCCTGGACGAACGTGTCGTAGACACCGCTGGCCTTGATCGCGAGCACCGCGTTGATGAAGTTCGTCCGCTCGGTGGCGGACATGTTTGCCTGGTTCTGGCGAACGCCATTCGACATTACTTAACTTCTCCTGAATCAGTGGTGACCGAGAATGGTGCCGCGCGGAGTTCCGGTGCCCAGCGTGTCAACGGCGGTGCGGGCCGCTTCACGAAGAGAGCGGAAAGGCTGGTAGTGATTTACCGAGGTCGTGTAGGTACCGTCGGTCTCGCGCATCAGGGGCAGCGATTCACCGTCGATGGAAACCGCGTCGACGCGCTGGGCCCGAGCCTTGCCCGCCGCGATCCTGGTGCCCTTGATCTTGCGTCCCTTGTAGACCTCGTCGAACTGTTCTTCCACGTCATCGGCCTGCGCGGTGGTCGCGACCAGCGCGCCGCTGACGCCGACGACACCCAGTGCGCCGACCGCGATGGCACCAGTCAGAAGCCGACGTCGGGTGAGGTCGGTTTGCTTGTTCTTCATGAAAAGGGCAGCCCTTATCGTCATTGGTTAACTGAATCTTTGAATTGCGCGCTGCGATGAAACCGCGCGCGCCAACACGACGCCTCAGTGCGTCGACTTGTCCAGTTTGTAGACGGACGATTCGCGCGGCAACCATTTGTGATTCCACTCACGACAGTCGCATTCAATCGTGCGCCATTAGGCGTATCGATTGCAACCCGAGTGTGCAGTCCGAATGACGTTTCGGAGCCTGTTTCAATGGATAAACCAGGTTAATCGATAGGGCGAGCTCGTCTACCTCGACAACCACGTCGGCGGCTTGTTCCTGCAAGCGGCCAAGCACGTCGACACCTGCGTCTCCGTTCTGCGGGAGGTTGCGAACTCCGCAACGAACGCCCACGAGTCCAAACTTGGTGTCGAACGTGGTCGAATCGATCGCGTCCCGTTCGTCGTAGGTAGTAGACAGGCAGGGACGGCACCGATCATCGAAGGAAGCAGCTCATGCGCAAGTTCAAGCTCCAGGTCCAGGTCAGCGTCGACGGCTTCATGGCGGGTCCGAACCACGAGATGGACTGGATGTCCTTCCCCTGGACCAGCGACCTCAACAACTACCTGGACGCCCTCACCGACCCCGTGGACACGATCGTCCTGGGCCGCAACCTCGCCGAAGGCTTCATCCCCACCTGGGCCGCGGGCCCCGAGGGCGAAGAGCAGGCCTCGATCGACAAGATGAACAACACCCCCAAGGTCGTCATCACCAACTCGCTCACCGAGTCCCCGTGGGACAACGCCACCGTCGCGGGCGGCGATCTCACGAAGATCATCACTGACCTCAAGACCCAGCCCGGCGGCGACATCATCACCTACGGCGGCGCCACCCTCGTCCAGGCCCTGATCGCGAACGAACTCCTCGACGAACTCCACCTCATCGTCAACCCGACCGCCATCGGCTCCGGCCTGTCGGTCTTCCCGACCGACTCGCGCCACGCCTTCACCATCGCCGCCGCGACCCGCTTCGACTGCGGCATCGCCGCCATCCAGTACACGCGGGCAAGCAGGTAGCAAGCCTCGCCGTCGGACTTCGTTGCGGAGAGTAGGCGATCGCTGATCCTCCTTGCGGCTGAACACCACTAGACGACCAGGTCCTTGATCCACTCAGCTGCGAGCCTGATCCCGACCAAGCGGATCAGGCTCGCAGCGTGCCCCCAAGTCGGCTAAGTGGTCGACGACGCGACTGCCCATTTTCGGCACCTGATCTGGCTCGGCGCTAGGCCGTCATGAAGTCCAGGTACACCAGGGCCTGATCGTCATGCCGCTTCACCCGCGGCCACCGTGACCCGTCCGGATCCGACTTCTCCGCCGCCCGCACCGCGTCGAGAACTGCCTGTGGACCGGCCGAGGCCGCCAACTCGCGCATCGACTCCCACGTGAAGATCCCGTAGTCGTCCACCCCGCACGAAACCCCATCGGTCGCCATCAGCACCGACCGCACGTCCGCCCGCGGCCAGGAAGCCCGCACCGCCTGACGCGCCGCCGCTGGGACCGCTTCGGCCACCCAGAAGCCGCCATCGACGTTCCGCCACCGGTCGAACCGATCCCCCGAAGACCGCAACGCCTCGTAGTGCCCCGGTCCATAGCCCTCACCACGGGCCAACCGTTCCCGATACGGCCCTCGCGGCAAGTCCCGCAGCCGGTCATCGGCGACGACCTCGACCGCGTCCGCCAGGAACGCCGCCACTGGGCTGTCGCACAGCACGAGCGCCTCGACCGTCGACTCGTCCCACCGGACGATCGACACCGTGCTCGACGGGCTCTCCCCAGGCGTGAACCCGTTGTGCCGCGCCACTGAGCGGATCGCGCCCGCGAGGTGTCCCACCAGGTCCAGCTCGGGTGCCGCCGTGAGCCTGCCCGCCAGTTGGGCCGCCAGTTCCCGCGCGTACTCGCCGCCGCTGGGCAGGTCCGTCCGCAGGGTCGAGGCGCCGTCGAGGACGATCGCCGCGTCCGGCAGCGCGACGACGACGTCCTCGCTCGGCCGCTCCCGACCGTCGAGGCCCATCCCGGGCGCTTCCGCGATCCCGAATTCCGGCATGTCGCCATCCTGCCGCCGTCAACATTGGTTGACAACAGCAGGCCGTCAACCTATGTTGACAGCTATGGCAGAAGCAACCCACTTGGCCACCGCCGCGGGCGACAAGGACCCCCGCGTCGGCCTCCGCGCCGTCGCCGCGTTGCGCAAGCTGTTGGAGCAGCTTGAGGCAGTGCAGGTGCGCAGCGCGCGGGTCGACGGGTGGTCGTGGCAGGAGATCGCCGACGAGCTCGGCGTGAGCAAGCAGGCCGTCCACAAGAAATACGGGAGGCGCTAGATGTTTCAACGGTTCACGAAGGCCGCGAAGGTCGTCGTCCGCGACGCCGTCCACATCGCCGAGCAGGAGCGCGCGACCCTGATCCGGCCGGAGCACCTACTGCTCGCGATGCTCAACCAGGACGGCACCACCGCCACCAAGATCCTCGCCGACCACGCCGTGACCACGGCCGCCGTCACCGACGCCCTCGACCGCGCGCACCGCCGCGGCGGGTTGTCCGACGCCGAGAGTGCCGCGCTGACCGAGGTCGGCATCGACGTCGACGCCGTGGTCGCCGCGCTGGAGCAGACCCACGGCGAAGGCGCGCTCACCCCGGCCAAACGCCCCCGCACGTTCGGTCCACGATGGAGGGTCGCGTTCGACCCCGCCGCCAAGAAGGTCATCGAACGCTGCCTGCGGGAGACGCTCGACCGCGGCGATCGGTCCATCGGCGACGAACACGTGCTGCTCGCCCTGCTGTCCGTCGGCGGGGTCGCCGCCGAGGTGCTGACCTCGCTCGGCGTGACCCACCAGGGAGTGCGCGCCTACTTGGCCCGCGCGTGCTGATCCCACGAAACCCGTGGCAGAAAAGCCTGTGCCAGCGGGCCTATCGCCACCGCGTAGAGAGCGGTGCCGAGTCCGACGGTGCCGCCGAGCAGCCAGCCGGAGGCGAGCACCGCGACCTCGATCCCGGTGCGGATCCAGCGCAGCGACCAGCCGGTGCGCCCGGCCAGCCCGGTCATCAGCCCGTCGCGCGGGCCGGGGCCGAGTCGGGCGCCGATGTAGGCGGCGGTCGCTAGTCCATTGAGGACGATTCCGGCGGTGAGGAAGGAAATCCTTGCCACCAAGGAATCCGGCGTCGGCAGCAGCCACAGCATCACGTCCACCGACACCGAGATCATCAGGATGTTGGCGATCGTGCCGACACCTGGCCGTTGCCGCAGCGGGATCCAGCACAGCATCACCAGCACGCCGGTGATCGCGGTGATCGTGCCGAAGCTGAGCCCGGTGTGCTTGTGCAGCGCCTCGTGCAGCACGTCCCACGGCGCCAGGCCGAGCGTCGCCTCGATCTGCAGGGCCATGCTCGCGCCGTAGAGCGCGAGACCGGCGAACAGCTGGGTGAGGCGGCGTCCGGGGTCGACCCGGACCGGGACGTGCTGGAGGTTCACAGAGGCCATGACACCATCCTGAACCGACATTGGTCTTCTCTTCGATGGCCAATCGGCTTTAATTGGTCACATGACTGCACCAAGTGGCCGGGTCTCGCGCCAGCAATTGGTCCGCTTGTTGGGTGAGTGGCGTGCGAGCGGCAGCAGGCAGGGGTCCGCTGGGCTGGCCGCGGGCATCCGTCTGCTCGTCCTCGACGGCCAGCTCCCGCCCGGCACGGTCCTGCCCGCCGAACGGGAACTGGCCGACGCGCTGGGCGTCAGCCGCACCCTGGTCGGCGCCGCCTGGGACCTGCTGCGTGCCGACGGCATGATCGTCAGCAGACGCGGTTCCGGCTCGTGGACGGCGCTTCCGGCCGCGGGTGACCGCGGCTGGCACGCCCCGGACCAGCCACTCGACCTGGCCCGCGCGGCACCCGAGGCGGTCGCGGGCGTGGCCAACGCGATGGACGCCGTCCGGGCCCGCTTCGCCGTCGAGCTGGCAGGCCACGGCTACCACGACTACGGGATCGACGTCCTGCGGGAACGCGTCGCCGAGCGCTACACCGCGCGCGGCCTGCCGACCGACCCGCGCGAGGTGCTGATCACCAACGGCGCCCACCACGCGCTGGCGCTGGTCCTGCGGTCGATGACCGGCCCAGGCGACCGCGTACTGGTCGAGCTGCCGACCTACCCCAACGCGATCGACGCGATCAAGGCCGCGCACGCCGTCCCGGTTCCGGTCCCGCTGGTCGACGACGGCTGGGACCTGCCCGGCATCGAGGCCGCGCTGCGCCAGTCGGCGCCCAGGCTGGCGCACTTCATCATCGACTTCCACAACCCCACCGGCCGCAGGCTCGACGCCGAGGGCCGGTCCCGCCTCGTCGCCGCGCTGCGCCGGGCCCGGACGCCGGTCGTGGTGGACGAGACCCTGGTCGAACTCGACCTCGACGGCGACCCGCTCGACGGTCCCGCGCCGCTGCCCGCGTTCGGCGGCGGCCTGGTCATCGCGGTCGGCTCGGCGAGCAAGTCGCACTGGGGCGGTCTGCGGCTGGGCTGGGTGCGGGCGCCGGAAGAGGTCATCGGCAGGCTCGCCGCCGCCCGGCACGCCTACGACCTGGGGTCCCCGGTCTTCGAGCACCAGC
>Ga0247823_10002158_pt1 | contig 16262 bp, 15 predicted proteins | sample 13C_PalmiticAcid_2_FD_192426 | JGI IMG/M metagenome (GOLD analysis project Ga0247823, IMG submission 192426) | Soil microbial communities from agricultural site in Penn Yan, New York, United States - 13C_PalmiticAcid_Day30 | ecosystem: Environmental > Terrestrial > Soil > Agricultural land...
TGTACACGACGTTCAAGGAAAAGCTCGACAAGATCCCGGCCGGCGACATGGACCAGGCCACGCGCGACGGCCTGCTCACGCGCGTCGAGCAGGCGATCAAGGACAGCGTCTATCCGTCCTACCAGAAGCTGATCGCCTACGAGGAAGCCCTGCGCAGCAAGGCCGACGGCAACTACGGCGCCTGGCATCTGCCCAACGGCGACGCCTACTACGCCTGGTGCATCCGCAGCCATACCACGACCGAGATGACGGCCGACCAGATCCACGACATCGGCCTGGCCGAAGTCGCGCGCATCAGCGGCGAGATGGACGCGATCCTGCGCGACCAGGGTTTGACCGAGGGCAGCATCGGCGACCGCGTGCGCACCCTGACCGTGCGTCCGGACCAGCTGTTCCCGGACACGCCCGAAGGCAAGAAGGAACTGCTCGCGCATTTCCAGGCCATCATCGACGACATCGACGGCAAGCTCGGTCCGGCCTTCGACATCCGTCCCAAGCTCGGCGTGAAAGTCGAGGCCGTGCCGGAGTTCGCCCAGGCCACTGCGCCGGGCGCCTACTACCAGCCCGGCGCGTTCGACGGCTCGCGCCCCGGCGTGTTCTACGCCAACCTGCGCAATGTGAAGGAAATGCCGAAGTTCACGATGCGCACCCTGGCGTATCACGAGGCGATTCCGGGCCACCACTTCCAGATCGCGATCCAGCAGGAGCTCAAGGGCGTGCCGTTCTTCCGCCGCATCCTGCCGTTCACGGCGTTCTCGGAAGGCTGGGCGCTGTACACGGAACGGCTGGCCTGGGAACTGGGCTTCGAGAAGGATCCGCTGGACAACCTCGGCCGCCTGCGCGACGAGATGATGCGCGCCGTGCGCCTGGTCGTGGACACCGGCATCCACGCCAAGAAGTGGACGCGCGAGCAGGCCATCCAGTACATGCTCGAGAACACCGGCATGGTCGAGACCGACGTCGTCGCCGAGATCGAGCGCTACTTCGTCGCGCCGGGTCAGGCGCTGGGCTACAAGGTCGGCATGCTCAAGATTCTCGAGCTGCGCGAGAAGGCGAAGAAGGAACTCGGCGACAAGTTCGACATCCGCCAGTTCCACAACGTCGTGCTCAAGACCGGTGCGCTGCCGATGGTGCTGCTGGAACGCACCGTCGACGAGTGGATCGCCAAGACCAAGGGCGCGTGAGCGACGCGCTGCGCGTGGAACGGCTGTACGGTGCGGCGGTGACGCCGCACCTGCCGGCCGTCGCCGCGCTGCGCATCGCCGTGTTCCGCGACTGGCCCTATCTCTACGACGGCAGCGCGGACTACGAGGCGCAGTATCTGGCCACGTACGCGCGCTCGCCGCGCAGCCTGTTCGTGCTGGCCTTCGATGGCGAACAGGTAATCGGTGCGTCGACGGCGATACCGCTCGCTGACGAGACCGACGCGTTCCGCCAGCCCTTCCTCGCGCGCGGCATCGATCCCGCGCGCGTGTTCTATTTCGGCGAATCGGTGCTGCTGCCGGCGTATCGCGGCCGCGGCCTCGGCCATGCGTTCTTCGACGCGCGCGAAGCGCGGGCGCGCGAGCTCGGCTTCGCGACCGCGGCGTTCTGCGCGGTCGAGCGCAGCGCCGACGATCCGCGCCGTCCGCCGGATCATCGCGACAACGACGCGTTCTGGATCAAGCGCGGCTATGCGCGCCAGGACGATCTGTTCTGCCGGCTCGATTGGCAGGAAACCGGCGCGGCGCAGGCGCAGACGCACGAGCTGCGGTTCTGGCTGCGCGAACTGGACGACGCCTGATGCGCATCGCGACGGCGCAATGGCGCATCGAGAAACCGGCGAGTTTCGCCGCCTGGCGCGAACGCCTGCACGCCGCTCTGGCCGAGGCGCGCGAATCCGGCGCCGTGCTCGCGGTACTGCCCGAATACCTTGCGCTGGAATTGGCCGGGATCTTTCCGGCTGCGGTGCACGCCGATCTCGCTGCGTCGCTCGCGGCCTTGCAGGATCGGTACGCCGACTGGCAGCAGACCTTCGCCGACTGCGCGCGCGAGTTCGATCTGCACCTGCTGGCCGGCACCTTCCTGCTGCGCCAGGCCAACGGCCGCTATCGCAACCGCGCCGAACTGTTCGCGCCGGATGGGCGGCGCTGGTTTCAGGACAAGCTGACCCTGACCGGTTTCGAGCACGCCGCCCAGATCATCGAACCCGGCGACCGGCTGCAGGTGTTCGACACGGCACTCGGCCGGCTCGCCGTCAACGTCTGCTATGACAGCGAATTCCCGCTGTATGCGCGGCGCCAGTACGAAGCCGGCGCGCGCCTGCTGCTGGTGCCCAGCTGCACCGACACGGTCGCCGGCGCGACGCGCGTGCGCGTCGGCTGCCTGGCACGCGCCCTGGAAAACCAGATCCACGTGGTCCAGTCGGTCACGGCCGGTGAGGCAACCTGGAGTCCGGCGCTGGACACGAATACCGGCATCGCCGCGGTGTTCGCGCCGAGCGATCGCGGCCTGCCTGACGACGGCGTCGTTTCCGCCGCCGCGCCGGCTGCGGTCTGGGCCTGTGCCGACGTCGATGCGGCCGCGCTCGACCGGGTGCGCCGTGAAGGGCAGGTCGCCAATGCGGCCGACTGGGAGGCGCAGTGGCGGCCGGATGTCGTCGCCGCGGTCGTGCGCTGATCCCTCCTGACTGCGTCCAGCTGGCGTTTCATTTCGTCGTTATTCCCTCTGCACGCATCGATGCTGCCGGAGGCGCGTTCGCGCATGTCGCCGTCGCGCTGCGCGGATTTTGTAGCCCGAGCCGGAGAGGACAGGCGAGAAATCGCCGGAACTCATCAGTCTGATCCGCGAACGCATGCATATCAGCAAGAAGAACATTGCGTTCGCGGATTACACGATCAATGGCCGGACAGATCGTCTGATGGGTGTGAGCGGCGAGGACGAGCTGTGAGGCGTGCAGGCGCCGGTCGAGCGCTGCTTCACTGTCAAGAAAGTCCGGGGTTTCCTGCGGCTTTACGACTCGGAGGTCAAGATGCTCGAACACTTGAATGCGGTGCTTCCGGAGGGCTCGAGCGGAACGCTGTATTTTTTTGGAGTTGCCGGTATGCATTTCTTGCGGCGGCGTGGTGAATCAGTTCAGCAGCGCCTATCCAGATATTCAGATCGTTGTTTCCTACGGTCCGCCTAAACCTCCCAAGGGGAATTAGTGACATGAGAGATGAATTGATTGAAGCCCTGATCGCCGTCGGGATCAGCAAACGGGAGCAAATCGAGGGATGTTCCGAGGCGCAGGTCGACGAAGTGGAAGCGTCTTTCGGCAGGCCCCTGCCGGCGAGCTATCGCGAGTTTTTGCTCACGGCGGGCCAAGGGGCCGGACGCTTCATGCTGGGAACTGATTTCTACTATCCGTACATGCTGGACATGACGGAGGGTGGGGCGGAAATACTTGTTGAAAGCAATGAAAAATTTTCACTGCCTCCAGACGCCTTTGTTTTTTCGATGCATCAGGGTTACCAGTTCATGTTCTTCCGAGCATCAGAAGGCGACGACCCGCCGGTCTACTACTATTACGAAGGCGAAGGTACTCCACGGTGTATCAGCGACTCATTTAGTGGCTATCTGTTTCGTTCCATCGAGGAACACCGAGGGCAGTCCTGACTCTCGTATGACAGCCCTGTGTGCCGGATGGCCCAGGGCTCCGCCGGCCGCCCAACGGGGTATGCGGCTGCGACGGCTCCATGGAGCAGTTGCAGTCGCACCGCGGTACAGCAGCGAGCCGGGATTCGATTCCGGCTGCCGAAGCCTTGCTGCCAGATTTTGATATCCACTGCGCACGCAACCAGCTCTGCAGTAGGGCGACGGCGGATGGGTCCTGCTACGCATAACCGCTAAGAGGTTGGGCTTGGCGTCCGATCCAGAGAGACTGGCCGTTCCTATCAGCCCGCGAACAGCGTCACGCCCGGAATCAGCCACAGCGACACGCCGGCCAGCACGCTGCCGATCAGCCCGGCCGCGAGCACGTCGCTCGGGAAATGCAGGCCGAGCACGACGCGCGAGGCGGCGACGAGCAGGGTGAACGGAATCAGCAGCAGGGCCAGCGCCGGGAAATAGGCGATCGCGACGAGGCTGAAGCTGACCGCGTGCAGGGTATGTCCCGACGGGAAGCTGAATTCGTCGAGCGGCGGAATGTGCGCGACGATGCCCTGATGCGCGCGGAACGGCCGCGGCCGGCGCGTGTGTTTCTTGAGGCTGCGATACAGCGCCAGCGCGATCAGTCCGACCACGGCCATGTGCAGCGCGGCCTGTGCGCCGCGGCTGCCGCCGAACAGGGCCAGTGCTCCCATGAGCGAGTACCAGAACACGCCGTCGCCGGCGCGGCTGATCAGGCCGAAGAAGCGCGCGATCGTGCGGCGCGTGCCCCAGCGGTTCGCGGCCAGGCACAGGCGCCATTCGCCGCTGCGGACTTCGAGACGGTTCCAGCGTTCTATCGCGTTCATGCGGCGCTCCGGAGCGAGGCAAGGAGTTCGGCGAAATGGTCGGTCACGGATTGCGGGCTGAGCTTGAGCATGGTTTCGCGCGCGGCGGCGGCGTAGCGCGCGCGTTCGCGCGGCTGACTGGCCAATGCGACGGCCGCAGCGACGAAAGCTTCGGCGTCGCCGCAACGGATGCGCCGGCCGTTGACGCCGTCGACGATGTGTTCGCGTGCGGCGCCGTAGTCGTAGGCGATCGTGGCCGCGCCGCTGGCCATCGCTTCCAGGGTCACGTTGCCGAAGGTTTCGCTCAAGCTCGCGAACAGGAACAGATCGCAGCTGGCGAAATGCGCGGCCAGCTCTTCGCCGCGCAGGCTGCCGCAGAAGATGAAGTCGGGATTGGCGCGGGCCAGTTCGGCCCGGGCCGGGCCGTCGCCGATCCAGACGTAGCGTGCGTCGGGACGCTGCTGCTGCAGCGCACGGAATGCGCGCACGTTGAGTTCGAGATTCTTTTCCGGCGCGATGCGGCCGACGTAGACCACGGCCAGCTCGTCGTCGGTCAGGCCCCAGCTCTGGCGCAGCGCGTCGCGGCGGCGCGCCGGATCGAACAGCTCGGTGTCGACCGCGCGGCGCAGCAGGCGTACGGCACCGAAGCCACGTTCGCGCAGGAAGTCGGCCAGTTCCTGAGTCGGCACCAGGGTTGCCGCCGAATGCGCATGGAAATGGCGCAGCCAGGCGAACACCAGCGGCGTCAGCCAGCCCACGCCGTAGAAGCGCGCGAAGTCGTCGAAGCGGGTATGGAAGCCGGTGCTTGCGGCGATGCCGAGGCGCCGCGCCGCGCGCAGCGCCGAATGGCCGAGCGGACCTTCGGTCGCCACATAGATCGCATCGGGACGCTGTGCGCGCCAGAGCCGTTCGAGCCGGCGCCGCGCCGGCCAGCCGAAGCGCAGTCCCGGATAGCGCGGAATGGCCGCGCCGCCGACCTGTACGTCTTCGCTCACGGCATCGGCCGCGTTTTCCGCGCCGGGCTGGCGCGGCCGGATCAGCTGCACCGCGTGACCGCGGCCGCGCAGACCCTGGGCCAGCGCCTGCACGGTCAGCGCGACGCCGTTGATCTCGGGCGGATAGGTTTCGGTGACGATCGCGATGCGCATGGCGCGGAAGACTCCGGGACCGGACGTACCCATCGCAGCGTCGGGCACGGTGCGAGGGCCCTCGGGTTTGGCGCATGCTGCGGTCCGGCGATGGCGTGCCGGTTGCGGCGAGGTGACGCGGCCATGACATCGCCGGGCCTGTAACATGATTGTCATATTCAGCTCCTAGCGTGCGCCCATGCCCGTTCCGGACCCTTTCCTTCCCGCCTCGCCGCTGGCCCGGCGCTTTGCCGAGCGCGCGCCGGCGCGCGCGCGTCGCGAACGTCACCTGCGCCTGGGTCTGCGCCTCGCGGCGGGTTTCCTCGCTTTGCTCGCGCTCGCCATGCCGCTGTTCCTGCTGGCCTCCGCGCGCGTGACCTCGGATTGGGCCGTACACGTGCTGCCGCTGCTGATCGGCAGCCTCAAGGCGGCGCTGTATGCGATCGTCGTCGCCGTGCCGCTGGGCCTGGGCGCGGCGATCTGGTGCGCGCGCTTCGCGCCGCCGGCCTGGCGTGCCGTGCTCAAGCCGCTGTTCGAATTGTTCGAAGCCGTGCCGGCCGTCGTGCTCGGCCTGATTGCTGCGCTGCTGCTCGCGCCGTGGCTGCTGCAGCACGTGCTGAGTCTGCTCGTATTCGTCGCGCTGCTCGTGCCGCTGCTGATCGCGACCGGTTTCCTCTGGCAGCGTTTCGCACCGACCGCCTGGCAGCAGCGCGGCGCGGGTTATGAAGTCGCGCTGTCGCTGGTGCCGCTGCTCGGTCTCGCTGCGCTGTCCGTCGCCGTCGGCAATGCGCTCGCGACGCCGGCCTGGGCTGCGCTGCTGCAACCGTTGACGCCGTGGAACGGCCTCGTCGTCGGGCTCATGCTCGGCCTGGCCGTGATGCCGACCGTGTTCAGTCTGGCCGAGGACGCGCTGTTCGCCGTGCCGGCCGAGCTCGCGCTCGGCGCGCAGGCCCTCGGCGCGACGCGCTGGCAGGCGCTGTGGCGGCTGCTGCTGCCGGTCGCCGCACCCGGCGTCGTCGCGGCGCTGCTGCTGGGTTTCAGCCGCGCGCTCGGCGAAACCATGATCGTGCTGATGGCCAGCGGCAACACGCCGCTGACCGGTATTTCACCGTTGACCGGTTTGCGTTCGATCGCGGCCAACCTCGCGCTCGAGGCGCCGCAGGCCGTGCCGGGCAGTGCGGGCTACGGACTGTTGCTGCTGTCGGCCCTGCTGCTGTTCGGCATCTGCCTGCTGCTGAACCTGCTGGCCGAACAGGTACGCGGGCGCCTGCGCCGCCGCGTGGCGGGGCTGTAGTCATGGATGAGGTGCGGCACCGACGCGCCGCGTCGCGGCGTCACGATCCGGGCCTTTGGCTTGCCGCGGGCCTGGTCGGCCTGAGCCTGCTCGCGCTCGCGGCCGTGCTCGCGGTGCTCGTGCAGCAGGCGTTGCAGGCGTTCGCGCCGGCGCCGGTCGCGCAGCTGCGCTGGCGCAGCGACGCCGGCGAGCAGCAGCTGCTCGCGGCCGTCGTGACGCAGGACGCCCAGGCGCTCGTCGTGCGCGGCAGCGAATGGCAGCGCCGCGGCGCCGAATACCGGCGCATCGCCCGCGCGGATCTGCTGCAGATCGAATGGCCGGCCGACGCGCGCAGCCTGCGCCTGCGCGACGGCCGCGAAATCTATCGGCGCGGCGATGCCGTGGCACAGGCACCCGATGGCAGCGGCGTGGCCGCGGCCGACGTCGTCGAGGACGTGGCCAGCAATCGCCTGAGCCGCACCGATGCCGCGGGCCTGCTGCTGCGGCGCGCCTGGGCCTTCGTCTCCGGTACGGCCGACGTCGGCGGCGTGTTTCCGGCTCTGGTCGGCACCGTCGTGCTGGTCGTGCTGATGAGCGTGCTGGTCATGCCGCTCGGCGTGCTGCTCGCGCTGTGGCTGCACGAATACGCCGGCAGCGGCCGCGGCGCGCGTCTGCTGCGCGCAGCCATGGCCAATCTGGCCGGCGTGCCGGCGGTGATCTACGGGCTGTTCGGCCTCGTCCTGTTCGTCAATGGCATCGGCGGCGGACTGGACGCGCTGCTGCAGTCGCCCACGCCGCGCTGGGGCGGCGGCGGTCTGCTCTGGTCGGCGCTGACCCTGGCCTTGCTGACCTTGCCGGTCGTCGTCATCGCGACCGAGGAAGGGCTGGCGCGCGTGCCGGCCTCCTTGCGCCACGGCGCGCTCGCGCTCGGCGCGACGCGCGCGGAAATGCTCTGGCGCGTCGTATTGCCGGTGGCGCGGCCGGCGTTGCTGACCGCGCTGATCCTCGCCGTGGCGCGCGCGGCCGGCGAAGTCGCGCCGCTGATGCTGGTCGGCGCGGTCAAATACGCGCCGGCCCTGCCGCTGGACGGCGAATTTCCGTATCTCCATCTGTCACGCCAATTCATGCACCTGGGACAAAGCGTCTACGACCTGGCCCTGGCCGGCGGCGATGCGCCGCGCGACATGGCGCAGGCGCATGCGGCGGCGCTGCTGCTGCTCGTCGTCGTGGTCGGGCTCAATGCCGCGGCCATCGTCGTGCGCAACCGGCTGCGCGAACGCGCACGGGAGCTCGCCGTATGAGTGCGCGCGACGAGGACATCGGCGCGACCGTGATGCCGCCGGATCTGCTGGCCGGCCACGAACTCGCCCTCGAGGCGCGCGCACTCGATCTGGACTATTCCGGACGCCGCGCGCTCGATGCGGTGAACCTGCAGGTGCCGCGGCGTCAGGTCACCGCGCTGATCGGTCCTTCGGGCTGCGGCAAGTCCAGCCTGCTGCGCTGCTTCAACCGGCTCAACGACGAGATCGCCGGCTGCCGCGTCAGCGGCGAGGTGCGCGTGCTGGGCCTGGACGCCTATGCGCCGGCCACGTCGCTGCCGGAGCTGCGCCGCCGCGTCGGCATGGTGTTCCAGAAACCGAATCCGTTCCCGCAGTCGGTCGCCGACAACGTCGCGTTCGGCCTGCGCCTGGCCGGCCTGCGTTCACGGCTTGAGCTCGACGACCGGATCGAGGCGGCGCTGCGCGCGGCCGGCCTCTGGGACGAGGTGCGCGACCGCCTCGACGACAGCGCACTGCGCCTGTCGGCCGGCCAGCAGCAGCGCCTGGTCATCGCGCGTGCGCTGGCGGTGGAGCCGGAAGTGCTGCTGATGGACGAGCCGGCTTCGATGCTGGACCCGATCTCGACCCTGCGCTTCGAGGAGCTCGTCGTCGCGCTGCGCGAGCGCTACAGCGTGCTGCTGGTGACCCACAACATGCAGCAGGCCGCGCGCGTCGCCGACTATACGGCGTTCATGCAGGCCGGCCGGCTGCTGGAGTTCGACGCGACCGACCGCATCTTCACCAACCCGCGCCTGCGCGGCACCGAGGACTACATCACCGGACGCATGCGCGAGACGCGCGACTGAAGCCCGGTTTCGCCGCAGTGCGTCTTTAGCCCGATGTCAACACGGCGTAACCTGCGCCTGTCCAGATACGCCACCGCTCCGCCGATACGACTATACAAATGGACCGTCTCCACCTAGGCCAGCACATTTCCCAGCAGTTCAACAGCGAGCTCGCCGCGCTCACCAAACAGGTGCTGGCCATGGGCGGCCTGGTCGAGGCGCAGCTGGCGACCGCGCTGGAAGCGCTGGCCGCGCGCGATCTGCGCCAGGTCGCCCACGTCGTCGCGCGCGAGGACGAGGTCAACGCGGCCGAGCTCGAAATCGATGCGCGCTGCACGCAGATCCTCGCCCGGCGCCAGCCGGCCGCCTCGGACCTGCGTCTCGTGCTCGCGGTCGTGCGCATGGTGGCCAACCTCGAACGCATCGGCGACGAGGCCGAGCGCATCGCGCGGATCGCCGAGAAGCTCGGCAACGCCGAGCTGCCCGAGCACTATGCGTTCAAGCTCGCGCAGATGGGCAGCCTCGTGCGCGACCAGTTGCGCGGCACCCTCGACACGTTCGCGCGCATGGACGAGACGCGCGCGCTGGAGCGCCTGCGCCGCGACCGCGAGGTCGACGTGCTGTACAAGGAACTGACCCGGCTGCTCGTCGACCTCATGCAGCGCGAGTCCGAGCGCGTACCGGCCGCGCTGGAGATGCTCTGGGGCGCGCGCGCGCTGGAGCGCATCGGCGACCGCTGCAAGAACATCTGCGAACAGGTCATCTACCTGGTCCGCGGCAAGGACGTGCGGCATACGGGGCTGTCGCGCAGCGCGGCGCCGCTGCCGGAGACCAAGTAGTAAGACGAATCGGAGTCCCGCTGAACCGCGCCGCTCAGAGGTAGGGATCGGCGACGCCGAGCCGCGCGAGCGCCTTGCGTTCCAGCGCCTCCATGCGTTCGGCTTCGGCATCGACGATGTGATCGTAGCCGAGCAGATGCAGCACGCCGTGCACGGTCATGTGGGCGTAGTGGTCGCGCAGCCGCTTGCCCTGCTCAGTGGCCTCGCGTGCGATCACCGGCGCGCAGAGGATCAGATCGCCGAGCAGCGGCAGGCGCACGCCGGGCGGCAGCTCGGCCGGAAACGACAGCACGTTCGTCGCGTAGTCGCGTTCGCGGTAGTGACGATTGAATTCGCGGCCTTCGTCGAGGTCGACGACGTGGATGGACAATTCGCTCGCGCGCCGCCGCTTCGCCACGGCGAGCGCGGCCTGCACCCAGGCGCGGAAACTGTCGCCGCGCGGCACGCCGGTCGCCGACAGCCCCGGCGCGCGGCTCAGATGCACGAGAGTATCGGCGGCCGCCGGGGCCCGCTGCGCCGCGCTCATTCGCCGCCGCTGCCGGGCTTGGCCGCGTCGTGGCGTTCGTAGGCGCGCACGATTTTCTGCACCAGCGGATGGCGCACGACGTCGTGCGCGGTGAAGAACGTGAAGCTGATGCCCGAGACCTCGCGCAGCACCTCGATCGCGTCGCGCAGGCCCGAACGTACGTGGCGCGGCAGGTCGATCTGGGTCACGTCGCCGGTGACCACGGCGACCGAGCCGAAGCCGATGCGGGTCAGGAACATCTTCATCTGCTCGACCGTCGTGTTCTGCGCCTCGTCGAGGATCACGAAGGAGTCGTTCAAGGTGCGGCCGCGCATGTAGGCCAGCGGCGCGATCTCGATGACGTTGCGCTCGATGAGCTTGGCCACCTTCTCGAAGCCGAGCATTTCGTACAGCGCGTCGTAGAGCGGCCGCAGATAGGGATCGACCTTCTGGGTCAGGTCGCCGGGCAGGAAGCCGAGCTTCTCGCCGGCCTCGACCGCCGGGCGCACGAGGATGATGCGCTGCACGCGGTTGGCGTCCAGCGCGTCGACCGCGCTGGCGACCGCGAGATAGGTCTTGCCGGTGCCGGCCGGACCGATGCCGAAATTGATGTCGTGGGTCGCGATCGCGTGCAGATAGCGCGCCTGGTTCGGACCGCGGCCCTTGATCGCGCCGCGCTTGACCTTGATGACGACGTCCTGCGCTGCGGCCGCGGCGGAGGCATCCAGCGCCGCGACGTTGGAATCCTGCAGCTGCAGGTTGATGCGATGGCCGTCGAGCACCTCGTGTTCGGTCGCCGCATACAGATCGCGCAGTACGCGCACCGCGGCCTCGGCATGGCCGGCGTCGCCGTCGATGCGGAACACGTTGCCGCGGTTGGCGATGCTGACGCCCAGGCGCAGTTCGATCTGGCGCAGGTGTTCGTCGAACGGTCCGGCCAGGTTGGCCAGACGCTCGGTATCGTCGGGTTCCAGCGTGAATTCGCGGCGTGCGGTAGGCATAGGCGCGGCAGGGTAGCGCCTGGCCTGGCCGGTTGCCAGTCGACGTTGGCCGCGCCGCTGCCGCAAACCCGGCGAAATGCCGCCGGCCAGGAATTCAATGGCCACCGACGGAACGTCGGTGCGAGGTCGCCGAGAAGACGCTGCAGGGCGATGGCGGAGTCCGGCGTAAGGGCGGCGGTGCCGATCGCACGTACGTCCGACACGGCCTGCGCCCGACAGCCGTGCGCCGGCGTTCGCACAACGGCGGCTGCGTCGTGCCGCACAATGCAGTTCGTGACGGCGGCGGAGCGCGGCGATGTGGCGGGCGATGGCGATACTGGCGGCACTGCTGATCGGCAGCGGCGCAACGGCCGCGCGTGTCGTGCCCGTGGCCGACGTCGCTGGGTTGCGCGCGGCGCTGCAGGCGGCTGCGCCGGGCGACGACATCGTGCTCGCAGCCGGCACCTACGTCGCCGACGGCAATCTGAATTGCGCCGCGAGCGGCACCTCGGCCGCGCCGATCCGCGTGCGCGCGGCCGTGCCGCGCAGCGTGACCCTGCGTTTCGGCAGCGGCGGCGGTGTCGTCGAAGGTTTCCGGATCAGCGGCGCGTGGTGGCAGCTGGACGGACTGGACATCGAAGGCGCCTGCGCCGTCGACAGCAACTGCGAGCATGCCGTGCACGTATTCGGCGATGCCGAGCATCTGCTGCTGCGCGACAACGTGCTGCGCGATTTCAATGCCCAGATCAAGAGCAACGGCATCGCGCAGGGCGGCGTCTACGTCTATCCCGACGATGTGATCGTCGAATACAACCGCTTCTACGACACGCGGGCGCGCAATACGGCCAATCCCGTGACCAAGCTCGACGTCGTCGGCGGACGCCGCTGGATCGTGCGCGGCAATACCTTCCACGATTACCAGAAGCTGGCCGGCGACGGCGTCAGCTACGCGGCGTTTCTGAAGGGCAACTCGCGCGAGGGCGTGTTCGAGCGCAATCTCGTGCGCTGCAGCCAGACGTTCGGCGGCGGCGTGCGCCTGGGTCTGTCCTTCGGCGGCGGCGGCACGAGTCCGGATGCGATCTGCGAGGACGGCAGCTGCACGCCGGAACACCAGGGCGGCATCATGCGCAACAACCTCGTGATGTCCTGCAATGACGTGGGCATCTATCTGAACAAGGCCGCGAACACGCGGCTGCAGCACAACACGCTGTACGCGACCAGCGGCATCGACGTGCGCTACGCCGCGTCGACGGCCGAGATTCGCAACAACCTGCTCGCCGGTGCGATTCGTCTGCGCGACGGCGGCACGAGCACGAACGCAGGCAATCTCACCGGCGTGACCGCGGCCAGTTTCGCGGCCTGGTTCCAGGCGCCGGATGCGGCGGATTTCCGCCTGCGCGACGGTGCGGCCTTCGTCGACCTCGGCACAGCCGCACCGCAGACCGTCGATGATTTCTGCGCTAACCGGCGCAACGACGGCGCGCCCGACATCGGCGCGCTGGAATACGACCTGCAGCAGCGCTGCGCGACCGACAGCGGCGGCGGTGTGCCGCTGCGCCTGTTCGCCGACGGCTTCGACGGCTAGTGTCCTGTCCCGTCAATACGGCGAAGGAATTCCGGAGAGACTTCGCTCCGAGACCTGGCGTCGTGAGACGTGGCGGCGCTACGGCGACGATCGGCAATAACGTATCGGAGTGAAAGATTCCGGAATCATTCGATGGTCATTTGCGGGACGGGACCCTAGTTCGGCACATCGCGCGCCTGCCTTGCGGCGGCGCTCGTGTTCACTGGAAGCCGCCGGCGAAGATGCGGTCGCTGAAGAACTCGTCGGCGCCGATGTCGTACGGTGTGCTGCGCGGCTGGCGGTCGATGTCGTCGATCACGTCGGCGAGGCTCTGGCCCGCATCGATCGCCGCGCTGCCGGCGGCGAGATGGCCGTCGGCGGAAACCGTCAGCACGGTCTGCATGCTGTGGACATCGGCGTTCAGCGCCGCCCGCCATTGCGCCAGGGTGCCGCCGCCGGCGAGCGGACTGCCGGGACGCTGGTCGACGAAGACGCAGGCGCCCGCGGTGTCGAAGAACGCGTTGTAGTCGCTGCCGGGATTGCCGCTGAGGCCGTCGAGTCCGCCGAGATCCTGCGAATGGCGTATGCCCAGGCAATCGCCGCCGTTCTGGATCACGAGGTTGTTGCGCACGCGCGCGCCGACGTTCGGCGGACGTCCGGCTTCGGGCTCGTAGTCCTGCAGGGTGACGCCGTAATACAGCGCCGCGTGGCCGACCTGGGCCGTATTCACGAGCGTGTTGTTGGCGACGAGCGCGTTCTGCGAGGCATACAGGCCTATGCCGGCGTAACGCGTGTTGCGCACGACGTTGTTGCGCACGATGCCGCCGATCGCTTCGTAGTAGTCCGGATTGACCGTCGTGTCGAAGTATTCGGGGCTCGTGTCGAAGCCGACGAGTATGCCGGCCTCGCCGGTGTTCTCGATGCGGTTGCGCTGCACGACTGCATCGCGCGCGCCGCCTTTGAAGTACACGCCGGTCGTCGCCGTGTCGTGGACGTGGCTGTCTTCCACGAGCAGGTTCGCCGCGTTGACGGCGTCGATGCCTTCGGCGTTCTTGTCCTCGGGCGGCGTGCCGGGCGGATAGCCGGCGCCGGAGTCGTAGATTTCGCAGCGGCGTATCGTCGCGCGGTCGCTCTTCGGGGTGATCTTGACCACGTCGCGGCCGCTGCCGTGCAGCGTGCAGTCCTCGATCACGACGTCGGTCGCGCCGTGGCCGCTTTCGCCGCCGGGGCGGTACCAGTCGGTCTGCAGGAACACGGTGTAGTAGTAGCCGCCGCTGATCTCCAGCCGCGTGAGGCGACTGCCCGACGCTTCCGGATCGATCTGCACGCAGACCGTATCGGGCACGTCGATCGGACAGGCGATGTGCGCCCATTCGCCCGGACGGCTGCGCAGGGTCAGCGGCAGGCGCAGGCGAACTTCGGTTTCGGCGTAGACGTTGTTGCCGGCCGGTCCGCGCAACGTAATGACGTCGCCGGCGCTGACGATGCCGTTGGCCGGGTCGACGACGTGGCTGACGGTACGGAACGGCTGAGTGACGGAGCCGTTGCCGCTGACGTCGCTGCCGCCGGTGGAGACGAACCATTCGGCCGCCGGAGTCGCCGAGGAGACGGCCAGCAGGGCGAGCAGGGCAGGGCGATGCGGGCGGAAAGAGGCGGGGTTGGGCATGAGCGTCATGGACGGGTGGCGGTCGTTGCAACGGCATTGCGGCGCCGGTCGACCGGGCGGCGCTGTCTTCCCGCGTACGTCGGCCGGCGTCGCGGCCTGACATGCGCCCGGTGCGGCCGCGACGGCTGCTAGACTGCGGCCGCTGACGAGGCGGGGACGGGACGACGGTGCAGCAGGACGGCAGCGTGACGCAGTTGCTGCGGCAATGGCAGCAGGGCGACGTACAGGCCCTCGATGCGCTGCTGCCGCTGGTCTATGACGAGTTGCGCCGCATTGCCGCGCACGAGCTGCGCAGCCATCGCGGCCACGACACCTTGCAGCCGACCGCGCTGATCAACGACGTCTTCGTGCGCCTGCTCGGCGCCGAGCAGCTCGACATCGGCAACCGCCGGCACCTGTACACGACGGCGGCCAAGCTCATGCGCCAGATCCTCATCGACCGCGCGCGGGCGCAGCTGCGCGACAAGCGCGGCGGCGGCCAATGGCAGCGCGCGGATTTCATCGAAGCCATGGCGCTGCCGATCGAGCAGAACACCGACCTGCCGGCACTGGATCAGGCGCTGTCCGCGCTCGGCACGCTGGATGCGCGCATGGCCGAGATCGTCGAGCTGCGCTACTTCGTCGGCCTGGAAGTCGGCGAGGTCGCCGTGCTGCTCGGCGTCGACGAACGCACGGTGTATCGCGACTGGGCCATGGCGCGTGCGTGGCTGCGCCAGCGGCTCGAGTCATGAGGCGCGCGCACTGTGTCAGCCGCGCGCCGGCTTCGACGTAAGTCCGGACGATGCCAGCCGGGCCATTCCATCGATGAACGCCGTCGACTTCCGCCGGCTGCGCGAGGCCTTCCACGCGGTCGTCGCGCTCGCGCCCGGTGAGCGTGCCGCGCAGCTGGCCGGTCTGGCGGCGCAGGATCCGTCGCTGCACGACGGGGTACGCGATCTGCTCGCGAACCTCGTCGAGGACGATCTGCAGGCGCCGGCTTCCGCTACGGCCGCGCCGCTGCAGATCGGTCCGTATCGCGTGGTCGAGTGGCTCGGCAGCGGCGGCATGGGCGAGGTCTATCGCGCCGAACGCGTCAGCGGCGGCTTCGAGCAGTGCGTCGCGCTGAAGCTCGTGCGCGGTGGAGCCTTGCTGGGTGCGCTGAACCGGCGCTTCCTGCGCGAGCGGCAGATCCTCGCGCGGCTGGAACATCCGAACATCGCGCGGCTGATCGACGGCGGCTTCACCGCGGCGGGCCAGCCCTGGCTGGCGATGGAATACGTCGCCGGCGAGCGCATCACGCAGTACGCGCAGCGGCGCAACCTCGATCTCGCCGCGCGCGTCGCATTGGTCGCGCGCGTGGCTGCGGCCGTGGCGTATGCGCAGCGCAATCTCGTCGTGCACAGGGACATCAAGCCGGCCAATATCCTCGTCGGCGCCGACGGCGAACCCAAGCTGCTGGATTTCGGCATTGCCAAGCTGCTCGATGACGATGGCGGCGGCGAGCAGACGCGCACCGCGCTGCGCGCGATGACCACGCGCTACGCGGCGCCGGAACAGATCGCCGGCGAGCGCACGACGACGGCGACCGACGTGCATGCGCTGGGTCTGCTGCTGTTCGAGCTCGTCGGCGGTCGTTCGCCGTATGCGAGCGCCGACGCGGGTGAGGTCGATTGGGCCGGCGCCGTGCTGCGCGAGACGCCGCGTAGTCTGGCGGCGGCCTGTCTTCCGACCTATGCGCCGCGCGAGCGCCGCCGCCTCGCGCGGCGCATAG
>Ga0247823_10002159_pt1 | contig 16261 bp, 11 predicted proteins | sample 13C_PalmiticAcid_2_FD_192426 | JGI IMG/M metagenome (GOLD analysis project Ga0247823, IMG submission 192426) | Soil microbial communities from agricultural site in Penn Yan, New York, United States - 13C_PalmiticAcid_Day30 | ecosystem: Environmental > Terrestrial > Soil > Agricultural land...
CCCGGGACGCCCACTGATCCAGCAGCCCCTTCTCCTCCTTCGCCGCCGCCACCAGCCCCTTCCGCCGATTAATCTCCCCGCCCTGCATCCTCCCGGCCTCCTTCATCACTCCCAACCCCTCCTCCAGCGGCATCAGCAAACTCCCCGCTTTCACCAGCGCCTTCCGCGCCTGCGCCTCGGCCTCGACCTGCTCCCCGCTCTCCGCCGCCCGCTCCTTGCGCTCCAGCGCCGCCCGCGCGGCGTTGAGCTCCCTCTTCATCTCGACGTGCAGGTCCACCCACGTCGCGGGGTCGCTCGCGGCCGCGAGCGTGGCATCCCGCAGCCCGATCGCGGGGATGCGCCCCTCGACGCTCACGCCCGACACCGACGCGCCGCTGGCGCTGGGCAGGTTCAGGAACGCGCGCCACGCGGGCGTGTCGCGCCACCGCCGGTCGGGCGGCTCGGCCACGGCGCGGAGGTAGCGCTCGAGCCCCGCGCGGCGCTGCTCCGTGAGCTCTGGCGAGGAGACGGTGGAGCGGAACCAGGACTTGGAGGGGAGCGGTTCCGGGGGCGGGGCGCCGACGAGGGAGGTGAGGGACTGGTGGAGCGCGGCGAAGTCGGAGTAGCGCTTTTGCACGACGAAGGAGCGGAGCGGGAGGCGGAGCGTGATGTTGTAGAGGGTGTAGGGCTTGGATTTGTCGGCGGGCGTGGAGAGGGAGGTGGTGGGGATGGAGATTTCGAGGGGCGGCGCCATGGCCCTTTCTTTCGGGATGGTTGGCCGCGTGCTGCGTCGGTCTCGTGTGAGGCGTGGATGGATGGGGAGCTTGTTGGAAGGTCGTTCGTACTCGTGGCCGTTGCGGGGTGCTGATCGGAGTCGAAAAGTTGATAGGGTGGCGATTGGAGGAGTAGCTATGTTTGGCGGCACGCAATCAGGGGGATTGCAAGTGTTGGCTGGTTGGTTTCGGATGGTGGTTTCGGGTTCGGATGACGGTCTGATGACGCCGGTCGGAGGATGGCAGAAAGGATTGCTCGCAGGTTCTACCAGGCGCCCGTGGTATTTAAACGTAGTAAGGACAAACAATGCTGACAGAAACGATATATAATGGATGGGTATCTTGCGAGGTCTGGGAAATGCAGAAACGGACGAAGAGCGAAGTTGGAACTGGATTGTGCTCGGTGCCTGGTCACGATGGGCACGAGGCCGCTGTTGTCATCGGCCGCCTCAAGCCGAAACCTGACTGGTTGCCAGGCGGCACTGCCCCACCAGGCCTACCGAGGCCGGCCCCCTGCGATTCTGGTCCGCAGCCAGGGCGGCTCCACCCTCAACCCCATGTTTGCGTCTGTCAAAAGTTGGTCACCCTGGACCTCCCGGTACCTGTCGATGCATGCGTTTCGCGAGTCTCTGGTGGCTTGCTGATTCCGTTTGGATTCTCCCCCGGCCATGGCATGAATTACAGCTTGGTGGTGTCAAAACAATCACCAGCACTCGCATCATCCCGAGCGACTTCACTCTCGTCAGCAAGCCCCTTCGGATCCCAAAGCTGGCAGCAAGAACGCACTCTCGAATGTTCTCACAAGACAGTATGTGCGCAGGCTATGCTAAAAGCCAAAGAGTGACCATGGAGCAGCACCAAACAGTGCAAGGGTATAGAGGGCAACTCCATACCAAGATAAGCCCCTTTAGCCGTTACCAACCGCGCTCCGTGCCAGATGCATCATGTTCTCAGGGACATGCCGATAACCCGATATTACCTCCTCATAGCTTCCACCACACCCGCTCCACCCCTCCGTATCTCGCCCCCATCTTGCCAGAGCCCGCCGCCCCTTAAAACGTCTCTTGGTCGTCCACCTGCTCCGACTCGGGAATCTCGAAGCCCTCCTCGGTCGAGTAGAGGATGGTCTGGATCTGCTTGACCAGCCCGTCCTCGGCCTTCTCGATCTCGGGGTCTTCCTCGACGGCCTGCTGGACCAGGAGCTCAATGTCGCGCAGCTTGCTGAAATAGAAGTCGCGCTCGCGCTCGAGCCCGACGACCGTCTCCTTCAGGGTGTTGACCTCCTGCTGCAGGGCGGCGCTGGCGACGCCGCCCACGGGCTTGGCGCCGGCCCGGGGACCGGTGGTCGGGGTTGTGCCGCCGGGGCGTCTCGCGGAACCGCTGGGCGCCCGGGGAGCAGGCCCGCCGGCGGCCACCGCGGCGCCTTTCCGTCTGCCAACGGCGTCGTAGTCGCCGCCGGGGTAGTACTGGTCCCAAAACTTCTTTGTCCACTGCAGGAACTCGAGGTTGTCCTGCATCTTGCACTTGACGAGCGACTCGACGGGGATGGACCGGTCGAGCTGGTGCTTCGTAAATGTGTCTGTACATCAAATATGCTGTGAGCTGGCTGGGCGGGTCAAGACGCGGGCGTTTCTTCGGGAAAACGTACTCTGCAGGACTTTGAAGTTCTGAATGTAGGCATATTCCGAGTTGACGTTGAACTTGACACGGGACATGGGCACGTCAAGGAAGATGCTGTCGTAGACCTGGCAGAGGGCGGCACTGTGGTGGTGGAGCGCACGGGTCAGCTTGGGCGGCATTGCTTCAGGGCCCCGATGCGGGGGAGGGGTTCAGGACCTACCCAGTTCCGCACTGCTCAACCTTGGTGATGTTGAGCTGGAGCAGGCTGTTGAGCCATTGAATGAGTTCTTGCCTGCAGTTAGGGTTCTGTGTCAGTCCGTGTCCTGAAGCGGGTCGACGGCGCGCGCAGCGGCAGCACGCGGGGTCGGGCAGAAACGAACCGAGATTCGCCCATCTTGACGGTTTGAATGTGCTGAACTGTAGAGCGGGAGAGTTGTTCGAAGGCGGATGCGATGGCAAAGTCGCAAATGACAGACGGTTGTGGGTGGGGGAGAAAACGCGGTCGGAAAAGCAACTGCAGGCAGCGACGAATGCAAAATAGAAGAACTTCTGTTCCAGTCAACGCCTGTTGATGATCTTCGAAATCAAAACCGAAAATCGGTCGTCGGCCAATCAACCATGGTGGGGTTCGCGGGGGGTGATGCCATCTTGATTGGCCCGTGCGATTCCAGGCAGCATCACGTGGAAGAGACGGCGATTTCAACCCTAACCCTTTCCAAACGACAACTTCAGTCGGGGCACCAGGAATCCTTGACCAGGCACCAATCCACACTTGTCCGGGCCCGAGCACCGGTATGGTCAAAGCCAACATTCATGAACAAGCCATGGTTGGTTGGCAGCTGTGGCAATGGTAATTCCCTACTGTGTAATTCACATCTTCTTCCAAGAACTACGCTACAGCGTCCAGCTCGTGCCCGACCTCGGCCACAGGGAAGTGTATCCGCCCAGGTTTGTCCCTCCTGTCTCTGCGTCGCATACAAGACTTCCACGCCGTAAAAGAAGAGCAGCATACCAAATGAGACAGGCACGTCAAGAACACCATCAGACCAGGCAATGAGAAAGAAGTCGGCCCAAAGCAGGCAGACAGTCAGCCCCACACGCATCTCAGGCCACCTACCATGCCACCGAGACCTAAAACTGGCCCCGTCCACCACCACCGGCACCTCGCTTTCGATGTGCCCCACAAGCCCCCACAGCACAGCCAGGAAGGAATTGAACGGCTGAACGATGAAGATGTTGGTCATAAAGCGAAGGATGAATCGTTGCGTTCATCTTGGCGATGGCCATGTAAGTGATGACCAGAGCCGTCACGGGGACCAATTGTCCGCACGCCAGCGCCGCGGCGGGGTTCATAACATGTCCATAAGCGTAGTATGCGTTTAACTGCGCGCGGAGCTGCTCCTGGGTAATTTCCCGGGGTGGTGTGTGAGCGTCATCGTGGGCCGCCTGCTCGGAGCCGACCTGGGATGCGTCCGGTGCACGATTGGCGGCGTCTTGTTGTGCGCTCAATTGTGCTTCTGATTGCGCAGTTCCGTCTGTGAGCCGAGTTATCAAAATTATTGACATTTGACAACACGTACCGTCACCCTGAAGGACACCGTCACCAGCCTGAGAAGAGTCCTGGTTGCCCCCTTCATCCGACCTCTTCATGCTCACGAAGAGGAATTTGGAAGTCGGCTTCTCTTGATCCTGGGGCAAAAAAAGAGCTATTCTGCCCGTGTTGTGTATTTGAACTAAACTAAAAGATTCTAGACTTTTTTTTCAATTTCACCCTGCAATTGCAGATTGCGGAACAACAAAAGGCAAGGACGAAGGTTACCTGACTTAGCCCAATGCTTGGTGCAACAATGGCAGCAACGCACTTTCCAGGCCATGCTCGAGATGTTGAGCCCCTTTACTTCCAGGTTGGAAGGCACGATGGGAGGCGACCAGAACTCCTCTCTGGAAGCCCGTCATCTCGGGTCAGCCCCATCAAGCCCAGAAGACGTGGGAACTAGCCAAAATCGCACACTTATGCTCTGCATCTCACAACGTCTATTCTTAATACCCAGCGAGACAGCAGGAACAAGGCAAAACGCCAGGTACGACATGTCATGTCGCCATCCAAATCCATGTCGCCATCCAAGCCAGCCATGGAGCCGCCTCGCGTGCTTCTCCTCTCAGTGGAGCTCAAGCCCGAGTTCGATCAAGTGTACCAAGCGCATCTGAAGAAGCTCGCAGAAAAGGCAATAATTCAGCGAGCAAAGACTGCCAACGAAGCCATCCTCGCGCTCTACCACACGCCGCCGTTCGCTGCCGCCATCGTCACCGACAACGCCATAATCAAACGCCACCACGCCCAGATCTACGAAACGTTGCTCAAGTACGTACGCCACGGCGGCACCGCAATCTTTATGGGCTACTTCACAAACTGCACGCCCCCCACGGAGCTGAAACCGTTCTTCCTCAAGGCCGGGTTGCAGTGGGAGGGCGGCTCGTACCACCAGGCAACTTTCACCCTCAACCGCCCGACCGTGAGCGAGGACCTGGCTGCCAAACTGCCGCCGATGATTAGCCAAAAAGCGTTCGCTTTAAGAAGTGTCAAATTCGACCAGGCCTGGTACCGCAGCAGCAAGGCGGACGAGCCCTCGACGTACGCCATGGCGTGGCCTTCGGAAAGCCTTCCTCGCCAGCCCGAGGCGGCTGTTGCCGTGGCAAAGATTGGGAAGGGGAAGTTCGCTTATCTGGGCGACACCAACGCGGAGGATGGCACGGGGGATGTGATTTTGGCCTTGTGTGGTTTTCTCTGAGGAGTCAGGGAGTGCAAGGAGGGAGCGCAAGCGCAGGCATGAGGACCGAAGCCTGGCGGAGATGTCGTTGGACGACCAAGTTGACAATGCAACGTTCGCTACTTACCTTGCCTCACGTTCCGGTGTCGTGCCTTTTGTTGGGGATCTCACAGCACGCTGTCACCTGCGCCGTCGGGGAGGTGATGCGAAGTGGTGGTCAGCAGCCCCCGGATGCTTTTTTTATTTGGCATGCATTGGAAGGAAGCCTCCCGCCCCCAATTGCATCTGATTTTATTGGCTCCATCATCCATTGCATCTGATCTCCTCGCATAGGTACCTGGCTCGCCCATATCCCACTCGCCGACAATCACCACCAATCCTTGACAACAAATCTCAAAATTCATTGCCATGTCTGAATTGGAGGAGGAGGACGCGAACACGCGGCAAGAGGCCACCAACACGCCTGCTGGTCCTCCGGCACCCATCACCGACGCTCCTGAATCGCCCACGATCCCTTCCCTCCTCAACGACCAGGCTGCGGACCCTCCCGCGCCTAATGGCCATAAGTTGCCGGTGACCGTCTTGAACTTCTTCCGTTCACCAAGTGCAGTTTCTCTGTATGGCGATGTTATCCAGACCAGCCTCATTGCTCAAGTCATGGGCACCGCTGTCTATGGGGTCACAACCTCCAAGGAGTACGACCTGGCCGTCAAGATGCGAGGCCACCTGCACCCCTCTGAGCGCGACATGGCCGATTTTGCGGCGAGGAGCACGAACCGACTCCTAACAGGCAGGATGTACGAAGTTCATCGAGATCTCCGAATCATGGTCGGTGACCGCGTTGCCGGCGAGACCGTTGCGAAGGTGTGGCAGAGACTCAGCGGTAAGGAGCTGAGAGCATTCAAGAAGGACATTACGCCGCAGCTCGCCGCCCATGTCGCGCGTATGCGCACCTTCAGGAAGCCGTTCATTGGGCGTGTTGGTCCCAACGACGAGGACCCGCCCCAAGAAACGCGCAACTTCTACGACGGCCCAGTGGGGGGCTTCTTTGGGCCGTTCACCGGTCCGGATCCGGAGGCCGAGTTCGACGAATGGGCCCTCGGCCAGCTCTCCGACCCAAAGCAGCAGGACAAGTGGCGGAAGAGATTGGAGAAAGACCGGCAGAAGCGTGGCTCCCCCCGCTCCTTCGTCCTCACCCACGCCGACCTGACATGGAACAATGTGATGGTCGCCAAGGACAGCACGACGGGGAAGTATGTCATCACGGGCATCATAGACTGGGATCGCAGCGGGTTTCTCCCCGATTATGTTGAGCGCTGTGTGCTTCGGGTGATCTCATATCACGAAAAGGGATGGCTTGAGATTCTGAGAGCTGTTGTGCCCAAGGGTAACTCTAGGACGAGGCTTCAGTTCACGCGAGTACTTCAAAGCGCGTGCAACCCCATGGTTAGCGGATGGTGATCCAATCAACACTCTGTACTTTTACATTCCACATGAGTCTTTTATCCGTTTACACTGCGAAACGATGCTCCTGGCCGACTGTGGTGAGGTGAAGAGTTGCCTGAGAAGATCTTACCTGGAATAGACCCGTGTGCCTGGGTATCGGTCAACGCCATGATTTCCCGAGCTGCATCCTACAAGACAAATCACACTGAGAACAACAAGGAAAATCCAGTCCATTCACGCCGCCTTGAGAACTGGTGAGGACATGGTTGCGAATCCGTCGTGGCCGCCCGTGCCGCGCATCGACTTGAATGTCATCCCAAAATTGTATCAACCGTCTCAAAACGTCTCGGGCGTCTCAACACCTCACGGCACAGGAAGCCACCATCAAGGCCAGCGGCATTCTGGGTGCCATGAAGACAAGGCTGGCATTTTGAGACTCATGATGGCACAACTAATTATAGCCAAGGCCGATCCTAAAGAGACCCGGTATGCTGGTCAGTCGAAGCAAACGTGTGGCCGAATCTCACCATCGGCACCGTGGGGGCCAAGCCCCGTCGTTTCGGGCCATCTTCTTTTCTCCGCTCCGTATGTCAAGGGCTGGAGTGTTGGGGGCTGGAATGTCAGGGGCTGGGTACCTTTTCTTTTCTGTTTTACGCTTGGTCACTGGCGGTCACGGGGAGCAAGGAGGGGGGAGAGGGAGATGGTGACCCTGGCGAGAGAATATTGGTGCTAGAGAGACGTTTTGATATAAAACGGTCGTCTTCCGCCAGGAGTTCATGTGTCAAACTCTCATCCCACCTATTGTTGAGAGTCATACACATCTGAACTCTGCATCCGACTTCATTCTCACTGAGTTTTTTCCTTCGCTACTCAGAATCCTCCAAGTCCCATTCATTCCCTCAACTCTCGAGCCTACCTGAAACCTCCATTGGGCGGCAAACATGTCCCAGCACCAACGTCCTCCCTCTCGAGGCAGAAGTGAACACCAAGGCGCCGGCAGCCGTCCTCAATCTCGAGCTGGAAGTGTTCAGCACGATCCTCCCGCCCACCACGGCTCTCGAGCTGGCAGTATTCAGCTGGCTCCTGCCTCTCGTCCTAGCTCTCGATCTGGACGCGGAGAACCCCGCACGCATCTTTTGTGTGTTGCCTACGCAGGTGCGATCCCGCACTGGGGCTTCCTCCATCTGGACCCAAACCCGGACGATCCCAACGTGGATGCGGACTCGGGGCTGCTCATCCACGTCGGCATCCGCACGGGGACTTCGGGCTCGAGCGCCAAGTACGCAAACGAGCTCAAGTTCAAGGACGTACATAGCATGAGCAACAGTGCCATCAAGCATTCCTACCCGGTCGTCGGCGCACTCCTGACTCGTCAGGAAGCCGTCAGCGCTCTCACGGCTATCTACAATAAAAAGATCGGCAACTACCAGATCTTGGCCAACAACTGCCAGCACTTCTGCATCATTGGAATGAAGGAGCTCAAGGACACCGTCTGCCCGGAGATCAGCAGTGATACCATCCGCGCGATCGAGAGAAAGACATCGCCTACCACTAGAGTTTTCTACTGGTTCAAGGTCCAGTTGGGCAGATTGCAGAGGGAGTAGACGCAGTTCCTGGCAGGTTTGCCGTGGGGGTTTCGGAGCAAAGGATGTTTTGGGGCGTGGTGGCTGGTCCGTCACGCGGGTAGGGGAGGGTTGATTTCATAGACTTGTCCAGTGGACCCGAAGCTGGGCTTCGTGTGAGAATGAGAATAGAACCCCATCTATTCCTTGCCCGTCTTTTGTCAAGAGGCGGTTTCGGTGCCTCATGCTTCTCTTGTCTTCCTCCACCGTTCACACTCCGTCCACACGCCTCGCCTCCTCGATCATCCTTCTGAGCCAACAAGGTCGTGCTTCCGCTCCAAGTCAACTGGCCCATTCGAGTTGAACAGACAGGGTGGCACAGTTGCTTGAGTCCTTCCCCACATACCCCTTCCCTTTCCCGACCGCCAATCTTGCATGCTCAGGTCAAAAACCTGCTCGAACCACCAAAAGACAGCTGACGAAAAGCCTTAATCGATTATTGTATCCGCCGCGATGCCCACGGTTCCCATGCGCCCAAGTCCCTGTTGTACAATACATTATTCCTCTTACAAATCACACGCGCACCCCGCGTGTTCGCGTGCCGCCGACCACCACATGCACCTTGCCGCCGCAAATCCGCCGACAATGCCGGGCTCAATGATTCTACCCATCACCATATCATGTCAGCCAGGCCACTCTCACATCCATCCAGGAAACAAATAGGATAATCAATTACCCACCCGCGCAGAGCCCTGAATCCAGCTCAACGGATACCCCTGGTTCAGATACCGATTCCGCTGCGCCTGGTTCCAGCCCGAGATGATCGTGCCCTGTGACCGCGGCTGCGGCTGCGGCTGCGGCTGCTGCGTCTTTGGCTCCGACGCCGGCGCAGGTGCAGCAGCAGCAGGAGTGACATGCACGTCGTCGTCCAAGTCCATGTCGACGTCGATTGACGCGGGCGTCGACGGGCCGGATTCGATATTACTAGGGGTTGCAGGTGGTGTGGTGGAATCGCGCGGCGACGCGTCGGGGCCCGATTGGTGGTGGTGGCGCGCCCGCTTCGCGACGTGGTCGCGCTGCTGCTCAAAGAGGTGGTGGAGCCCCAGCTCTGGTTCGTCGTCGTCTTGGACCCGGCCGCGCTTGCGCGGGTTGGTGGTGTCGATGTCCATTGTGAAGTCCATTTTTCTTGGGAAGGAGTGTGGTTGCGTGTAAAAGAGTGGCTGGTTTTTGCGGAAATTCAAAGGAGTGAATGTGGTTGATTTTTCAACTGATCGAGACGGACGATGGCAGGGAAATGGGTCGGGTCGCGTGAGGGTCGGAATGTGTTAAATTGAAATCGTACGCCACCACGTGTGGGCCCCTGCGTTTGCGCCTTGTCACCTGGTCAACCATCGGGGAACCGGAATGTTGACACCGGGAGGGGGTTCAACGGGCACAAGGTCCGCAAAAAGCACGAACAAGAGGTGGATTAAAGCATGCAACGTCCGGATCCTGGATTGCTTTTTTTATGCTGAATTGTCAAAATTTGAGGGTTGCTGAAACACCGTGACTCGCAAAGTGGCAGGCTGCTTGCCACAGGTTTCACCACTGCAGGCAATGCAGGAAGGAGCTGCTTGGTATGCAACAATGACGATCCTTAGGAAAAATCATGTTCTTCAATCCCGTCATGATCCCCATTAAAATCAAACAAGGCAAAACTCCTCCAGCTTTACCCCCCTCTGCCTCAAACTCTCAACGCTCCAGCGAGGATCCTGTTCAGTGACGACTCCCTGCCCGTCCTTGAACCGTCCGTCCTCGAGAACCGACCAGCCTGACGGAAGCGGGCCCAGCCGAGCGTCTTCTGCGTCCGATTTACCTGTCTCGGTGTTGAGAGTAGTCCACACATTCCCCTTCGCAGTTCCGCAGTCAATCTTGAGGGCGTGGGGATGCTGAAACTCGCCGAGGAGGTATTGTGCATCCATCATTCCGTGGACGTAGGCTGGACCGACAACCTGGAACTTCTCCCCTGCCTCGGCTGGGCCGCCTTGCGATCGGAGAATCATGACATAGTCGGAGCCGAGGATAACGCTTACAAGATCACCTAGTATCTCTGTCAGTCGGGTGCGCTTGCGATGGGGCTTGGGCAGGAACAACAGACTCCACGCGAGGAGGCCGACCGCACAGGAGGGAAAATGGGGATAAAGAAACAAAACATACCAGTCTTCGTGCCAACCGGGCCAAGTCCACACTGCCCCTTGTCCGTGCAGAAAAAGGCACAGGTCCTCTCATCCCTAATGATGCTCTGCAGCAGCACGCTCCGACCCAACTTGTCGGCCGAGGGCTCCTCGTCGCCGCCCGTCAAGTCCAGCCAGTCCGCCACGTGCGCGGCGACGGAAATACCAACATGCCGCCTCTCAGAGGTCCAACCATACACCAGCGGCGTCAGGAAGTCCTCCAAGGGGGCACCCTCGGGGCAGTGCCGGCGCCAGATGGCGTACCAGTCCTTCATCATCTCAAACACCTCTACCACCGACTCCGGGCCGTCCAGCCACCGCCGCTCGCTCACTGCGGCGACCGTCGCCGCGCGCACGCCCAGCGCCGTCATGGCCCCGGACTCGCGGTCAAAGGCCGCCTGGGCGCGGCTCAGCCCGGCCGCATACACGAGCTGCCACGGCCGCACGACGGTGTTGTCCCAGTCCGGCACCCACGTCGGCGCCTCCGCGATCCCGCGCCTCTCCAAATCACAATACTGCAGCAGCAGCAGACTCTCATAGCTCTCGACGAACAGCCGGAAAAAGTCGGCGTACACCCCCGCGTGCGGGAGCGTGTAGTCGACCTTCACCCTCGCGGCCAGGCGCGGCTCGCACATGCCCAGCAGCGCGTAGACGCGGTCGCGCGGGTCGACGCAGCCCGCGCGCCCCGCCGAGTGCAGCAGCTTGGACACGCCGTGCCAGACGCGGTACTCGGCCTCGAAGACGTAGGGCAGCCAGCACAGCGGGTTGGGCATCAACCCGGTGCGCATCCCCGCGTGCGGCAGGTCCGTCTCGCGCAGCATGACCAAGCCCCGGCGGAGGAAATACCACGACACCGTCTTGCGCCCGCACTGCATGTGCGCGTTGGCGTTGGCCAGCACGATCTCCTGCCAGACCCAGAGGCGCTGGAACCAGCGGCGGTGGAGCAGGGCGCGGAGGGCGCGGAGGGTGGCGTCGGAGCAGGGGAACTTGTGGACCCATTCCGGGTGGTCGGAGATGGGGGAGAGGATCGAGCCCGTGCCCTTCATCTCGATCTGCCGGCCGAGGTGCTCGAGGGTTTCCAGGGCCAGGGTGCTGTCGTCGGCTTCGGGCCCCAGCCAGGCAACCACGCGGGTGGCGAGCGCGTACACGCTGCCCATGCGGGCGACGTGGCGGCCGCGCTCGACGACGTCGGCCTGGTTGATGCAGAGGGCGTCGATCCACAGGGTGCGCGGGTCGGAAGGGGAGCGCAGGTGGCGCAGCGCCGAGGCGAGGTTATCGGTTATGGACAGGACCATGTCGGGCGCGTCGGGGGCGTGGTGCGGGAAGTCGTCTGACTGCTCGATGAAGACTTGCTCCCCCGATCCCAGGCCCGCGTGGCCCCAGGTGTAGGAGAGAGCCTCAAACTCGGGCTGGTTGGGCGCCAGCTTCTGGGGTTGTCTGGGAATCTGCGAGATGTAGGGCACCGCCGGGTCCGGGTGCGGCCAGCTCGACTTTTGCTCGCTTGGGTTCCAAAAGATGATGCGGCCCTCGAAGGTCTGGTGGACTTCCCATCCGGCCGGGAGGGTCTTCTGCAGGTCCTCCAAGTCGACCTTGGGTTCCTCCCGAGGCTCCTCGGGAATTGGGAGGACGGCATGGCGGAGGGAGATGCGGATCGGGTCGGCGAACTCTCCGGGGTGCAGTGTGAGCAGTCGGATCTCTCCGCGCTCAAGGTCTAGTTTCTTGTAGGAGACCATGACGTTGCGAAGGTGGGGATTGGAAGTGGTGAGATGCTGCAGTGGAGGCTGAAATGGTGGAAGTGGTGAGATGGTGAGATGCGGCGACAGCGAGAGACACAGCGCGAAGGGGGAGGGCGCTATATCATTGAAAGTCCACGATTTTTGGGGGCGGCCTCATGGAGGTGGTTGCCTGTCCGGTCTGCCTCCCATAGGGCACCTTGCGAGGCGGCTCTATTACTGTGGCGCAGATGACAGCGCTGCAGCATTCCGCCGCTCGTCGATCTAACAGGAGGAGGTTGCATGAGATTCATCCTTCGGAGGGCCTTGTGTGGGGCCAAGCCCACAGGTCTGCGGCACAATCGGTTCAAGTTGTACCGCTCCCTCCCAACGCTGTTCACCAATGATAACTCGGGACGAATGATACCTTGTGCTTACTCTTCGGTACAGATCTGTCGGTGCCCGCTTCTCCATAACACACCAAATAGTTCATGACCTAGAGTGCTCATTGGGTAGACAGACCTTTACTGATGTGCTTGCATGCTTTGAAGGTGGCTAAGATGTGGCAACTTTATTTCGCAGCCAGATTCACACACCCAATCCGCGGTCTGATTGACCACCGGCCCACAGACAAGCCGTTGGGGTGGCCCATATTGGGCCAATTTGGTGGGCAGTGACCTTCAGAGCCGGCCTTGACATTTGATCGTGTGGCGAAGAAGCCTGGCTCTTGTGCTGGTGCTGCTGGGTAGCGGAATACTGACCAAACCCGCATGTTCTCTAATCCGCTGCAATCATGAGGTTGTCAGCGCTTTCGCAAATACAGGAACGCTCGTCTGTAAGGGCTGTTGGGCGGTGAGTCGGAATGGCGGTCTAGGGGCACCAAAGAGCAAAAACACCAATAGTTGTCTCCAGTTTTGAATGTCAAAGATGATAGGCAAACCAAGATTGAGAACAACCCGGTGCTGCTGGAAAAGGACCAACTCTTTTTCGGGCGAGATGTTACAAGATTGAGCTCAGTTCATCAGGCTCTGTTCTCATTACCTTGTATGCTCTGTCTTCCATCAGCAAAGGCAGGGCTGGAGTGGGGAGGCGTAGAGGGTTGTCTTTGACTTCGAGCCAGACCGAGAAAGGATCAGCATTGTTGGGATTTTTTGATGTGATCGGGTTGTCTATCGGGTAGGTAGGTTGTTGCCCAGTTATGGCTGTGTGAGTGTCCTCTGCTCGCAATGACAAGCCCGAAAGTGTTCCGTCCCAACTATCTGGCGACGATCTGCCACCACAATGTGCTCGGAAGGAGTTCAAGTTGCGGGTTGGGGCGATGGAAGAAGATGGACAGCTGCTCGTGAAGTCGGAGAAAGTACTGTGTGGAAGTTGCCAGCACTGTGTGCCGTGGGGATATGAACTTGATTTGGGGAGACCAATTCAAACCAATTTGCGGATGGCGCAGTGGTGGGTGGTTGATGCGTACGGTTAAGTCTAAAGTACCTGACATTCCAATAATCCCTCGCGAGGAGCTTTCCTACTCAGCCACCTACCCATCAAGTCGGAGTTGTATCGCCTCCAATTTTTTCTTCTTTTTTTCTTTTCCGAGAGTAAAGCTTTCTTTACGTACCTGATGTACATACCACGAAATTGCCAAGAACTGTCTTCATTGTTGTAGCGCAAGCGATAGGGATTCGGCAACGAGAACCGTCGGCTGATGGGAAGGTTTGATAAATGATTGTTCAGGCTCGGTGGTGGTGAGGCCCCAAATTTTTGGGCCCAATTTGAGTGGTTGGTGGTGGATGAGCTGGCGGTTTGGCGACGTCACCCCCACCATCACCAATCAATTGCGCGTTGCTCGGCAACGCGGCTTAGGCTTCAGCGAGTAAACAGATTATGAAAGCAAGATTGTTCTCGACAAGACGGACGCCTTCAAGCTCGCTCACAAGTGTGTGGTAATCACGGTCATCTGCACAATCATCACACCACTCACTCACTTGGTCGTCACGCAGCCCAGCGCCACGAATTCATCAGCAGCTGGGCAGACGGACTGGCAGGTTCCATGGCTGGGAAAGCGGGAGGCTGGTCGGCCAGTGCCGTGGTCGGACGAACAGGGGCTGGTTCCCCTCCCCCCACACTGCGCTAAGCAGAGCCGGAGCCACGGATTCGCTGGCAACATCCAGGGTCCTCCCATTGACTCCGCGATTCGCTGTGCAAGTGGGCCTCCCACAACCTGTCAAAGTGGGCAGACTTGCAGAACTGCATCGGATTGGATGCCCGAAGGGTGCGTCGCCAGCCCCTCCACCAAGGGGGTTGGCCAGCGCTGTTGCGCTCTTTTGTTTTGCACCAGGCGCTTGCCATTCGTTGGCTGGCTCTTGGTGACGCGTGTTGAGACGACGAGCCCGAAGAAAGAGGGGAAAGTCTGGGTCAGGCTGCTGCCCGTCGCTGTGGCAGCGTTGAGAGCGGAGCGGGAGTGTTGGCGGAATTGAGTGCTTGCAGATGGCGGGCGGAGGTGACAATTTGAGCCCCGGATCCAGGGTCCTCCACCCATCCCATCTCGTAAGGAAACATGGGGCTCCCCTGGACCGCGCTGGACGGTGCCTGGCGAAGCTTGGATGGCCCCTTTTGTGAGAGCAAAGTGTGTGTGGAGAAGCATGAGAAGCTCGTGTCTTTTAGAGACAAAGGAGAGGCTTTCCAGGTTGGCCTCAGCAGAAATGACAGCGGGAAGGGCCGGCAGAACCTGGTGCGGGATGCGCGGGAGGGACGGCTCTGTGCCTCGTCGTCGCTTCCTGGGGATGTGTTGGGCTGCAGCTGGACCGTGCGCCACACCAATTCTGCTGCCGCCGAATGGCCCAGAAGCTGCCGAAAGTAAACAGAACAGGGCCCGTGCCTGGATTTTTCCAGAGAGGCCACCATCGCTTGCGCAAACCTGGAAACTTGGAACAGAAAGCCGTTACGACGCCCGTCCCGTTGCGACACCAAATTCCAGCTCGCCTGCCGTTTCAAGAAAAAGTTCAAAAAAGTCCAGCGCACGATATTCGACGACGACATCACCGACACCAACGACTCGGACCGCCGAGCCTGCTTAAATTGCGGGGCTGGGAACGACGACACGACATCGGATTGCGGGCATCCAGACTTTCAGAGCAGTCCGGCCTCTCTGCCTCTGCCTCTGCCGGCGTTTGTCCAGCTTGCCATTGACCGGTTGGGTGATTGAGCGCAATCGCCGGTGCGGCTTGGGCTGTGTGTGTGTTCGGCGTTGGGTGTCTTGCATTTTGGCTTCACGGTAAGTGTTCCTACTTCACGCTGCGCTGTGTGGCCAGCGACTGCCGATGCCCGCATGATCTGACAAGGCCATTGCTGTCCAGTTTCATGACCTTACGATACCCATGGCTGCTTTGAGATACCACTAGAGTTCGATTGCCTTCCACTTACCACTCCACTAATTCTCACGACCCGCAACGACTCAACAACTCCACCCCCTCTCGAGCTCTGACCTGTCTCTGGGCCGGCTGGCCCCCTTCACACCATGAGCCAGCCACCGCCCCCTCCGCCCCGGCATGGGGACAATCCCAGGACAACGGCCGGTGGCTCTGGTCTTCCGCCGGGGAAGTACGACGTCTTCATCATACCCGAACACTCAGCAGGCTCGGGGTTCCTCTACCTGCCGTCGCTGAAGCCGCAATGGAACAGTTTCATTGCGGGCGTGGTCAGCACCATGGCCGTCGTCATCATGTCAAATCTTGCCAGCCCAATGGTGGCCACCCTGTTCAGCAGCCCGGACCGAATGTGGTCCTTCCTCTGGGTGACCTTGGTGGGCTGCGTTGGCCTGGCAGCTTTCCTCTTGGGCCGCCACCAGAATGAGCCCTCTGGACCGCAACAAAACAAAGAGGGCAAGGGTAGTGGAGACCACCAGAAGCCAGGTGGCGGATACGGAGGAGCAGGGTCGTCGTGGTACACACCTCCGCCCCAGAACAGTCCTCCTCCGAACCAGGGGCCACCGCCGCCTCCGCCTCCCCGGCCTCAACAAGAACCCCCTAGGGACGGCGGAGGCCAGTACCAGTCCTGGCAGGAGCCCCCGAGGCAGCAGGAGCAGGCAAGGCCGCAACCGCAGCCGGAGCCCCAACCCCAGGCTCAATCGCCACCTCCACCTCCTCCGCCTCAACCTGAGCCTCAACCACAGGCTCAACCCCAGCCCGAGCCCAA
>Ga0247823_10002160_pt1 | contig 16254 bp, 19 predicted proteins | sample 13C_PalmiticAcid_2_FD_192426 | JGI IMG/M metagenome (GOLD analysis project Ga0247823, IMG submission 192426) | Soil microbial communities from agricultural site in Penn Yan, New York, United States - 13C_PalmiticAcid_Day30 | ecosystem: Environmental > Terrestrial > Soil > Agricultural land...
GGATTTCTGCGGGCTTGCGGTTGGTGGAGCTGAGGGGAATCGAACCCCTGACCTCTGCAGTGCGATTGCAGCGCTCTCCCATCTGAGCTACAGCCCCGCTCCACCCCGGCATAGCCGGAAGGCGGCCGCTCTAGCTTCACTGCGGCGCCGATGCAACGGCCCATATGCGCTTTTCGCGGGGCCGTTTCCCGCTGGACGGAGGATTGCTTCCCCTCGCCGCAATCCGCCTCGGTTTCACCGGAACAAATGCCCCGCCCGATCCTTCTTTCCGTCATGGGGGCGCGGGACGCCCCGCGCCCGGAATTCCCATGAAAGAGGAGGTTTTCCAATGGGCTACGAACCTTATCCGAACCACGGCAATGACGATGTCTGGGGTACGCGCGATCAGGACGCGGCGAACCGCTACGGCTATGGCTATGATCCCGACCGCGATCGCCGCCGCTCCAGCGCGCGCGAATATGTGGCGGCGGGTGAGTTCGATCGCGGACGCGAATCCTGGCAGGGCCGCGACTATTATGGCTCGCGCTATGACCGCGGCGACAACCGCCCCGCTTACGGCCGCGATCGGGACGAACCGCGCGGCGATCGCGGCTATGGTGGTTTCCATGGCGCGTCCGGGGAGCGTGGCGCGCGCCGCGTCGAGCGCCCCGAAGGCTATGCCTATCAGGACCGCGATTTCTTCAGCCGCGCGGGCGACGAGGTCCGCTCATGGTTCGGTGACGAGGAAGCGGAACGCCGCCGCGCCGCCGACGCACGCTATGACGAACGTCAGGGCAATCGCTGGAACCGCGACGACGACTATCATGGCTGGCGCCGCCGCCAGATCGAGGATCTTGACCGCGACTATGACGAATATCGCCGCGAGAACGCCACCCGGTTCGAGAACGAGTTCGGCAGCTGGCGCAGCGAACGCCAGACCCAGCGCGGATCGCTTGCGCGCGTGACCGAGCATATGGAGGTGCTGGGGTCCGACGGGCAGCATATCGGCACCGTCGACAAGGTGCGCGGCGACCGCATCGTGCTGACCAAGAACGATCCCGACGCCGGCGGCCATCATCATTCGATCCCCTCACGCTGGATCGAGTCGGTCGACGACAAAGTGACGATCCGCAAGAGCGCGGACGAAGCCAAGGCGGCGTGGCGTGACGAGGAGCGGAGCGGCGCGCTGTTCGGCGATCGCGACGACGGCCGCAGCGCGCATTATCTCAACCGGAGCTTCTCCGGCACCTATTGAGCAATCGGGCGGGTCACGGACCAGCCTCATGGCCCGGGCGGCGGCGTCCGGGCCTTTTGCCGCCCGCCGCTAGGCCCGCGCCCCGGCGGTTCCGGAATTCGCGTCGCACAGGCATTGCTCGACCACGCGCACCAGTTCCGCGGGATCGAACGGCTTGACCAGATAGGCGGCCGCGCCCGCCTGCATCGCTTCGTCGATGCTCTTGCGGGTGCGATTGGCGCTCAGGATCAGGATGGGGGTGCGGTACAACCCCGACACGCTGCGCAGCGAGCGCAGGATATCGAGCCCTTCCATTCCCGGAAGCTCGCGATCGAGAATCACCAGATCGGGAAGCTTGAGCGCGATGGTGTCGCGGCCAAGCTCGCCATGCGCGATGACCCCGACGATATGGCCCGCTTCGCTCAGGATCTCGCGAACCAGCTCTCCGGCAATTTCGTCGTCCTCGACATAGGTGATCCGCGCCATGATGTTCGTCAGCCTCTCGCGGGGCTCGTGGTGCAAGCCGCAGTTCGGCTTCCTCCGGAACGCCCTAAGAAGCCGTTACGCACCGTGCACGCACGGTCAGTACGGGATGATTTCGCGGCGGCCCGATGCGATCGCGCGGCCCATTCGCCCGGCAGGTTATGCCGCGCCCGGAATCGCCTCCGTGGCGACTACCTCGATCGCCTCGGGCTTTCCGTTGAAATCCACCCGCTCGCCCGGCTCCGCGCCGATCAGCGCCGCGGCGAGCGGCGCCTGAAAGGCGATCCGGTCGGCGGCGGGATCGGCCTCGTCAGCGCCGACAATGTCGATCCGCCGGTCGCGCCCGTTAAGGCGGAATCGCACGCGCGATCCGATCGCGACCATATTCTCGTCCGGCAGCGGTGCCAGCTCTGCGGTGGTCTGGCGCGTATGCCAGTAGCGCAGGTCGCGGCGCAACGCCTCGCGCGCTTCCTCGTCCGCGGCCGCCGCGACCGCCGCCTCCAGCTCGACGACGCGCGCATCGATCAGCGCCAGTCCACGCGCCGTCACCCGATTGGGGCCCGGCGGGATCGGCAGCTCGAAACGCGGTTCCTTATGCTCCTCGTCGCTCTCGCGGCGGAATGCGACGCTCATGGCAACCGACGCGGCATCAGATCGCTCCGCTGAACGTATCGCATTGCGCCGGGTCGCCGGTTTCCAGTCCGCGCCGCAACCACTGCATGCGCTGCGCCGACGTGCCGTGTGTGAAGCTCTCGGGCACCACCGTTCCCTGTGCCTGCTTCTGGAGCGTGTCGTCGCCGATCGCGTTGGCGGCGCGCATCCCTTCCTCGATGTCGCCCGCCTCCAGCCGGTCCTTGTTTCGCGCGGCCCACACACCGGCATAGCAATCCGCCTGCAATTCGACGCGAACCGACATGGAATTGCCCTCGGCACGGCTCATCCGCGCCTGCGCGGCGCGCACCTTCTCCATTGTGCCGGTGATGTTCTGGATATGATGGCCGACCTCATGCGCGATCACATAATGCTGGGCGAAATCGCCCGCCGCGCCGAAACGCGTCGCCAGCTCACGGAAGAAGCTGGTGTCGAGATAGACGCCCTGATCGGCGGGGCAGTAGAACGGACCGGCTGCCGACGAGGCGCTGCCGCAGCCCGACTGGACGCTGCCCTGATAGAAGCTCAGCACCGGCGGCTGATAGCCCTGCACCAGCTGGCTCCAGGTCTGTTCGGTGCTGCGCAGCATGCGGCAGGACTGTAATTCCTCGGGTGTGTCGCACGCCTTGTTCTGGCCCGCCTGCTGTTGCTGGCCAGTGCCGCCTGGCGTCACGCCGCCGCCGGTGAGCAGCCCGCCACCGCCACCGACCGCCATGAACAACGCGATACCGATACCGATCAGCGCGATCGTGCCGCAGCCAAGCCGACTGCCCAGCAGCATCGGCAGCAGGCCGAGCAGGATATTGCCCCCGCCGCCGCCAAAACCGCCGCCGCCGCTGCCCTGTCCCAGATCGCGGACATTTTCGCTGGGATCGAGATCGTCGAGCCGCATGGGGGGACACCTCTTGTCGTTTCCTGTCCGGGACAATGCCCCAGGTCGCCGCGCGTTGCACGCCGATTTGCAATATACGCAGCCATTCGCGCATTGCCCTTGACGCTGCAGCGCGGCATGACCGGCGCCATGGCCGATGCCGAACCGCATGTGCGCAGTTCCGGACGCAAGTCGAAGGGCGAGCGTCCGCTCCCCTTGCCCGAGTGCGTGGCGCTGGTGCTTCAGGGCGGCGGTGCGCTGGGCAGCTATCAGGCCGGGGTGATCGAAGAACTGGCCGAAGCCGCGATCGAGATCGACTGGGTCGCCGGTATCTCGATCGGCGCGGTCAATGCCGCGATCGTCGCGGGCAACCCGCCCGAACGCCGCGCGCAACGGCTCGCCGCATTCTGGGATCAGGTGACCAGCGCGCTGCCGAGCTTCCCGATCTTTCCGCAGGACGAGATCCGCGAGGCGGTGCATGAATGGTCCGCCGCGATGGTGCTGGCGCAGGGCGTACCGGGATTCTTTCGCCCGCATTTGATCCCGCCGGTCTTCTCGCCGCCCGGAAGTTGCGAGGCGCTGAGCTTCTATGACAGCGGGCCGCTCGCGACGACGCTCGATTCACTGATCGACTGGGATCTGATCAACAACGGTCCGGTACGCCTCTCGGTCGGCGCGGTGGAGATCGAGAGCGGCAATTTCCGCTATTTCGACACGACGCAGGAGCGGATCGACGCGCGGCACATCATGGCTTCGGGCGCGTTGCCGCCCGGACTTCCACCGGTCGAAATCGACGGCAAATATTATTGGGATGGCGGACTCGTCTCGAACACCCCGCTGACGCATGTACTCGATCATCAGAGCGAGCCGATGCTGGTGTTTCAGGTCGATCTCTTCTCCGCTTCCGCGGTGATGCCGCGCACGATCACCGACGTGATGGCGCGGGAGAAGGAGATCCGCTTCTCCAGCCGCACCCGGCAGGTCTCGGCCGAACGGATGCGGCTGCGGCAGGAGCGCGAGGCGATCCGCAAGGTGCTCGCCAAGCTCCCCCCCGAGCTGCGCGACGATCCCGACGTGATCGTGCTCCGCGCCGCGGCGGACGAGAAGCCGGTGAGCCTCGTCCACCTCATCTACCGCGCCAATGCGTGGGAGGGGGGCAGCCGCGATTTCGAGTTCTCGGCGCGGTCGATGCGCGAACATTGGGAGTCCGGGCGTCTCTCCGTACGAGAGACAATGGCGAATGCCCGCCTCGTCGCCAGCAATATCATCGATGGACATAATGCCGCGTTCGACCTGACGCCAAAGAGAACGTAGGTTTCCCGAAAACGCCAACTTAGGAGTCGACATGTTCCTTTCCGGCAAGTCCGCCATCGTTACCGGCTCGACCTCCGGCATCGGCCTCGCCATCGCAAAAGCCCTTGCTTCTGAAGGGGCTAGCGTGATCATCAACGGCTTCGGCGACGCCGCTGCGATCGAGACCGAACGCACCGCCCTCGAAACGCTGAGCAACGCCAAAGCCCTCTACGACCCCGCCGACATGTCCCAGCCCGACGCCATCTACGCGATGGTCGAACGCTGCCATGCCGAGTTCGGGGGGCCGGATATCATCGTCAACAATGCCGGCATCCAGTATGTGGCCGCGATCGAAGATTTCCCGCCCGAGAAATGGGACGCCATCATCGCGATCAACCTCTCCTCGGCATGGCACATGATGCGCGCAGCGGTGCCGCACATGAAGGCCGCGAAATGGGGGCGGATCATCAACACCGCCTCGGCTCACAGCCTCGTGGCAAGCCCCAACAAGTCAGCCTATGTCGCCGCCAAGCACGGCATCGCGGGCCTGACCAAGACGATCGCGCTCGAGACCGCGACCGATGGCGTCACGGTCAACTGCATCTCGCCCGGCTATGTCTGGACGCCGCTGGTCGAAAACCAGATTCCGGACACGATGAAGGCGCGCGGTCTGACGCGCGAGCAGGTGATGAACGATGTCCTCCTCGCCGCGCAGCCGACCAAGCAGTTCGTCCAGCCGGAACAGGTCGCCGCGCTCGCGGTTTTCCTCTGTCGCGATGAAGCGAGCGCGATCACCGGCGCGAACTACGCGATGGACGGCGGCTGGACGGCGGCCTGAGATGCGTATCGCCGCCGCAGCCCTGATCGCCCTCTCCCTCACCGCCTGCACGAAGGACGGCAAGCTTCGGCTCGTCGAGGAAGCAACCGAAACGCGTTGGCGGATGATCACCACCGATCAGGACCGCGAGCGGCTGCGCAACTGGCGCAAGGCATGGGTCGAGGCGTTGCCCAAAGCACGCAAGGCCGACGCCGCGGCGATCGCGGAACAGGGACCGCTGTTCGAGCCCGATCAGACGTTGAGCCGCGCGATGCCGCCCGCCGGCGACTATAAATGCCGCACCTTCAAGCTCGGCGGCCAGCGGCCCGAAATGCGCGACTTCACCGCCTATCCGTGGTTCAGCTGCCGTGTCGGCGGTGAAGGCGAGTTGCCGACCTTCGCCAAGCTCGACGGATCGCAACGCCCGATGGGCAAGATCTACGCCGAAAGCGACACGCGCGTGATCTTCCTCGGCGCGCTCGAGCTGGGGGATGAAACCATTCCGCTCGTCTACGGGCAGGACGGCAAGCGCGACATGGCCGGCTATATCGAGCGCGTGGGCACGGCACGCTGGCGGCTGGTGCTGCCCTGGCCGACGTTCGAATCGCAGCTCGACGTGATCGAATTGGTCCCCGCCTGAGCATAGGCTTACGCGCGATTGGACATTGCGCAGCCGTTTCGCTCCCTTACGCTAGGAATCCATGAAGCACCTCCTCATCGCCGCCGCGAGCAGCCTCGCCTTCGCCCTTCCCGCAGCCGCCGCCGATCCGGTCCGCGACGCCACGGTGAAGGAGCTGCCGTCGCTGATGGCGCTCTACAAGGAACTGCACGCCGCGCCCGAGCTCAGCCAGCATGAGGTGAAGACAGCGGCGCGCATGGCCGCCGAAGCGCGCAAGGCGGGATATGCGGTGACCGAGAAGGTCGGCGGTACCGGTGTGGTCGCGGTGCTTAAGAATGGTGCGGGTCCGACGATCTTGATTCGCGCCGACATGGACGGACTGCCGGTGACCGAGGAAACGGGTCTGTCCTTCGCATCGAAGGTGCGCGGCAAGACCCCCGAGGGAGTCGAGACCGGGATCATGCACGCCTGCGCGCACGACACGCACATGACCGCATGGGTCGGCACGCTACGCAACCTCGCAGCGATGAAGGACAAGTGGAAGGGCACGCTGGTCATGGTCGCGCAGGCGGCCGAGGAGAACAGCGCGGGCGCGATCGCGATGCTCAACGACGGCCTCTACACGCGCTTCGGCAAGCCCAGCCACGCCATCGCCTTCCACAACAGCGCGGCGTTGCCCGCCGGCACGATCGGCATCCGCTCCGGCCCGACCTTCGCCAGCGTCGATTCGGTCGACATCGTGGTCAAGGGAGTGGGGGGCCATGGCGCCTATCCCGCGACGACCAGGGATCCGATCGTACTCGGCGCCCGGATCGTCTCGGCGCTGCAGACGCTGGTGAGCCGCGAAGTCGATCCGCTCGAATCCGCCGTCGTCACCGTCGGCAGCTTCCAGGGCGGGACCCGGCACAACATCATTCCTGAGCAGGCGCTGCTACTGCTCACCGTCCGCGCCTATACGCCCGAGGTGCGCAAGCAACTGCTCGACGGCATCGCGCGCATCGCCAGGGGAGAGGCGATCGCAGCGGGGCTGTCCGATGCGCAGATGCCAACGGTGACGATCCGCGAGAACTTCACCCCGCCCACGGTCAGCACCGATCCGTTCGCCGGGCAGCTCAAGACGTTGTTCACCACGCGCTTTGGAAAGGAACGGGTGACGGATATCGCGCCGACGATGGCAGGCGAGGATTTCGGCCGCTACCATATCGCCGACCCCTCGATCCAAAGCGTGATCTATTGGGTCGGCGGCGTGCCGCAGGATAAATGGGATTCGGCAAAGGCGTCGGGTGGTAAGGGCCTGCCTTCGCTTCACAGCTCGAAATGGGCGCCGGATGCCGAGAAGGTGATCGGCACCGCAGCGGAAGCGATGACCGCCGCGGCGCTCGACCTCCTCCAGCCCTAAGCGCTATTCCGCCTTCCGCCGCCGCTGTTCGGCAAGCTCGCGCTCCTTCTCCGCGTCATAGCCTGACGAGGGCGGCGGCTCATGCGAATGGACCGGCTGTGTCGTCGCGGGCGGGTCCGAAGCGTCCATCGATTCATCCAGCGCGCGGTCGAGCCGCGCCTGTTTGCTCTCCGGATTCTTCTCCAGCCGTTCCTCGATCGAGGCATCGGTACCAGCGTCGCCGGGTCTCACGGCGCTCTTGTCTCCGTCTTTCTGTGCGTCGTCGTGCATGGTTCAACTCCCGGTGTATCGGATTGAAAACGCACGCACCGAACCGGTGTTCCTTTGCGCACCCGCAACGAAAAAGGCCCGGCCATTGCTGGCCGGGCCTTCCCGATTCCGTCGTTCCAAACCGATCAGTCGCGCGAGCTGCCGACCAGGCTGAGGATGAACTGGAACATGTTGATGAAGTCCAGGTAGAGCGACAGCGCGCTCATGATCACCACCTTGCCGACCATGTCGGTACCGGCGACATAGGCGTACATGCTCTTGATACGCTGCGTGTCATAGGCGGTGAGACCGGCGAAGATCAGCACGCCCGCGATGCTGATGACCAGCGCCATCGGCCCCGACTGGACGAACAGGTTGATGATGCTCGCCACGATGATGCCAACCAAACCGACGATCAGGAAGCTGCCGAAGCCCGACAGGTCCCGCTTCGTCGTGTAGCCGTACAGGCTGAGACCGACGAAGCCGGCGGCCGTGGCGAAGAACGCCTGCGCAACCGAGGTGCCGGTGTAGCGCAGCAGCAGCGTCGAGAGCGACAGACCCATCAGGACCGCGAAGCCCCAGAACAGCGCCTGCAGCGTGCCGGTGGACATCTTGTTCTGGCCGAAGCTCATCGCGAAGACGATGGCGAGCGGCGAGAGGATGATCAGCCACGCGAGCGGGCCGCCATTGGCGAACACCGAATAGGCCATCGAGGTTTCGCCACCCCAAGCGAAGAGCAGGGCAACGACGCCGCTGAGCAGTACGCCCGACGCCATATAGTTGTAGACCGAAAGCATGTAGGACCGCAGCCCCGCATCATACGCGGCATCGCGCGTACCTGCGGCCGTCGCGTACGGCGCGGCGGTCGTCTGGGGGTCAGACCAATTAGCCATCTCAAACTCCTTTGCCCGGCATATCGCGCCGGATGTGACCGAATATCATGGTTTGGTGCCCTGTTTTCAAGGAAAACCGGCATCGCGCCGCCAGCCATAAACGGTTAAAGCGATTGTCATGCACCGCCTGTTCGTTGCGCTGCGCCCCCCGCGGGCGGTCCGCGAGCATCTGCTCGCCCTCATGGGTGGTGTATCCGGCGCGCGCTGGCAGGACGACGAACAGCTCCATCTGACACTGCGCTTCATCGGCGAGGTGGGGACGCACGCGGCCGAGGATGTCGCGGCCGCGCTGGGTTCGGTTCGCCACGCGCCGATCGAGTTGCGGCTCGACGGTTGCGGCGTGTTCGATGACCGCAGGGGCAAGCCCAATGCGCTCTGGGCCGGGGTTTCGCCACGCGATTCGCTCGCGGTACTTCATCGCAAGGTCGATCAGGCGATCGTGCGTACTGGTCTCGAGCCTGAAGGCCGTGCCTATCTGCCCCACATTACGCTGGCACGCATGCCGGGATCGGCGGGACCGGTCGATCGCTGGCTCGCCGAGCACGCCGGACTCACCGGCGAGACCTTCGCGATCGACGCGATGATCCTCTACGAAAGCCGCCTCGGCCATGGCGGTGCGAGCTACGAGCCGGTCATGCGCTATCCGCTGACCGGCCCGTAACGTCCTGTCCTAGCCCGCCGCGAAGACACCGCAGGCGACACGATCGCCGCTGTTGCCCGAGGGATCGGTCTTCTGATCGTCCGGCCCGGCATGGACCACGAACGCCGAACCGTCGGCGTCGAGCAGTTGCGCCAGCGTCCCCGACTTGAGCGCGAACGTCAGTGTGCCGGTGCCGTCGTCGGCGACGGTCAGGTTGGGCATATCGCCGGCATGCGCACCGTCGGGCGCTTCAAGGCCGTGCTTGGTGTTGCCGGGATTCCAGTGGCCGCCCGCGCTGGCGAACGCCGGACCTTCGCACTTGCCGGTCATATGGACGTGGACGCCATGCTGACCCGGCGTGATCCCGGTGACGGAGACCGAGACGCTCAGCCCTTCGGGCGTCACGCTCGCGATCGCGCTGCCCGCGGCGGTGCCATCAGCCTTCTGAAGCGTCGCGGTCGCGGTCTCGGCGGCTTCGGAGCCATTCTCGATCGGAAGCGCCTCATTCTCCACCGGCAGCGCGATGTTGGCCGGCTCGCCGGTGTTCGCGGGGGGCGTGGTCACGCCGCCGCACGCGGTGGTCGCAAACGCCAGCGCGACAATCGCGCAGCCATATCGGATCATTCAAAGCCTCCTGTTACTGACTGAAATCTCATTGAGCGAAAGGGCAATGGCCGGACAACCGGAAGGTTCCACCCTCACGCCCGCGGATGGGCATTGCGATAGACGTCGAGCAGATGCGCCGCATCGACCGCGGTATAGATCTGCGTCGAGCTAAGACTCGCATGGCCGAGAAGCTCCTGCAAGGCGCGAAGATCGGCGCCGCGTCCAAGAAGATGGGTCGCGAAGCTGTGCCGCAACGCATGCGGCGTGGTGCGCGGTGGCAGGCCCAGCCGTACCCGCGCCGCGCGAACCGAGCGGCGGATGATCGCGGGAGAGAGCGGTCCGCCGCGCGCGCCGCGGAACAGCGCCTCGCCCGCCGCCGTGCCATAGGGGGAGCGGCGAACATAATCCTCGATCGCGTCGCGCACCTGCGGAAGCAGCGGCACAATCCGCGTTTTTCCGCGCTTGCCGGTGACGCGCATCGCCTCCCCCAACGGCAGCACCGCGCCAGTCAGCCCCATCGCCTCGCCAATCCGCAGCCCTGCGCCATAAAGGAGGAGGAGCACCGCCAGATCGCGCGCGGCGATCCATGGCTCACGCGCATCGTCCGCCACCTCCTCGGCCAGCGCCACCGCCTCGTCCGGAGCGATCGGGCGCGGGATGCCCTTCTTGACGCGCGGGCCGCGCAGACGCGGCAGGTCGGCGCTATCCTCGCCACGCGCGAACTTTAGGAAGGCACGAACCGCCGACAGTTCGCGCGCCGCTGAAGCGTTGGACAGACCTTCACCACGACGGTGCGCGAGATAGGCACGCAAGTCGGCGGTGCTGGTCCGGCCCAGCAGCGCGCGCGTCGCCGGTTCGGCCCAGTGTCCGCCGAGGAAAACGACCAATCGCACCGCCGTCGCCTCATAAGCGCGCACCGTATGCGCCGAACGCCGCCGGTCGAGCGCGAGATGCGCCGCGAACTGCAGGGGTAACGGGCGTTCGTCCATGCCGCGACCCTATCGCGCGGGATTCCACGCGTCACGGTTCAATCGTTGTGCGTTCGCGCCTATGCACGGCCGATGAGCAGGATAAATCGAGCCGGCAACGCCCTCGCCTACCACCACCGCCCGGGCACAGGTCCGACGATCATCTTCCTGCCCGGCTATGCGTCAGACATGAGCGGCAGCAAGGCGGTGGCGATCGACGCATGGGCGCGCGAGACTGACCGTGCATGCCTGCGCTTCGACTATGCCGGGTGTGGCGAGAGTGACGGCGCGTTCGAGGATCAGACGCTGGCGAGCTGGCGCGACGATGCGCTGGCGGTGATCGATACGCTGACCAACGGGCCGGTCGCCCTTGTCGGATCGTCGATGGGCGGATGGATCATGCTGCTGACGGCGCTGGCGCGGCCCGAACGGGTGACGGCCATGGTGGGAATCGCCGCCGCGCCCGACTTCACCGATTGGGGCTTCACTGACGCCCAAAAGGCCGTGCTGCGCGACACGGGACGGCTCGAACAACCCTCCATCTATTCGCCCGAGCCAACCATCACGACGCGCGGCTTCTGGGAATCAGGTGAAGCCAATCGATTGCTGGAAGGGTCGATCGATCTTTCCGTTCCCACCCGGCTGATCCACGGCCAGCGCGATCCCGATGTGCCGTGGGAACACAGCCTGAAGCTCGCCGACCTGCTGCGTTCAGATGATGTGCAGACTCTGCTGGTCAAGGATGGCGACCACCGTTTGTCGCGCCCGCAGGACATCGCCCTGATCCTGAACGCGATCGAGGATCTCACCACCACGCCATGATGCTCTTCCTGCTCGCTCAGATCGCCACGCCCGCTCCCGCCCCGGCGCCCGTCACCGGTCCGCCCGCGCCCGCCCAGCAGCGTTGGGAGGATTGTGTCGAGCTTGCAGTCGGCGATCCGGCGCGCGGCGTCGCCGTGGCCGAAAGCTGGAAGATCGCCGAGGGCGGCTTCCTTGCCCAGCAATGCCTTGGCATGGCCTATGCCGCACAGCGCCGGTGGATCAGCGCCAGCAACGCGTTCGAGGCCGCGGCGCGTGAGGCGGAGGTGGCACGCGACATCCGCGCATCCAAATATTGGGCTCAGGCGGGCAACGCATGGCTTGCAGCGGCGAACCCCGCCAAGGCGCGCGCAGCGCTCGATGCCGCGCTGGCGACCGGCAACCTCGCCGGCCTCGAACTGGGCGAGGCGCATCTCGACCGGGCGCGAGCGCTGGTCGCTGCCGGCGATCTCGGCGGCGCGCGCACCGATCTCGATCAGGCGGTAGCGAAAGCCCCCGGCGATCCGATGGCGTGGCTGCTGTCGGCGACCCTCGCGCGACGCACCGGCGACCTGCCGCTCGCCCAGCGCCACATCAAGGAAGCACTGTCGCGCGCCGCCGACGACGCGTCAGTTCAGCTCGAGGCGGGCAATATCGCGGCGCTCTCAGGCGACGAGACCACGGCCCGGGCCGCATGGGAAAAGGCAGCGCAGCTTGCTCCTAGCACCGAGCAGGGCATCGCCGCACGCGCGGCGCTCAAACAATTCGACGCGCCGCAATAGACTCTCGCGGCGCGCGACCTATCTGGGAGCCAAACGACAAGAGGGTCCCATGAAATATCTTCACACCATGATCCGCGTCGCCGATCCCGACGCCACCATCCGTTTCTTCGAGCTGATGGGCCTCAAGGAAGTTCGGCGGATGGAGAGCCAGCAAGGCCGCTTCACGCTGATATTCCTGGCCGCGCCCGACGATATCGAAGCGAATGGCGAACACGCCCACGCCGAGGTGGAGCTGACCTATAACTGGCCGGCTGAGGATGGCAGCGCGCCTGAGGCATATACCGGCGGCCGCAATTTCGGGCACCTCGCCTATCGCGTCGGCAACATCTACGAAACCTGTCAGCGGCTGATGGACGCGGGCGTGACGATCAACCGCCCGCCACGCGACGGGCATATGGCGTTCGTGCGCACCCCGGACGGCATCTCGGTCGAACTGCTGCAGGACGGCTATCTCGAACCCGCCGAGCCCTGGGCGTCGATGCCCAACACCGGCAGCTGGTGAACTGACATGGCCGGAGGCGTTTTGACGGGCTGGCCCGTTCAGGACTTTCTCCGGCTGACCGGTGCCCGCGTTCCGATCGTGCAAGCACCGATGGCCGGCGCGGGCGGAGTGGCGCTGGCGGCAGCGGCGATCCGCGGCGGCGCGGTCGGATCGCTGCCCTGCGCGATGCTGACGCCCGATCAAGTCCGCGCGCAGGTCGCCGAAGTGCGGGCACAGGCCAAAGGGCCGCTCAACCTCAATTTCTTTTGCCACACGCTCGGCGAAGCGCCGGATGAGACGGCGTGGCGGCAACTGCTCGCGCCCTTCTGCGAAGCCGAGGGCGTCGGGCGGCCGACAACCCCGCCGCCGCTGCGGGCGCCATTTGACGAAGCCATGCTCGGCGTCGTGAAGGAACTGCGCCCCGAGGTGGTGAGCTTCCATTTCGGTTTGCCCGAAGCGCGGCTGGTGGATCGCATTCGAGCGGCTGGCATCGTCGTGATCGGCAATGCGACCACCTTCGCGGAAGGCCATTGGCTTGCCGGACGCGTCGATATGATCATCGCACAGGGATTCGAGGCGGGCGGGCATGCCGGGCACTTCCTCAGCGACTATCGACCCGAAGGAACGATGGCGCTGACCCGCGCCGTGGTATTGGAAGCCGATGTCATGCTGGAACCGGTAATCGCAGCAGGTGGGATCGGCGATGCCGCGGGCATTGCCGCCGCACTGATGCTGGGGGCCGGGGCGGTACAGCTCGGTACCGCCTATCTCCATACCGCCGAATCGACGATTTCTGCTGCGCATCGCGCGGCGCTGGGTGAGGAAACGGTCGTCACCAACCTCTTCTCCGGCGGTCTCGCGCGCGGTGTGCGCAACAAGCTGATCGATGCGATCGGTCCCGTGCATCCGGCCGCTCCGCGCTTTCCCTATGCCTCGGCGGCGCTCGCGGAACTGCGCCGCGTTGCCGAGGCGGATGGACGTGGCGACTATTCCCCGATGTGGGCGGGACAGGCGGCCGCACTAAGCCGTCCGCTGCGCAACCAGCCGCCCGAAGGCGCACAGGCGCTCACCGAACGATTGGCGCGCGAGGCGTTCGAACTGCTAGGAGAGGCACCATGATCGAGGTCGTCCGAATCCCCGCGCTCAGCGACAATTACATCTGGCTCGCGCACGACGATGCCTCGGGGAAGACGATCGTGGTCGATCCGGCGCAGGCCGAGCCGGTACTGGCGGCCGCGCAGGCACGCGGGTGGACGATCGACGCGATCTGGAACACCCATTGGCACCCCGACCACACCGGCGGCAACGCCGCGATCAAGGCGGCAACCGGCTGCACGGTGATCGCGCCCGCCGCCGAGGCCGCGAAAATCCCGACCGCCGACCGGCTGGTCGAAGAAGGCGATGTGGTGATGCTGGGCGATCATGCCGCAACGGTGCTGGAAGTCCCCGCTCATACCGCCGGGCACATCGCCTATCATCTGACCGACAGCGCGGTCGTCTTCGTCGGAGACACGCTGTTCGCGATGGGTTGCGGGCGGCTGTTCGAAGGCACGCCCGATCAGATGTTCGCGAACATGCAGCGGCTGGCCGCGTTGTCCGGCGACACCGCCGTCTATTGCGCTCACGAATATACCCAGTCGAACGGCCGCTACGCGATGGTCGCCGAGCCGGACAATGCGGCGTTGGCCGAACGGATGATCGAGGTGGATGCGATGCGCGCGCAAGGACTGGCGACCGTTCCCACCACGATCGAACTCGAACGCGCGACCAACCCCTTCATGCGCGCGGAGAGCGTCGCCCAACTTGCGGAGCGCCGCGCCGCCAAGGACAGCTTCAGGGGTTAGGGCCGTTCCTTCCAGGTGACGACGCGCCACAGGTAATAGATCAGCGCCACCACCGAAAAACCGATCGCTACCGGCCCCACATAGTCCTGTAGCTGCGTGAACCGCGACCCCAGCAGCAGCCCGGCATAGGCGAGCACCGCGTTCCAGATCGCGCTGCCGGCAAACGTCGCGACCAGGAAGCGCGGCAGCCCCATCTTGGCCATGCCCGCGGGCAGCGAGATCATGGTGCGGAACGTCGGCAGGAAGCGAAACACGAACACCACCCACCAGCCATGACCGCGGAAGAAGCGGTTCAATCCCTCAACATCCTCCCAGCGCAGGGTAAGCCAGCGGCCATAGCGGTCGACGAATGGCTTGAGGCGCTCATATCCGATCCAGCGCCCGATGCCGTACCAGAACATATTTCCCAGCGTCGTGCCGGCGGTGCCCCAGATCAGCAGCGGGGTCATGTTCATATCGCCGCGCGCGACCGCCATGCCGCCGAAGCCCATGATCACCTCGGACGGGATCGGCGGGAACACATTCTCGATCGTCATCAGGATGAAGATGCCGAGATAGCCGCCCCAGGCGATGAGGTTGAGGATGAATTCGGTCATGAACGGCAATCAACCAGCGAGACGGTCAATAAGGCTCAACCGCGTTCGGCCACGCGCCGTTCGATCGCGTCCCAGATCATCGCGGCCGTGTCCGTGCCGTTGAATTTGTCGATCGCAACGATGCCGGTCGGCGAGGTCACGTTGATCTCGGTCAGCCATTCGCCGCCGATCACGTCGATGCCGACGAAGATCAGCCCGCGCTTCTTGAGCTCCGGCGCCAGCGCGGCGCAGATTTCTACTTCCTTCGCCGTCAGCTCGGTCTTCGCCGCGACGCCTCCGACCGCGAGGTTGGAGCGGATCTCGCCCTCACCCGGCACACGGTTGACCGCGCCCGCGACCTCACCGTCGACCAGCACGATGCGCTTGTCGCCCTTCGACACGTCGGGAAGAAAGGCCTGGATCATGTGCGGCTCGCGGTAAGCGGTGTTGAACACCTCGATCAGCGAGGAGAGGTTGGCGCCGTCGGCATCGATCTTGAAGATCGCCTTGCCGCCATTTCCGTGGAGCGGTTTGACCACGATCGCGCCGTGTTTGGCGAGGAAAGCCTTCGCCTCATCAAGGCTGCGCGTGACCAGCGTCGGCGGCATGAAGCGGGCGAAATCGAGCACCCAGACCTTCTCGGGCGCGTTGCGCACGCTGGCGGGATCGTTGACCACAAGGGTCTTGTGCGCGATCCGCTCGAGCAGGTGCGTGGCGGTGATATAGCCGAGGTCGAAGGGCGGATCCTGCCGCATCAGCACGACGTCCGCCTCGTCGCCGAGGTCCAGCTTCATCGGGTCGCCGAAACTGAAATGATTGCCCGCGACGCGCTGGACGGTCACCGGATGCGCAGTGGTCCAGACGCGGCCATCGGCATAATTCAGCGCTTCGGGCGAGTAATGGAACAGCCGGTGCCCGCGCGCCTGCGCCGAGAGCATCAGCGCGAAGGTCGAATCGCCCGCGATGTTGATCGCATCGAGCGGGTCCATCTGGACGGCGACGGTGAGAGCCAAGCGTTCCTCCATATATTTCGCGAGCAGGTAGGGATGCGCAGGCCGATTGTCACCCGATC
>Ga0247823_10002161_pt1 | contig 16253 bp, 10 predicted proteins | sample 13C_PalmiticAcid_2_FD_192426 | JGI IMG/M metagenome (GOLD analysis project Ga0247823, IMG submission 192426) | Soil microbial communities from agricultural site in Penn Yan, New York, United States - 13C_PalmiticAcid_Day30 | ecosystem: Environmental > Terrestrial > Soil > Agricultural land...
GGGTGAGGCTGTTGGGCGGTGGTGGTTGAGCGTTGAGGGGGTGTGTTGAGAAGGGGAGATGACCTCTGTCTCGGGTATCACAAAGCCCTTGATTTCTTCCCAGCCCAGAGGATATCCCCCGTTATACGTAAACTTGGGCTTGGGAAGGTCGGTTTTGAGGTGGTAGGTATTAGACTACGGCCCTCCAAGGATTTGTGGACGGACAACGTAGTCATGCAAACTCCATGCCCCTCTTCCACCACTCCGAGATGCCCCTCTTCTCCATGGCGGCCGCAAATTCCTGGACAGACTCAACTTCAAACAGCCCCGTCCGCTGCTCTGGTTCAACGACTTTTGCCTCGATGGGCGCAGGCTTAGACGCCAGCTGGAAGTCCTTGTAACGCAGTCTCTGGATGGACATCAACAAATGGTGTTGCACTGAAGAATGCTGATGACTGACCTGGACGGTCCCAACCCACTCCTTGACTGCATCCTCGCTTCCCTTGCAGTACATGATGCCGGGGCAACCTCCGCTCCGGAGAAGGGCATAGCAATCGAACTTGCTTGCCGCCTTGCGGAGGTGTGCGACCTTTTTCCGGGAGGTGATGTGATGGGTCCGGATCAGGGCATGGAAGAGGGTCATTGCCACGGCTTCATCATTTGCCGAGACTCGGGTTGAGTCCCAGATTCCAAGCCAGAAATATTGTCCTTTGATCTTCGCTTCCTCCTTGATTGTCTCGTTCCCCCCTTTCCCCACTTTCTTTCTTTGTCTTTCTCCTTTGGTTTCCCTTTCCTGTTATTTGTTGCCTGCCTTGATGGTGTGTTTCGGTTGGGTTGAAGGCAGTGCTTGACCCAGGCTGCCAATCACTGGGGGACAAGGATCAACAGTGTGAACCGCCCAGGTTCATACGGACCGCGTCACAAGGATAACCCAGATCATCGAGAGAAGTGACTGGATTTCTGTTGGCCAAGAAGGAATCTGAGAAAATAGTCGGAGATTATATCTTATTTACTTTTAGAACTAAGGACTTCTTCTTCCCAATTCTTGGACACTGCAAGAGAAATCTTTCTTGTGAGCAAGCCAGATACAGTGTGTTGATAAATATGCACGGTGACACGCTCCTCACGTGCTCACGTGTGCTTTCTGTCTGCACCACGCCAAGACATTCGTCTCATCCAACGCGACCTGGTCATGCCTGCCTTGAGTGAATCCATTCCACAGCCTGGAGGTGAAGGCCTTGGTGGGGTTTCAGGCTTTCTCTGCCTCTTCCTTTGACAATGCTGGCGTCTGCTGCCTACCACAGCCTCTCGGGCATTTAAACCCGCTCGTCAACACTCTCGATGCACGGTTTGGGATCAACAACATCCCAACTCACAAATGCGGGCCCCAAACCATGCCCTTTCTCTTTTCCTATGTCTGCGACCTGCTGCAACGCCTTGACGACAACCGACTCGCTCGCTCGGGGCTGAGAAGCAACGCCGCAATCATCCAGGAATGGTTCAGGGGACACCAGGGACTGCTCCACCGCGACGACTATAACAGCGCACCCCTCTTGTCTGCCCTGCTCCCAGAGAAGAGAACGGACAGGGTCTACTTCATTCGTGAAAAGAAGCTCCAGATCATCATCGGCCGTGCGCTTGGCTTGGGCCGGTCTCGCATCGCAGAGCTGGGAAGATGGAACAACCCTGAAGCACGCGCCGACTTGGCGGACTGTGTCGAGAGTATTCTCAACCAGACGGTAACAAACCAATCTTGAATGCTCATCTGGAATCTTCAAGACTAAGTCCTGAAAGCCAAACCCTGTAGCCCCCGCCCACCGCGCTGTCACGGTGGAAGAGATAGATCGTCTCCTCCATAGCATTGCAGCCGCTTGCCGCTTCAGCTCGCCTGCTGTGCGCAGCTCAGCTTTGGAGAACCGGCCAGCCGACCAGGAGCTCGTGTTAGGAGATCTCTACCGCCGATCATCGGCCAGAGACGCCAAATGGCTGACTCGCCTCATCTTGAAGAACTACGAGCCCGTCGTTCTCGACCAGCGAGTCGTCTGTGCGGGCTACCACCCCCTGCTTCCAACAATCCTGAAAGTGCAGGATGACTTAGCTGTCGCCGGTCGTGTCTTGGACACTTTGCGGGGCGATGGGACCGTCACTGGAAGGACTGAGCTCGCAGAGTATCTGAAGCCCACGCTGGGAGTCAAGATTGGCCGCCAAACCTGGTTCAAGGGCCGCAGCATCAAGCACTGCCTGTCAATGGCCCAAGGCCGGATAAGCTGCGAGGAGAAAATGGACGGCGAATACTGCCAGATCCACATTGACATTAGCAAGGGCTACGACTGCATTCAGATCTTCTCAAAGAGCGGCAAGGACAGCACGAGGGATCGCATGGCCTTGCATGAGTATGCGTGCCGCTGCTCCCACTGATTTCATGTGTCCATGAACAAGCACTAACAGGCGGGTAGCTCGATCCGAAAATCCTTGCAGCTCGGGCAGCCCTCGTGCCCCCTGAAAAGCGGCTGTATCCTGGAGGGTGAACTTGTGGTCTACAGCGACAAGGACTCCAAGATCCTGGATTTTCACAAGATCAGGAAGCATGTGTCGAGGTCTGGCTCCTTTTTGGGGACAGATAAGGATTCCCAGCCTCACCACTGGGAACACCTCATGATTGTCTACTATGACATACTCATGGTGGACAACGAGTCTCTCTTGGCCGTCAAGCACTCCGAGAGGTTCCAACGTCTCAAGAGCCTGATCACCCCTGTTCCCGGCCGATCAGCTCTGGTCAAGCGAGAGATAATCGACTGCAGCCGACGCTCTGTCGTCTCTGACCTCCGCCGGGTCTTCGCAAAGTGCATCACGGCACGCGGAGAAGGGCTGGTCCTCAAAGCCGATGATCCATACTTTGATTTTGGTACCCTTCAGCGGCCTTACAGCTGCTGTGCGATCAAGCTCAAAAAGGAGTACATTGGCCACTTTGGAGACATTGGCGACTTTGCCGTCGTCGGTGCTCGCTTCGACGCCGCGAAGGCCCGAACCTACAACATCCCCAGGGTCAAATGGACCCATTTCTACGTGGGCTGTCTTGAGAACAAGGACGAAGTGCAGCGGTTTGGGAAACAGCCTCGGTTTGTCGTCACAAACGTTGTCGAGCTCAACGCAACGCAGCTCGACGCATTCATGTCGTCTGTCAACCCCGAGTCTGTCCGGCCAGAGGATAACACGGCAATAGTCCTCCACATTGAGCCGGGGATTGATAACGGGAAGCGCCCGTCAGTGATTTTCCCAACACCCCCGGTCTTTGACCTCCGCTGCTTTTCATTTGACAAAGTCGGCAACACCGGCTTTTGGAGCCCCAGGTTTCCATCCGTCAGCAAAATCCACTGCGATAGGACTTACCACGACGCCATTTCCTTTGCAGAGCTGCAAGAGATGGCCGCTAAGGAGAGAGAAGCGCCTCCTCCGGAAGACAGCCAGGAGCTTCTGGGTTGGATTGCGGCCTTGGAGAGATCCGACCCAAAAGCTACCGTCGACGTGACAAGCCAGTCGACTATTTCCACGATCACAGGGTCGACGCCGTCTCCGTCACCTCAGTTGTTGAGGACAGGCCCGCGGCCAAATCTCGCCATCCCGCCCTCACCAACAAAACTGAGCGCCGGTCTCATGAAACGGCGTCTTCATGCCCCAGCCGGCAGCGAGCCGACCCCGCTGACGTCGCCTACCGCTCAAATGCCCGAATCCACAGCATCGGGTCGGACTGGCAAGCAAGATGAAGTCGTACTAGGCCGGAAAAGGCCCTTGGAATCGTCCACACAGAGCGACATCCCCGACCGGAGCAAGATCCGAAGACGCTCCGGTGAACAGGTCAGCCAGACGGCTCTTTTGCCTGACAGCAACAAGGCCAGTACCTCAACGACCCAGCAGGTGTCTCTTGTGGAGGCTCGGACGGCCCCGTTGCGCCGTCATACCGAGGCAGATCTACCCATGCCCAGGCTGTCGGCCTCAGTCTCGATGCATCAACCCGACTCGCAGAACAACCAGGCCGATGAGGCCGAACCGCCTCTGCAGGCATCAGTGTCATTCCACGAGGGGCCGTCTCAATCTTTTGCTGCTCAGCCCTCTGGGAAGCAGACGAGCAGCGACTCAGCAACAACGCGGGCACTCGACCCTCAACCCTCCCAACAACCCGAGTTACCCAGCGAGTCGCGCAGCGGAAAGTGCCGCCACCTCCCCGATTTCTGCAAGTTCACGACGTATTCCATCATCCTCTCACCCTGCATCGCCGATTTCCCCTGGGTCGCCGATGACCTGCTTTCCTCCCACGGCGTAACCCAGTTTCTCCGCCGCCCCGAGGAATGGCTCAACGATCAGAACGCGACGGCACTCAGCGGTGCTCCAACTGCCGCGCCGTCCAGCAGCGGCAGTGGCAGCGCTCGGCGCAAGAGGAAGATCGCGCTCGTCGATACGCGGCGCAGGGAGGCCACGGTAGCCTTCTTGCAGTCGATCGAGGTGGCCCAGCTGAAGCGGCGCAACGGCGAGCGGGAGTATGTGCCGGTATATGACTGGCGGGTGCTCGAGAAGATCCGGGAGGAGGAGCAAAAGTACAGTCGGAACAGGTGGAAGCCTGGGACACGGTTTGATGTCGCCAGCCCCCAGGGGATTTGGAGGCGGTTCTGGGTTGGGTTGGCGTAGAGATGGGATAGTATCAGGCATTGAGGTTGTTTGAGTATGTATGTACTATAAATCTGCAAATACACGGCACAGGCCAGATACTGGCAACACAACACAACCAACCATCATTCGCAAACGTACCTTCCAGCCCAGAGGCTAAATTCTACCTCTGTCAACTCCACCAGGACCAGCGCCAGCTCTTCTTCGCACATCATTTCTTTGGCATGCCTCACTCGCCGTATTCCCTGGCATCATGATCCTCCTCCCCCTCCTCCATGTTGCATTTTCAGCGACGGCAACTTTGGCTGCTGCCACTCGGGCTCGGGCTCGGGCAGGCACCCCCGTGCAGGCGGTCCTCGCATGGCACTCGACGTCGCCGCACACCCCGCTCATGACCTGCAACGAGGGGTTTGTGCCCTATTGCTGTGGTGCATTTCTCTCGGACCGTGACGAACAGGATGGCATGCGGTGCGAGGAGGGTAGGTTTCAAGAAATTGGCATTCTTGTCTTAAGGAGTGAGAACAACAGACGTGTGGCTAAGATGTCTATAACGTTAGGTCCCGGACCGGTGGCGTCCCTGGAGGAGTGCGAGACGCCGGAGATGGTACGTCGGCGTGTGGGTGGGGCTTGCGTTCAGGTTGATGTAAGTCAGTCCCTTGTGGGCCTTTCTGGGCCGTTTTTCTTTTTCTTTTTTTCTTTTTCTGGGTTTATTCCCTGGCTAATCTTTTTTGTGTGCGGTTGGTAGGATGGTGGCCGGATTGTGGTTGTGTATGGTGCTGGGCGGAGGTGTTGGGTGCTGGTCGACGACGGGATGCGGTCCTGCTGAGGCCTCAACTGCTTGGTCAGCCTACCTAAAGGAGCCGGAACCCTGAGTGAGTGGGCGGTCAGCAGGCCCGCGGCGTAGCTTTGGGATAGTTACCTTACAGAAGGAGTCGACCCGGAATCTCGCTGTAACCTAGGCTGAACCCTGGACTCCTCATTCCATCATCTCCTAAGCTTATCAGTCGAAAGTTCCATCAAGCGAAGAAACACACAGTACAGTATTAAGCCTCTGCTGTCGCCGAGATGAAGCTCATCGTAAGCGGCGCAACCGGCCTGGTCGCGACCGAGGTCCTGCGCCAGGCCGTCCTCCGCCCCGAAATCACCACCGTCATCGCCCTCGCCCGCAAGCCCGTCACGCTCAGCGGCCCCGGCGCTGACAAGGTCAAAACCATCCTCGTCAAGAACTACGACGAGTACCCGGACGAGGTCAAGAAGGAACTCGCCGGCGCGGATGCCTGCATCTGGTGAGCTCACTCCCTTGAACTCTATCCTCTACTCGATTCCGTCCGTTTTGGGGGGAATGGGAGGAGTGTCCTGTGCTAGAACAGCGCCCAACCCAGGACCGTCGCCGTGACGCCCACCAAGGCGCAGTCCATGGACCCGGTCGAAGTGAAGCGTGTGTGTCACGACTACACGATGGCCGGTCTCAGCGCCATGTACGAGGCTGGGCCGGCCAAGCCGTTCCGTTTTCTCTACATGAGCGGCAACAATGCGGTGCGCGACCCGGCGAAGAAGCCGCGGATCTTGGGGGATTATTGTGTTATGCGGGTGAGTTCTAGCCATTGGACTTTTGTGGAAGGGGGGTGGGTGCTGATGCAAGTTACTTGGCTGGTAGGGTGCGGTGGAGAATGATGTCCTGGCGTTCGCGAAGGAGCATGGTGTTGAGGCGTGCGTGGCAAAGCCGGGGTTGATCTCGAGCGGTGTTGTGACTTCGGTCCTGGGCGGCTTCTTCAGGCTCACTGGCATTGTCCCGTCAAACACGATTTCGGGTGTATCCAAAGCGATGTTGGACCAGGTTATTAAGGGGTTTGAGAAGGAGCCGCTGTTGGCTGAGGATCTCGAAAGGCTCGGGTCGTGAAAAACGCTTGGGATAGCTAAGGTGCCTAATGTATGAGTTCATGATGCTGGTTCAGAATAAAGTGAAATAAGTCAAACGCTCTAAGTACCGAAATAAATTCTAGAACAAATCAAACTCGTCATCCCCGCCGTCACTCCCGCTCTCCTCGTCCGCCTTCGCCTGCCGCGCCCTCTCCTCCTCCTCCATCCTCTTGCCCTCCTCACTAAACAACCGAACAATCCCCCTCAACTCCTTCGCAACAGCCACGTCGATCGCCGTCCTCAGCTCGTCGTCCTCGCCGCGCGGGTCCACGCCCAGCTCCATAAACCTCTTGAACGCGCCCTCAATGTCCTCTACCTGGTCCCAGTTCGAGCCACGGTCAGGCACCTCCCGCCCGGCCGTGGCGTGCAGCAGCGTCTGCTTCCGCCCGTCCACGGCCATCAGGTCCGCGCCCAGCTTGGTGAACACGTCCAGCGCCTTCGCGTGCGTGGTGTCGTGCGCCTGTGCGTACGTCGGGTGTGACACTTTGTGTGTCGGGTCGCGCGTGCCCTCCCACCCGGCCACCGCAAAGGAGAAGACGGGAGTCTCGCCCGCGGCGTTGCGTCCGTTGATGTCGACGCGGGCTGCGAGCTCTCGGAACAAGGCGGCGGCGGCAGCGGCGGCGGTGCATTCGCCCACCAGCCGCGGGGCGATGAAGTGCAGCGCCGAGTTGCCGGTGAGAGGGTCGAGGTCGGCCGGGTCGGCACCGACCGAGAGGAGATGTTGGACCGCCAAGATGGATTGCTGAGCGCGGCTCGCATATGTCTCGAGCGCCAGGTGAAGGGGCTTGCGGCCGTTGTTGTCCGTCATGTTGAGAGCTGCCGGCCCGTGGCGCGCGAGAGCAACGAAGGCCGCGTGGCATGTCTCATCGTACTGCCCGGGAAATGTGCAGAACCAGTGCAGAGGCGTGCGTCCCTCGTCATCAACGATGAGAGGATCGGCCCCCGACTCGAGGAGAGCGTGAACGGCATTGGCCATGACAGTTGTCGGCCTGGGCTTGTTCTTATACTCCGTAGGTCCTAAGGGGATGACCGGCATGCAGGCCGAGACCAGGAGGGTCCGTCCGTGATGGCCTCTGCGGTTGCAGTCCGTCTCGGACAGCCCAGAGAGAAGACTGTCTACCTGACCCCGGTCTTCCACAATAGCCTGGAGGACAAAGCTGCCATCGAGGTACGGCGCACAGGCGTCAGCGCCGTGAGAGACGAGCGTGTCTATGACGGCCTGCTGCCGCGTCTTGAAGTCGAAGCCCGGCCAGTGGTCTGTCGTAGGTCGGGCGGCAGCGTGAAGGGCATAGCGCAGCCCCAATTCTGTGCGAATCTCCCCTTCTTGTTCCCCTTCTTGCCCAGGCAGCTTGTTCGGGTCCAGTCCAGCGTCCAGCAGCAACTTCACAATCGCAGGATCCATCCATTCTCCCACGGCATGTGTCAGGAGGCCAGGATGACCCTCCACGCTGGCTCCATGTTCCAACAAGAGCTTTGTGACGCCCGGGTGGTCCGACAACTCAAGCGCCGACGACCCAGGCCCCGCCCTCTGCGGCCACTTTACAGTCGCATTGACATTGGCCCCATGCCGCAGCAGCGCCCGCACCGTCTCCTCGCGCCAGAAACCGTCCGAGTACTGTGCGTAAATGGCCGCGAGCAGCGGTGTCATGCCGTTCTGGCTTCTGGCCTCGATGTCCGGGCCCTTGGAAAGGAGGTATTCGAGGGCCTCGATCTGCCAGAAGTAGTCGCCGCTCGCGAGTACATGCAGCGCCGTCCCCCCCTGCAGCTTGTAGCTGGAGCCCCTGCGGTTGTAGATTGCGTTGACGTCCACGCCGAGCTTGTCCACGAGCAGCTCGACTAGGTGCAGGGACGGCAGGTCTCGCTCGCAAGCCGTGCCGAGCAGTGTGCCGCAGCTTTCTTGGTCCTTCTGCACCCAGTCGTGGGCTTCCAGCTCGGCCACCTTGTCGCCAAAGTGCTCCAACAGGTCTGCGCAACCCTCCTCGACGATATAGTGGAGGAAGGTGTGGTGACTGTAACTGGTCAGTTCGCACAGATCACCGCCGAGCTCCGCATACTCCTTGATGGTGTCGTCGTCGCCATCCCGCAGCAAATAGTGCAGGATCTCGGTCCCGTTGACTTTGTCATCGTCATGCTGGGCATCACTGTTGTCGTCGTGGTTCTTTTTGGCCTTTGCGTCCAGAATGTCCTGTCCGCTGGTAACGAACACCGTCTCCGCTTCCAGCGGCATCTTCGCCTCTGGGCAAGCTCCCCAACGCCCTCGCCACCGGCGGTCCCGGCCGCGACTCGGTCTCGAGGGGTCCCGAGCCGGTGGCACGTTGGCTTGTGCCTTTCGGGCTTCCTCGGCGGCCTTCTTCTTGTCCGTGGCCAGGATAAAATCCCTGGACTGCTTGTGGCTGTCCAGAGGCTCGACGCCGTGGGCGAGCAGCTGGCGGACAACATCCCAGCGCTTCCTCTCCACCGCCAAATCCAAGGGCGTCAACGTTCTGGGGGTCGTCTCGTCTCCCCGCTGGACAGCCGCCTCGGCATTCAGATCGGCTCCGGCGCGTTGCAGTATCGAAACAACCTCGCTCGGTCGTGAAAATGGTCGGTAAAAACCAGAATCTGCAACAAACTCTGTCAGGGCGTGCAGGGGAGTCAACCCCTTCTCATCCGCGATTCGAGGGTCTGCGCCGCTGCGCAGCAGAATCTGGACGGCCTCCCGACTCCCCGACCCACATGCGTAGTGCAGCGGTGCCCTTCCCTCGCCGAGCAGGTTGACGTGCTTGTCGAGCACGTTGAGCTCGCCGTACTGAGCCAGGAGGAGCCCTGCCACACCCACCTCGCCGGCCCGGACGGCAACGTGGAGCGGCGAGAGGCTGCGAGGTGTGAGGGCAGCCGGATCAGCGCCGGCACGGACAAGTTGCCAGACGGCTTCTTCACCAAGCGACACTGCATGGTGCAGTGGAGTCCAGCCGTCGGCGTCTGGCTCGTTGACATCCAGCCCCTTGAACTCCGGGGCGCTGAGGATGATCTTGAGCTTGGCCTTGTCGCCCGCCACGTGCAGGACCGACTGGCCGTTTGCGTTCTTGGCCAGCGGCTGGGCGCCAGCCCCAATTAAGATCTCGAGGAGTTCCTGGTCATCGACGTTGGAACTATTGTCCTGGCTAAACAGCGTGTGGATGACGGTATCCCCGTCCTTGCCAACCACGTCCGCCTTTACCCCTGCCGCTAGGAGAGAGCGGAACCATTCGGAGGTTTTCGTATGTTCGGCGGCGGAGTGCAGCAGCGTCTTGCCGTCGAGGGCGACCGCCTGGGGATCGGCCCCCAAACGGATGAACTTCTCGATGGTCGTGAGGTCAGCGTCGTGTTGCTTCCCGAGATCCCAGAGGATCGTGCGCCCCTGCTGGTCGCGCTCATTCAGGTCCATGCCGGCGTCGACCAGCCGCCGGAGCACCTCTTCATCGCTCGTAAGGTTGCGGGCGTAGCCGTAAGTGTCCTTGTGGTACTTCCAGAGCGGCGACCGGCCCTTGTTATCTTTCTTGCCCAAGTCGGCGCCGGCAGCGAGCATCTTCTCAATGAGTGGGAGGAACTTGGGGTGGGAAAAGCTGCCTATGTTGCGCATGATGTGGTGGAAGACGGTCTCGCCCTCGTTGTCGGCGGCATTCACATCCGCCCCGAGCTCCAACAGCCTGTTGAAGAGCTCGACGTCGGGCTGTGGCTTGTCCAGGCTGGAAACCCTCAACCGATTGATTATCTCGAGCAAAGGCGACCTTCCCCAGGCGTTAGCAGCGTTGATATCGGCGCCGTGCTGAACAAGGAGTTCCAGGACCCGGAGCTTCTCGGGGTTGGCCAAGTGGAGGGGTGTGTTGCCATTCTTTGTCTTCGCGTTGGGGTCTGCGCCTGCTGAGAGAAGCACCTCGGTGAGGATCTCCTCGGACTGGTCCATGCTCCCCCAGTAGCCGATGGTCTCGCTCTTCTGCACGGCCAAGTGCAGAGGCGTCAAGTTCTCGCCGCGGTACTGGTCCAAGTCCATGGTGGCATTCACATCTGCGCCGGCTTCGAGGAGCAGCCGAAGGGATTCCGAGGTAGCCTCTTTCTCTCCTTCGAACACAATACACCTCTCATACCGGACACCAGCAAAGGCGTGGAGAGGTGTCGGTCCTCGTTCGCAATCAGAATGCGGCAGCTCCATGGTGATTTTGCCCTTGGAGTGTCCAAGTCGATCCGCAGCGCACCTCTTCGTCGCGTCGGCGCCGTGCTCGAGGAGCAGCTTGATCACCTCCGGTTCCTGGTCACGCGCCGCGGCGTACAGTTTCGTCGATCCGGACCGGAAACAGTCAACATCCGCTTTGCCTGTCTCGAGAACCGCCTTGACATTCTCGACCTTACGAACCCGGTGCAGGCACTGGTTAATTTCGTCGGCCGGAACAAAGGGCATAAACGCCTCCACAACCCCCTGGTCGTCGCTCGAAAACGCGTAGGCCAGCGCAGTCGCTCTGCGTTCATCCGCCTCTTCCTCGGGAAACTGTTCTGTCCAATCGTCACTGTCGTCGCATGAGCCCAAAACCGGTCCCGTCTTGATCAGGGGATCCACGCCAGCATCCAACAACAGACGAACCGCCGCCGCATTGCCTTGGTTGGCAGCGCGGTGCAGGGGTGTCAGACCATCGTTGCCTCCCGACGTTGGATCCGCGCCTTTGGCAAGCAGTGCCTCGACAAGATCGTCGTACGCTTTCCGAGCAGCGTAAGCCAGCGGGGTGAGGCCGTCCGCGTCCCGGCTGTCGAGGAGTTCCGGATGCCTCTGGGCAAAATGGTCCACCACGTATCGCGGGGTCGACACCCCGTCGCTCGCCGTCGTGATGAGATGGAAGACGCTGAATGAGGCCGACAGCGGTCCGTCCCAGTTCATCAGCATCATCGTCTCAAAGGCAGGTTTGCCGGGGACCAGGTAGCGATCCAGGGCTGCCAGCAGCTGGTCGGCCGAGGGCCCAAGGGGTACTTTGTTGATGTGGAAGAAGAGGTTACCGACAGCGTACGACGCGAGGGGTTGGCTGACCCTTGTGTCGGTACGGATCTTGTTCCTCCGCTGGGATTCCGCCTCCTCGAACTCGTGTTTCGCGTAGTTGTGCGCCCTCGTATCATCTATGGCCGCGTCAAAATGGGGGCATCCATCGAGATATTCCAGCGACAGCGCTGCCAGCATGGCGTGCGAGGCCTCGTCCTCGAGCACGGGGAATGCACCCTCGGTCTCTTTGCGGGCCGCGTCGTGAAGGAACTCGGTGAAGGAGTGGTGAATGACGCTCACGGTCTCGTCCTCCAGCAGCTCCAAGAGCCTCCCGCAACCGGCCCGCACCAGGTCTTTGCCCCGTCGGAGATCAACGTGCAGCATGCGGGAGAGCAGAGAGCCGAGTTCGATGAGTCGCAGTGGTCGACTTGCATGCGTGACACACATGAGGATCTTGGCCTGCTGCTCGGCCGTCACACCGCTCCGGCGGGCGTGCTCCTTGAGCATGTCCTCGTACACGGCACGAAGCGTGCGCGGGAGGCGGTCCAGGCTATCTGGCAGTGTCTCCTCGGTGACGCGGCCGTCCCGAAGACCTTCGGCGAGGTTGTCCGCCATGAGCCGGGCTTGCAGAAACAGCCCGTTAGCGCGCTCGCAAATGGTTTGCCTCACCAGCTCGTTCTTGTCTTCGCTCAGCGGCGGGTCCAGCGTGGCCATCCTGGCGTCCACATAGCGCGCCACGTCAGGGGACAGCAGGACAGGATCAAGCTTCAACCGCACGACGCCCGGATGCCCAAGAGCGTGCTCGATATGGGGCAGCGGCCTGCTCGTCACCATGACCCTGGCCGTGTCCGCCTCGACCGTGCCCAGCGCGACCAGCTTCTCTACCATCCCTTTAAAGTCCCCGTCGTCCATCTCGTCCAGCGCGTCCACCACGCAAAACACTCGTCCCCTCACGCTCTCGTCCTGGAGGGCCTCCACCAGGGCCGACCAAACCAGCCCCAGCTCGTTCCCGCTGACGCCGTGATTTTGCGACAGCGCCGTCAGGGCCGTGACGAGCGCGGGGCAGTGCGGCAGCAGCTGCGCGGCAAAGTCGCGCACGAGGTACCGGGCCGTGTGGTTCTTGTCGACGATCTGGCGGAAGAAGAAGAAGAGCACGACGCGGCCGGCGTCCTGCAGCTGGCGCACCGTGCTGGCGGCGAAGACGGACTTGCCGCTGCCCGCGACGCCCCGCACGTGGAGGCAGCGATGGCTCGCAGCAGAAGTGGCGGCATCACCGGTGCCGGCTGCTGCTCCGGGAGCCGAGTGTGTCTTGGACTTGCCGAGGCCGGCCCAGGCGCGGAAGGGGCCCGACTCGTGGACCCATCGGCCGGTGCCGGGGACGTACGAGTGAAGGTGCTTCATGTACTCGTTCCCCGGCGAGAGGAAGTCGGTCGGCTGCAGCCATTTGACGAGCTCGGCGACGCGTTCCTGGAGGGAGTGGTCAGGCCGTGGCGCGGGGGCGGGCACCGTGTCTCTCTCGATAATGTCGTAGGTATGTGCTGGGTCGGCGTCTGTCGCCGTGGCGGCGTCGATGGCGTCGGTCGCCATTATTGTCAATCAACCATTAAACGTTCATCAGTAAGGGATGGATGACCGGGACGGCACACCGTGATGATTGGGGGCGCGATGACTTCTTATGTGCACGTCGTGAAGCTCGCATGAACTGCGTCTATCCGCTGCAACGGATCCCGTCTCACTGGCGCCAAGTCCCAACCATTTGGCCCCATTTGAGGACGTTGAGGACGGGTCATGGATGACTCTAGTCGGAAATTATCCGCTGTGACTCCTCACCCTTTGACACTAGCGAACCACCAACACGGGAGGCTGTGCCTTGGCGTTGAATTTGAGTAGCAATGGACAGATGCAGACCTGAGGTTGTCATCCTGCAAAGACCTTTTGCACCGTCCTTCGCGGCGTGGGTGGTAAATCTCGACAGAGACTAGCCCTAAACCTATTCCACAGATACAAACGAGCCCTGAGGTCGCAAGTCGAAGCCGGATTCGCGTCAATGCCGTCCTCCATCAGGGGTCTACACAACCATACTGCGTTGAAGTTACAGCCCGGCAAGTCTTTTACGTATCAGCCATCAAGACAGGGCAATCTCTGTACAGCACTCAACATTCAATTTTTCAATTCCTTCACCTGATTCCAGGTTCTCACACCAAAATGCAGACGGCCTTGCCCTTCAGAAACAGTACTCCCACAGCATCTTCTCAATCGCCAGCTCGCCTTGATAATCCCCAATGTCCTCGAAGACCCTGTCGACAATCCTCTTCCACCGCCAGTGGTGCTTTGTGATGAAGTGGGCTTTGTTGTAGTCCCAGTGTTCTGGAAACCATCCCGCATTCTCCCAGTCGACGATCCCCGAAAGCTTCCCATCTCTCACCATGATATTTCGCATGTTCAGGTCTCCATGGGTGAAGACTATTTGATGTCCATCTCGGTGCACAACCTCTGGCAACGCCCCACAGCGCAGCACGTCGTTGAAGTCCTTCTCATTCCTGAACGGTCCGAAAAAGTCTCCCCGAGCCTTGTCATATGCCACGCCAGCGCTGATTCGGTAATCGTGACAGCCCTTCCCAACTGCGCTGGATAATTTGTACTCTGGTGCAATGGCTTTTGGGATGGAGCGGATTTGCATCAACCATTTCCGTAGATCCTGAACGAAAACCTCGACTTCCTCGTCGCTCATGGTGTCAATACACAGGCCAATGTGGCGGCCAGGAAGGGCTGAACTCAATAGATATGAGCGCTCTGCGTCAGACACCAAGTCCAACGGGCGAGGGACAACCACGTCAGTATGCCGTCTTGCCAACTGCATGGCCTCAAACTCGTTCTCCAGACCGCCGCGCTCCGCCGCAGTCCTTGCCTTGAGATAGAGGCCAAATGGAAGCCGCTGCACGCGCAGGCTGCAAGATGGCCCATAGAGGCGCTCCCCTAGGAAGGCTAGACGACGATACGCCGCTATCCGGAGTGTGCCCGGCACCTGTAACCATATGGCCCGGAAAGCGGTTGTAAGGTAGCCCCAGAGATGCCCAAGAGAAAACAATTTCGGTGAGGGTCGTTTGGCCGGTTTCTTGTGTGCAATATCTCGAGCGATGCAACTCCAACGTATCGGTTTCGAGAAATGGCTCAAGATTTGCAGGGCCGAGTGGGCTGGGAGTGCCATTCCGGTGGCCGAGTGATCCGCGAAGGAACCTTCTCGCAGTCTTTCACCTTCCTCGACGATTGATGGACGAGGGGGGCCGCCCGCCGTGTTGATGTCGACGAGATACTGGTCTCTAATCAGCGGCGCCCATGCTCATCTTGTATAAGCGCAGGGTAAACATACATCTGTGTCCTCTCTCAGAAGAAGCCGAAAGTAGCCCATTGAAAATGCTTTGGCTGCGGATCTGCGAACCAACCATACGTTCTGATAGCCATCCTCTGCGCCTGCAGCCAAAGCCCAATTATGCAGAGAGGGAGCCAGGAAGGCGGACAACATATCGCACAAGGTCTGAAAAGAAAGGGTCAGCAGAGGATTCCGTGAACCAAATTGAGGGGCGAGATTGCAAGCATACCGGGTCGAGTTGCGGGCTGATCGCAGGGAAAATGCGGACAACGATGAGAGGATCCAAGAGAGAGTCACCCAGGCCCGAGAGACAGCATTTGGCCCCGTCTCGTTTTGTGATGTCATGGATGGTTGACCGGTCAGAGATGCGATTGACACCATCGGGAGTGACTGAATTACTGTTCAGCAAGGGGCCAATGAATAAGACAGGCGAGCGAGCTTACATGCTGAGATGAGGCGCATCCAGTCGTCGAGAAAAGCTGCAAGTCGACCATTGCCTTGCCCAGGAGGACATTTTTCCAACAAATATCTGGCCGCTTGCTGCTTGTCTACCGCCTCCCAGATGAAGCATTCGAGCAGTGCGCCGCCTGGATGCGCAAGGCCGGCGTCACGGATCGTCGCCAAGGCATCTTCTGCTGTCGACATGCTGTTTTTGTTGTTCTTGGTGGTGTTGCTCTGGGGTGGCTCACAATTAGCTGCCCGGAATTCGCAACGAAACTGCTTGGGTGGTGGTATGTACAGGAAGATCAAATCAAAGAAGTCCAGGAAAGTGGAACGTGCACGAAAAACGAGCAAGGAGAATGGTGTGGACGTTTAGCTTGAAGAAGGCAGTTCAAAAGCGCTTTATTGGCAGGAGCAATGTGTGTGTGCAATCTTCATCGAGGTTGCACACTGTTTCCCAGCCAACGGCAAGTCACGAAACGATCCTGCTTTTGTATCTACATAGATGCAAATGTCACTCAGGAGCACCTCATAATTATGGATCCGGTGAATGCTTCAACCACCGTCAGAGATTGACAATTCCTTTACTGGTACTGGTTCAACAGTTGCTAGAACTGACCTTGCGGCTCTTGGAGATCTTTGACCTAGGTAGAACTTTTGGCATACCCAGTTAGACAATAAGAGGAGCCTCGAGGCGCTCCCTTGACCGAAAATACCACACAATGATGGATTTAGGGGGATCTGCTAATTATGTCTCTTATCACAAATTCAAACAATAGCCCATGCTTCGAAACAGCATGGAACAATAAGCCAAAACATGAAGTTCAAGGGCATGAATAGACGAGTGGAAACAGGTAGTGAAGAGAGTTGATCATCAGACGAGCTTCGGTATATCAC
>Ga0247823_10002163_pt1 | contig 16248 bp, 12 predicted proteins | sample 13C_PalmiticAcid_2_FD_192426 | JGI IMG/M metagenome (GOLD analysis project Ga0247823, IMG submission 192426) | Soil microbial communities from agricultural site in Penn Yan, New York, United States - 13C_PalmiticAcid_Day30 | ecosystem: Environmental > Terrestrial > Soil > Agricultural land...
GACCTCTACAAGGTCGACCTCGCCAGCGGTGCGCGCACGCTGCTGGAGAAGAACGACGCCAAGATCGCCGGCTACATCGCCGATGCCGACTACACCCTCAAGTACGCGCAGCGTTCGCGTCCCGACGGCGGTGCCGACGTGCTGAAGCGCGGCGCCAACGGCGCATGGGAGAAGTTCGACGACATCCCGTTCGAAGACGTCCTGACCACCAGCCCCGGTGGCCTGACCCTGGACGGCAAGACGCTGTACTTCACCGATTCGCGCGGCCGCAACACCGCGGCACTGTTCGCCGTGGACGTGGCCAGCGGCAAGCGCTCGCTGGTGCTGGAGGACGCGCGCGCCGACGTCGGCGGCAGCCTCGCGGATCCGGCGACCGGCAAGGTGCAGGCCGTGTCGGTGGACTACCTGCGCGATGAATGGAAGGTCGTCGATCCGTCGATCAGTGCCGACCTCGAGAAGCTGGAAGCGATCGGCCCGGGCGATGTGTCCGTCAATACGCGCACGCTCGACGACAAGACCTGGATCGTCGCCTACTCCGCGGCGGAAGCACCCCTGGTCTATTACCGCTACGAGCGCCCGGCCGGCACGCTGACCAAGCTGTTCTCCGCGCGGCCGAAGCTGGAAGGCAAGCCGCTGGTCCCGCAGTGGCCGGTGGAGATCTCCTCGCGCGACAAGAAAACGCTGGTCAGCTACCTCACGCTGCCGCGCAGCGCCGACGCGAACAACGACGGCAAGGCCGACGCGCCCGTGCCGCTGGTGTTGCTGGTCCACGGCGGCCCCTGGGCGCGCGATTCCTACGGTTACGGCGGCTATAACCAATGGCTGGCCAACCGCGGCTACGCGGTGCTGTCGGTCAACTTCCGTGGCTCCACCGGCTTCGGCAAGGACTTCACCAACGCCGGCAACGGCGAGTGGGCCGGCAAGATGCACGACGACCTGATCGATGCCGTGCAATGGGCGGTCAAGCAGGGCGTCACCACCCAGGACCAGGTCGCGATCATGGGCGGCAGCTACGGCGGCTACGCCACGCTGGCCGGCCTGACCTTCACGCCGGACGCGTTCGCCTGCGGCGTCGACATCGTCGGCCCGTCCAACCTCAACACCCTGCTGAGCACCGTGCCGCCGTACTGGGCGAGCTTCTTCGAGCAGCTGGCCAAGCGGATGGGCGATCCCCGCACCGACGCCGGCAAGGCGTGGCTGGCCGAGCGCTCGCCGCTGACCCGCGCCGACCAGATCAAGAAGCCCCTGCTGATCGGCCAGGGCGCGAACGACCCGCGCGTGAAGCAGGACGAGAGCGACCAGATCGTCAAGGCGATGACGGCGAAGAACATCCCGGTGACCTACGTGCTGTTCCCCGACGAAGGCCACGGCTTCGCGCGACCGGAGAACAACAAGGCGTTCAACGCGGTGACCGAAGGCTTCCTCGCCCAGTGCCTGGGCGGTCGCGCCGAGCCGATCGGCAAGGACTTCGCCGGTTCGAGCATCAGTGTGCCCGCGGGCGCGAACGGCGTGCCGGGCCTGGCCGATGCACTCAAGGGCCACACGCAGGAAGTGAAGAAGTAAGCGCGCGCTTCCTTCCCGCAACGCTGGAAAGAGAAACGCCGGCGAAAGCCGGCGTTTCTTTTGCTGCATCCCTGCAGGCAGCCATCAGGCGGCCTTTTCCTTTTCGTAGAACTGCTCTTCCTCGGTCGATCCCTTCAGCGCGGTGACGCTGGAGCTGCCGCCCTGGATGACGGTGGTGACGTCGTCGAAGTAACCGGCGCCCACTTCCTGCTGGTGCGAGACGAAGGTGTAGCCCTTCTCGCGCGCGGCGAATTCGGCTTCCTGCACCTGCTCGACGTAGTGCTTCATGCCCTCGCCACGCGCGTAGTCGTGGGCGAACTTGAAGGTGTTGAACCAGTTGATGTGGATGCCGGCCAGGGTGATGAATTGGTACTTGTAGCCCAGTGCCGACAGCTCGTCCTGGAAGCGGGCGATCTGCGCGTCGTCCAGGTTCTTCTTCCAGTTGAAGCTGGGCGAGCAGTTGTACGACAGCAGCTTGCCCGGATGCTTGGCGTGCACGGCCTGGGCGAACTCGCGGGCGAAGCCGATGTCGGGCGTGCCCGTCTCGCACCAGACCAGGTCGGCGTACGGCGCGTAGGCGACACCGCGGCTGATCGCCTGCTCCAGGCCGTTCTTCACCCGGTAAAAGCCTTCCGCGGTCCGCTGGCCGGTGACGAAGGGCTGGTCGTTGGCGTCGAAGTCGGACGTCAGCAGGTTCGCGGCTTCGGCATCGGTACGGGCCAGCACGATGGTCGGCACGCCCAGCACGTCGGCCGCCAGGCGCGCGGCCTGCAGCTTCTGCACCGCTTCCTGCGTGGGCACCAGCACCTTGCCGCCCATGTGGCCGCACTTCTTCACCGCGGCCAGCTGGTCCTCGAAGTGCACGCCCGCGGCACCGGCGACGATCATGTTCTTCATCAGCTCGTAGGCGTTCAGCACGCCGCCGAAGCCGGCCTCACCGTCGGCGACGATCGGCAGGAAGAAGTCGATGGCATCGGCCTCGTTCGCCTTGCCGTCGCAGATGTTCTTCCACTGGATCTCGTCGGCACGCTGGAAGGTGTTGTTGATGCGACGGACCATCGTCGGCACCGAGTCGTAGGCGTACAGCGACTGGTCCGGGTACATCGTCTCGGACGTGTTGCCGTCGGCGGCGACCTGCCAGCCGGACAGGTAGACGGCTTCCAGGCCGGCTTTGGCCTGCTGCATCGCCTGGCCGGCGCTGATCGCGCCGAACGCGTTGACGTAACCCTTCTTCGCTTCGCCGTTGACGAGCTTCCACAGCTTCTCAGCGCCGCGGCGGGCCAGGGTGTACTCCGGCTGCAGGCTGCCGCGCAGGCGGACGACGTCGGCGGCGGCGTAGTCGCGCTTCACGCCGGTCCAGCGCGGGTTGCTGTCCCAGTCTTTCTGGATGGCGTCGATCTGCTGTTGCTTGGTGCTCATGGCGGGCTCTCTTTCGTCGTGGGGCGTCGTGGTGGGGGTGATCAATCGATGTGTCAGTCGATGCGGTCGTACGCGGGCAGGGTCAGGAAATCGACCAGCTCGTCGGCGTGACTCAGCTGGTCGAGCAGGGCGATGGCTTCGGCGATGCGCGCGCCGCCCGGCAGGCGCGTGGTGTCGCCCAGCTTGGCCGGCAGCGCCGCCAGCGTGCGCTGCAGCAGCGCGTAGTCGATTTGGGTGCCGTCGCACAGGTGCACGTCGGCGGTGTGCAACCACTGCCAGATCTGCGTGCGCGAGATCTCGGCGGTGGCGGCGTCTTCCATCAGCCAGTGGATCGGCACGCAGCCGTTGCCGTCCAGCCAGGCGGCCAGGTAGCGCACGCAGACTTCCACGTTGCCTTCGAAACCGGCGCGGGTGATCGTGCCGGTCGACGGACGGATCAGGTCGTCACGCGTCACCACCACATCCTCGCGCTGCACGCTGCGCTGGTTGGGCTGCGGCATGTGCTCGTCGAAGATCGTCTTCGCCACCGGGATCAGCGCCGGATGCGCGACCCACGTGCCGTCGTGGCCGGCGGTGACTTCGCGCAGCTTGTCGGCGCGCACGCGGGCCAGTGCCTGTTCGTTGGCGGCCTCGTCGTTGCTGATCGGGATCTGCGCCGCCATGCCGCCCATCGCATGCGCGCCGCGGCGGTGGCAGGTCTGGATCAGCAGTTCCGAGTAGGCCTTCAGGAACGGCTGCGTCATTGTCACCTGGCCGCGCTCCGGCAGCACCTTGTCGGCGTGGCGGCGGAAGGTCTTCAGGTAGGAAAAGATGTAGTCCCAGCGGCCGCAGTTCAGGCCGACGATGCGGTCGCGCAACGCATGCAGGATTTCGTGCATCTCGAACACCGCCGGCAGCGTCTCGATCAGCACGGTGACCTTCATCTGGCCATGGGGCAGGCCCAGCGCCGCTTCGATGTGCGACAGCGCAGCCTCCCACAACGCGGCTTCTTCCATGCTCTGCAGCTTGGGCAGGTAGAAGTACGGGCCGCGGTCGCGGGCCTGCAGTGCGCGGGCGTTGTGCCAGGCGAACACGGCCACGTCGAACAGGCCGCCGGCGATCGGCGCGCCGTCGATCAGCACGTGCTTCTCGTCCAGGTGCCAGCCGCGCGGGCGGACCAGCAACACGGCCTGCTCGTCCTGCGGCTTCAGCGCGTAGTGCTTGCCCGCGTCTGACGTGAATTCCAGGTCCCCCTGCACGGCGCCGATCAGCGCGCGCTGGCCGGTCAGCAGGTTCTGCCAGGTCGGCGAGGTGGAATCCTCGAAGTCGGCCATGAACACCTTCGCGCCCGAGTTCAGCGCGTTGATGACCATCTTCGGGTCGACCGGGCCGGTGATCTCCACGCGACGGTCCTGCAGGGCGGCCGGCACCGGCGCGACCGCCCAGTCGCTCTCCCGGATCGGGCGGGTGTCGGCGCGGAAGTCGGGCAGGCCGCCGGCATCGAAGAAGGCCTGGCGCTCGCGGCGCGCCTTCAGGCGGGCCTGGCGCTCCGGTTCGATCGCACGGTGCAGCGAGACGAGCAACGCCAGCACGCCCGGGGTCAGCAAGGCGTCCTGGCCCGCCACGTGGGCGGTCAGGGCGATGCCGGGGGTGGGACGGTCGGCGCGCGCATCGCGCGTCGGCAGGGCGAAAGCGGTGGCGGACATGGAGATCTCCTGGCGTCTTGCTGGAACCGCACAGTGCTCCCCCATCGAATTATTTGACAAAACAGTTTTGCCAATGTGTTAAATAAGTAGAACTTATATTTGCCTGAATTTCGTGACCGCACAGACGCCAACTCCTCGATTTCCTTACAAATCCGACCGGCTGAAGCCCCTGCGGGCGTTCTGCCAGACGGTGCGCCTGGGGTCGGTTTCGCGTGCGGCGGAGGCGCTTTTCGTCAGCCAGCCGGCGATCACCCTGCAGTTGCAGGCGCTGGAACGGGAGCTGGGGGTGACCCTGTTCGAGCGCAGTGGCCGCCGGCTGACGCCCAGCCGCGAGGGCCAGCTGCTGTACGAACTGGCGCAGCCGCTGGTGACCGGGCTGGACGGGCTGGACGCGACGTTCCGCGAGAAAGTCGGCGGGCTCGAAGCCGGGGAACTGAACGTGGCGGCCAACAGCTCCACCATCCTGTACCTGCTGCCGAAGATCGTGGAGCACTTCCGCCAGCAGCATCCCGACGTGCGGCTCACCCTGCACAACGCCGCGACCGCCGACGGTACCGACCTGCTGCGTTCGGACGCCGTGGATCTGGCCGTGGGCTCGGTGCTCGACGTGCCGGCCGACCTCAGCTACGCGCCGGTCTACCGTTTCGATCCGATGCTGATCACGCCACCGGACCATCCGCTGGCGAAGAAGCGCGACCTGCGCCTGGAAGACCTCTCGCCCTACGGCCTCATCCTGCCGCCGAAACGGCTGATCACCTACCGGTTGGTGGACCTGGTGTTCCAGCAGGCCCGCGTGCCCTACACGGTCGCGCTGGAGGTGGGCGGCTGGGAGGTGATCAAGCAGTACGTCAGCATGGGCATGGGCGTCTCGATCATCGCCTCGATCTGCCTGACCGACGCCGATCGCGGCCGCCTTTCCGCGCGCTCGCTGAGCCAGTGGTTCCCGTCGCGCAGCTATGGCGTGGTGGTGCGCAAGGGCAAGTTCCTGTCGCCGCAGGCGCGCGCCTTCATCGAACTGATCCAGCCCCACCTGTTCGAACGCCGCGACTACGATGAGAGCGGACATTCCGAACGCTAGTCCGATCCCCGATGAGCGGCCGCTACCGACAACACGACCTCGCGCCGGGCCAGTCGCTGCTGTGCCGATGGGAGTACGTGCAGGGCACGCGGGCGACGCCCGCCCTCGTGCTGCCGGATGCCTGCGTCGATCTGCTCTGGGATGGCGCACGGCTGAGCATCGCGGGGCCGGATACGCGTGCGCAGTACGCCGACATCGCGCCCGGCGCCCGCGTGCAGGGGCTGAGGTTCGCGCCGGGCGCAGCCGCACGATGGCTGGGGGTTCCGTTGCACGCCCTGGCCGACCAGCGCGTGGACCTGCGCGATCTCGGCAGGGCAGGTTTTGCGACGCTGGCCGAGCGGATGGCGGAACACGATGGCGATGCCATGGCCTGGCTCGCGGGCAGGATCCTCGCCGACGGGCCGCCGCGTGTCGACGCGATGCGTGTCGTGCATGCGCGGCTGTCGCACGCGTTCCCCGATTCGGTCGCGCAACTGGCCCGCGACCTCGGCATCAGCGAGCGCACCCTGCTGCGCCGTTGCGACGAAACGTTTGGCTACGGGCCGAAACGGCTCTCGCGCATCCTGAGGCTGCAGCGCTTCTTGGACCTGCAACGCATGCGCCCCTCGCTGCTGGACGCCGCGCTTGAGGCGGGCTACTACGACGCCGCCCAGCTTGCCGGGGATGCGCGGCGCCTGACCGGCCTGACACCGACTGCGCTGGTGGCGCAGGTCGCGGGCTGACTGTCCGATTTCGCCAAGACACGGCGGGCGGCGTCCGCCAGACTGGCGGCCACTTCCAGGGACATCCGCCATGAGCACCGCCGAACAGCACCACCGCATCGACTACATCGAGTTCAACGTCGCCTCCATCGCCGCCTCGAAGGCGTTCTACGGCGAGGCGTTCGGCTGGACGTTCCAGGATTACGGCCCGGATTACTGCGAGTTCCGCGACGGGCGCCTGACCGGCGGCTTCGCGCACGACACCGCGCGGCCCGGCGGTGCGCTGGTCGTGCTGTATTCGACGGCGCTGGAAGAGAGCCTGGCGAACGTGGAAGCCGCGGGCGGGCGCATCACCAAGCCGATCTTCGCCTTCCCCGGCGGCCGCCGCTTCCAGTTCGCCGATCCCGACGGCTACGAACTGGCCGTGTGGTCGGCGACCTGATTCACCGCGCTTCGTAGCGCGTCAGCAGCGCGCGGTGGCCGGCCTGCCACTGCGCGAGTTCGGCCGGCGAACGGCCGTACACGCTGTCGATGAAGGCGAGCGAGAGCGACTCGGTCGCCTGCTTGACCTGTTCGCTGACGTCGCGCGAATCGAAGTAGCGATGGTCGGTGAACACGTTGTGGGTGCCGTGCCGATAGACCGCCAGCACCTTGCCCGGGCCGCCGATGGCGTCGAACACCTTCAGCCGATCGTCCACGCCCGAGTTGAACCCGGGGATGCGGATGATGTCGTCGGCGGTGGTCACGTGCAGCGTGGGGATGCGGATGCCGGACAGGATCGGCCGGAAGTCCTCGTCGCCGTAGAACGGCGGCGCGGAGATCACGATCGCCGCACTGATGCGCGGGTCGCGCAGCCGGATCGTATGGCCGTGGCGCACGACTTGGGCGCCGGCCGACATCAGCGTGGTGTTGGCGCCGTAGGAATGCCCCGCAGCGACGATGCGCGCGCGATCGATGCGCGCGCCCCATTCGCCCGCCAGCAGGCGATCCAGCGCGAAACGCTGGTCGCGCACGCGGGCGATCGCTTCGGCATCGCCGGCTGCGCGCTGGAAGCGGGCCACCAGCGCGAACGGATTGCCTTCCCACAGCGTGCGGTCGCTGCCGACGTGCTGCACGTGCAGGCTGGCGATGCCGTGCCGCGCCCAGTAGTGGCCCAGGTAGGTATACCCGTCGCGCGCGCTGCCGATGCCGTGCGAGAAGACGACCAGCGGCACGGGTCCGGCGCCTTCCGGCAGGAACAGCTTCACCGGCACGGCACGCCCCCGCGCCGGATCCACCCAGTCCAGGTCCTGCACGCGATAGCCCGCCTGCGCCTCGACGACGGCATCGCCGCGCAGGTGCACGTGCGACCAGGCCACCAGCATCGGCGCCAGCAGCAGCAGGGACAACAGGACTGCCACGCGCGGGCGGCGGAGGACAGCGGCAACGTTCATCGGCAACACATCCGGGACAGGGACGCCCCACGCGCCCTGGGACGCATGCGGGGATTCGGTTCGGCTTCGCCGCGCGGACGCGGCACCTATTTCTTCTTCGGGCGCCCCGCCTTGACGGGGGCCAGCGCATCCAGCGCCTTGGCCAGTGCCTGGGGCGACAGCGCCGACAGCGCATGCAGCCCCGCACGCAGCAGTTCGCTCTTCTTCGCCGGCCGCTGCGCCTGCAACGCACGCGCCTTCATCACGCCCACCAGCGCGAAATCGTCGGCCGGCATGGTGAAGCTGTCGCGGACGAGCTTGGCGGGCTTGCCGGCTTCCTCTATCGGCACGGCGCCGCGCGACTTGGGCTGCTTGACCATGTCACCATCCATAAATCGGATAAATCATTTATACCTTTAATGCGGGCGCGCGCCAAGCGTCCGTTTTCCGACAAGCGGCATTCCGTTCAGCGATGTCGCGGCGGCAGGCACGGCGGGACGCCGTAGACTCTCGATTCCCCCTCCCCGGAGCGTGCCGATGCCCGGAGCCTCCTCCTCCCGTACCGGCAAGCGCGTCGCCGCGCTCGCCGCCGACGAGATCCAGGTGTTGGCCGAAGCATTGGCGGCCGCACCGGCGGCTCCGGCCGGCGTGCACGAGGCACGCAAGAGCCTCCGCCGGCTGCGTTCGCTGCTTGCGCTGGTCCGCGCCGCGTTCGGCAAGGCCGACGTGCAGGCCATCGACGACTCGCTGAAGACCTTGGCGAAGGGCCTGTCGGCGCTGCGCGACGGACAGGTCGTGCTGGACACCGCGCACCACTGCGCACGCCACGCGGGCGATGCGGACGAGGCGGCCAGCTGGGACACGCTCACCCCCCTGCTGGTCCACGCGCAGGAGCATCGCGTGGCCGAAGCCCTGGCCGACGATCCGGGCTTCATGCGGCGGCAGGCACAGGCCCACCGCCAGGCCGAACTGCTGCGCGCACTCCCGTGGCATCGGCTCCATGCCGATGATCTCCGCCAAGGCCTGGACCGTTCGCTGCGCCGCCAGCAACGCGCCCAGGACGTCGCGCTCGCCAGCAGCGATCTAGACGATCTCCACGACCTGCGCCGCAAGTCGCGACGCCTGCGCATGCAGCTGAACGCACTGAAGCGGCTGCGCGTATCTCCGCACGGCGCCGCGGTGGCATCACGCGACATCGCCGCGCTGGTCGACCAGCTCGGGGCCCTGCAGGACCTCGCCCTCCTCCAGCAGGCCCTGGCTGCGATCGAGCCGGTGCCGCACGCGCCTACCTGGCCGGTCGCCGCACGCAGGCGCATGGCGCGCCCCTCTCCGATTCATCCGCTCGCGTAACCGCATTTACGTAAACGCGATAACGCCTCCGCCATGATCAAGATGGCGCAGGCAGGGCCGATAGTGACCCATACGGTCCATCCGACTTCCGTCCGGTGAAGGACCGGCTTCCGGGTTGCCCCCCGGGAGTCCGCGCTTTCGATGTCCCGACGGATTGGCACGATGCCTGCATCCCTTCTCCGGATCGGCATCGCCCTGGATGGCCGCCCCTTTCAACGCAGGAATGCCGCTGGTGGAAGCCACCCACACGCCCCCCGGGCCCGCCACTGCGGCGGCGCCGGGGACGCCCGACCGCCGTCTCGGCATGCCGCCGATGGCATGGGCGGCGGCCGTGTTGCTGGCCGGCCTGCTGTGCACGGCGTTCGTGGCGCACCGCGAATGGAAGGATCTTCAGCAGCGGGCCGAAGAGCAGCGCCGCGCGTCGGCCGACGCCAGCGCCACCAGCCTGCGCGTGCCCCTGGAGCAGGCCGCCTCGATGCTGCGGGCGATGCAGACGGTCTTCCTGTCCAACGACCAGATGGACCAGGTGCGCTTCAGCCAGTACCACACCAGCCTGCGCAGCCCGCTGCAGCCGGCGGCGTACACCTCGGTCGCCTTCGCCCGCCGCGAACCCGCCGGGCAACCGCTGGCCGATCAGGTCTCTTACCGTTACGCCTACGTCGCGCCGTTCGAAGCCAACACGGCATTGATCGGCTTCGACATGGTCACCCAGAAAGCGAACCTGAGCGCCCTGCTGCAGGCCCGCGATACCGATACCGTGGTGATCTCCGCGCCGTTCGCACTGCGCCAGACCACGCCGGCCGGGCACAATCCGCTCGGCGTCACCCTGCGCCTGCCGGTGTACTCGCACGGCCCGACCCCGACCACGCCCAACCAGCGTCGCGCGCGCGAGCTGGGCGCGCTGGCCATCGGCATCCGCCTGGAGCCGATGGTGGAAAGCGCGCTGGCCGGCCCGGTGCTGGACGGCTTCCGGGTGCGCGTCAGCGACGCCACGGCGGATGCGCATCCCTTCTACGACTCCGGGACCGAAGTGCAGGCGGGCTTGCCCACGCAGGTGCGCCGCCTGGATTTCGGTGGGCGCCAGTGGCGGGTGGAACTGCTGCCGCGTCCGCAGCCGCTGGACCTGGGACGGCTGCAGGCGATCCTCGTCGGCGGCGGCGTCATCAGCCTGCTGCTGTCGGCGCTGGTGTGGTCGCTGACCACCACCCGCCGCCGTGCCGTCGCCCTCGGCGCGCAGATGAGCGCGCGCTACCGCGAAAGCGAACTGCGTTTCCGCACACTCAACGAACTGCTGCCCGCGCTGGTTCTGCTGGCCGACGCGCGCGATGGCCGGATCGTCTATGCCAACCAGGCCGCGCGCCTGCGCCTGGGCGATCCCACCGGGCTGCCGTTGTCGGCCCTGTTCTCCGACCCGCAGCTGCAGCACCGCGCGCGCGATGCCGACGCGATCGGCAACGACTGGGGCAACCTGGAAGCGGTGTTGCTGAGCCCCGGCGGCGACGCCTTCTGGGCCAGCGCATCCATTTCGCAGGTGGACATGGACGGGCAGGCGCACCTGCTGATGGTCGCCACCGACATCTCCGAGCAGCGCGAGCTCACCGAACGCCTGAGCTACCAGGCCACCCACGATGCCCTGACCGAACTGTGCAACCGCCGCGAGTTCGAACGACGCGTGGAAGAAGCACTGCACGAACGCAAGGGCCGCGCACAGACCGACCCTTGCGCGCTGCTCTACATCGATCTGGACCAGTTCAAGCTGATCAACGACGTCTCCGGTCACATGGCCGGCGACCAGCTGCTCGCGCAGCTCGCCCTGGCGATGCGCCACCAGCTGCGCGGCGGCGATGTCCTCGCGCGCCTGGGCGGCGACGAATTCGGCCTGATGGCATTCCACGTGGACGCCGAGGGCGCGCAGGCGCTGGCCGAACGCCTGCGCGAATGCATCGAGGCGCTGATGTTCGTCTGGCAGGACCGCACCTACACCGTCAGCGCCAGCATCGGCGTGGTGGTGGTGGACCAGCAGGAGCCCACCCTGAAAGACCTCCTCGCGTGGGCGGATACCGCCTGCTACCTGGCCAAGGAGAACGGCCGCAACCGCGTGCACGTCTACCGCCAGGACAACGAGACCACCCTCCGCCAGGGCGAAATGGAATGGGCGAGCCGGTTGCGCTGGGCGGTGGAACAGGACCGCCTGCTGCTGGACTATCAGGAAATCGTCCCCCTCGACGGCAGCGATACCGCGCCGAGCATCGAGCTGTTGCTGCGCCTGCGCGACGAGGACGGCGGCGTGGTGCTGCCGGGCGCCTTCCTCTCCGCCGCCGAGCGCTACGGCCTGATGCCCGCCATCGACCGCTGGGTGATCCGAAACGCGCTGGCGAACTTCGGCCGACTGCATCATTCCGGCACCCGGCTGGGGACATGCGCGATCAACCTGTCCGGCGCGAGCATCGAGGATGAGGGCCTCGCGGACTTCATCCTCGCCCGCATCACCGAATACGCCGTGCCGGCGCACACGCTGTGCTTCGAGATCACCGAGACCGTGGCGGTGCGCAACCTGCTGAAGGTGGTCAACGTCATCGAACGGCTCCGCCGCGCCGGCTGCCGCATCGCGCTCGACGATTTCGGCGCCGGCATGTCGTCCTTCGGCTACCTGAAGAACCTGCCGGTGGACCTGATCAAGATCGACGGCAGCTTCATCCGCGACCTCGAGACCGAACCGATGAGCCGCACCATCGTCAGCGCCATCGCCCAGATCGGCCATCAGCGCGGGCTGAAGGTGGTGGCCGAATGGGTCAGCAGCCCGCGGCTGTGCGACGCATTGCGCTCGCTGGGCGTGGACTACGGCCAGGGCTTCGCCCTGCACCGTCCCGAGCGGGTGCTGTTCCAGCGCGACGAGCACCCGCCGCGCCGGCTCAGCGTGGTGCGCTGAGCGCGCTCAATCTTCGCGCGCGACGCGCTGCTGCTTCTGCAGTTCTTCCGCGGTCATGCGCCGCGCATGCGCCGGCTGGATGGTGAGCCCACGATGCGCGCACACGTCCACCGCCGGGTACATCACCTGCTGGCCATTGCGGAACTCCAGCCGCAGGTCCTGCACACAGCCCTGCACCGGCAGGCGCACGGTCGCGGCATTGCCGCCGCCATGCAAGTCTTCACCGAGCACCACGGGCACCGGCTCGCCGCCGACGGGTGCGGCCGACATCGCGACCAACCGCTCGTGGGCACGATTGACGATGTCGAGGTAGTGGACGCGCGAGCCGTCGCCGGCCTGCGCGATGGCGACGACGGACAGCAGGGCGGCGGCGAAGGCGAAGCGGATCGACAGGGGGCGCATGGCGAATCTCCGTAGGAAAGGGGATCCGCCGGAAGCCACGCAGGCGGGGCGGACGGCCGCATCACGCGCCGCCCGCGCCGCGCCGGCAACGGATTCGGGACGAATCGTCGTTGCGCCATGACGAATCGTAGCCATGCATGCGCGGCGCTTCCCACGCGCGGAACCCCGGCCTAGGATGCCTCCACCTTCCCGGACACCGCGCATGAAGATCCGACTGGGCACCACCGAGATCGGCCTGTTCCGCTACCTGGGTCTGTGGACGGCGGTCGCACTGTTGTTCACGCTGCAGGCCAAGCTCAACAACGGCCTGCAACGTCCCAGTTGGCCGCTGTGGGATCTGATCCGTTGGTCATTGATCCAGTGGTACACCTGGGCGGCGCTGGCGCCCGTCGTATTCCGGCTGGCCGAGCGATATCCGCTGCGCAACCCGTTCCGCCTCCGCGGGCTCGGCAAGCAGTTGGTGGCCAGCCTGTGCACGACCTTCGTCGCGATGGTGATCGGCGCGCTGGTCTCCACGTTGTTCGAACCCAGCGGCTTCGGTGAACAGCTCGGCTACTTCCTGGAGCAGCATTTCGCCATCGGCCTGTTGACCTACTGGATGCTGTTCGCCATCCAGCAGGCCATCCAGTTCCATGCCGAGAAGGCGCGGCGCGAACTGGAAGCCAGCCAGCTGGCGACCGAACTCGCGCAGTCGCGCCTGCAGGTGCTGAAGACGCAGCTGCAGCCGCACTTCCTGTTCAACACGCTGCACGCCATCGTCACCCTGCTGGACGAGGACACGCTGTCGGCCGAAGACATGCTGCTGAAGCTGAGCGAGCTGTTGCGCGCGTTCCTCGAGGACTACGACGGGCAGGAAATCACCCTGCGGCGCGAACTGGAGCTGCTCGAACTCTATCTCGGCATCCAGCGCCGCCGCTTCAAGGATCGCCTGGAGACGCGCATCTATGTTGCGCCGGACACGCTCGACGCCGCGGTGCCCAGCCTGGTGCTGCAACCGCTGGTCGAGAACGCGATCCGTCACGGCATCGGCCGCAATGTCGGCGAGGACCGTGTCGAGATCGACTGCCGCCGGGACGGCGAGCAGCTGCTGATCGAGGTGCGCAACGGCAACAGTGCGCTGGGCCAGCCCAGCGACGGCGGGCACGGCATCGGCATGGCGAACACGCGGTTGCGGTTGCGCGAGCTGTATGGCGACCACGCCGACCTGCGCCTGGACGCGATGGTGCCGCGCGGCGTCGCCTGCCGCCTGCGCGTGCCGTTCCGCGAGCTCGTGCAGGACGACGACGCCCCGGAACACGTGCCGGCATGAGCCTGCGCGTGCTGGTGATCGACGACGAGCCGATCGCGCGGCACGCGGTCGTGCGCCAGTTGCGCGACGTGGAAGATCTGGAGATCGTCGGCGAATGCGGGGACGGCGTGTCGGCGGTCGAAGCGATCCGCGCGCTGTCGCCGGACCTGGTGTTCCTCGACATCCAGATGCCGGCGATCACCGGCCTGGATGTCGTCGCCACGATCGGGGCGGCGCGCATGCCGGCCACGATCTTCGTCACCGCGTACGAGCAGTACGCCGTGCGCGCTTTCGAAACGCATGCGGTGGACTACCTGGTCAAACCTTTCAGCCGCGAGCGCTTCCAGGAGACGCTGCGGCGCGCGCGCCAGCGTCTGGCGATCCGCGAAGGGGCCGACGCCGATGCCACCGCGCGCATCCTGCAGACCCTGGAAACGCTGCGCCAGCGCGACGACTACACTTCCCGCATCCCGGTGCGCGAGGACGAGAAGGTCGTGCTGGTGGACGTGGACGACATCGTCTGGGTGCGTGCCAACGGCAACACGGTGCAGCTGCACCTGGCCGGGCGCGTGCATGAGCTGCGCGAGACGATGTCCGCGCTGGCCGCGCGCCTGGACCCGCGCCACTTCGCCCGCGTACATCGCTCGGCCATCGTCAACGTGCGCCGGATCCGCGACATCCAGCCGTGGTTCAACGGCCACCACGTGATCACCCTGGACACCGGCCAGCAGCTGCGCATGAGCCGCTACCAGCACGAGGCCTTCCTGAAGCTCGTAGGCCCGCGGCCGGCGACCTGACGCGCGGCTACGACTCTTCGGTTTCCACCCGGTTGCGGCCGGCGTGCTTGGCGCGGTACAGCGCTTCGTCCGCGATCAGGAAGGCCTGGGCGTAGTCCTCGCCCGGCGCGGTGCGCACCCAGCCGATGCTGACGGTCACCACGCCCCACGGCGAATCCTGGTGTGGGATGCCCAGCGCATGCACGGCGGCGCGCACGCGCTCGGCGACGCGTGCCGATATCGCGGCGTCGGTATCCGGCAACACGACCAGGAATTCCTCGCCGCCCATCCGCGCCACCGCGTCCTGCGGCGCGCGCAGCAGGCCGCCCACCACGCCGGCCACGCGCCGCAGCGCGCTGTCGCCGGCCGCATGGCCGTAGCGGTCGTTGTAGGCCTTGAAGTGGTCCACGTCGATGGCGATGACGGTCATGTCGACGGTGAGCTGGCCGGCTTCGTCGCTGACCAGCGACAGCTTGTGCTGCAGGCCGCGGCGATTGAGGCAGCCGGTGAGCGGATCGGTACGGTTGAGCCGGTCCAGTTCGGCATTGGCCTGGCGCAGTTCGGCGGTGCGGCGGTCGATCTCCTGCTCGCGCCGTTCCAGCGTACGCTGCAGCGACAGCGCCAGCGCGCTCTGGTCGCCCAGCGAACGCTGCAGGTCCTCGTGCGCATCCTCGAGCTGGTCGGCCAGTTCAGCGACCGCGCGCCCCACCGGTTCGAACTCTTCGGGCAGCGGCGCCGCCGCGCTCGGACGACGATGCACGGCCAGCGCCTGCAAGGCGTCGGACAGCTGCGCCAGTGCGCCATCCAGCCGCCGCATCTGCCATGCGTACGCGAACCACACGCCGGCCAGGATCAGCACCAGCAGCCCCGCGGTGGCCAGCGCGCGATTGCGCACCGTGCTCACCAGCATGTCGTCGGGCACCACCAGCACGAGGGTCCAGCCCGACGTCAGCTTGGACTGCGACACCCAAGCCGCGCGCCCGTCGGCCATCACGCCCTGCAGCCTGCGCGATTCGGTCTCGCGCGCGCCCTGCCCGGCGCCGGCCATCAGCGGCGTGTCCGCCAACGGCTGCTGGAAGCGGTACTGCAGGCCTTCGGTCGCACGGATCACGCGCAACTCGCGATCGAGCAGCAGCATCTCCACGCCACGGCGGCGCATCGCGGCGACCCGCGGCCCGGTGAAGGCATCGACGCGGATCGAGCCCTGCACCACGCCCGCGAACGCGCCCTCCACCTGCCACGGCGCGGAGACCGCCACCAGCGGATCGTTACTGAGCCGGCGACCGCGGAAGGCGTCGGATACGTACGGGGCACCGGTCTCGCGCGGCACCCGGAAATATTCGCGGTCGGCCACGTTGATGGCCGGCGCGCGCGGCGGCACCGGCTGCGACGCCTGCACGGTGCCCAGGGCATCGGTCACCAGCACGCTGCTGAAACCTGGATAGCGGCGGCGCAGTTCGGCCAGTTGCGCCGGCCAGTCGGTGTCCTTGCCGCTCATCGAGGCCACCAGGGCGACACCCGCCTGGTGCATGTCGACGAAATCGTTGACCGCCGTGGCGCTGAGCATCGTGCTCACCTCCAGGCGTTCGCCGAGGTGGCGCTGCTCGGCCCGGTAGGAGCGCACCTGTTCGACGATGCCCAGGAC